>BNJS01002565.1_pt1 | contig 34307 bp, 61 predicted proteins | sample 8540461 | NCBI WGS metagenome assembly BNJS01 (sample SAMD00202454, study PRJDB9452) | human saliva metagenome | isolation source: human saliva | place: Japan
AAAACTAAAAAGCCCAACTCATAAGAGCAGGGCTAGAGATGTCCTCTTGGGACAGTATCATCTATTTTTGTCGTCAAGCGACTTTATGATTTTATTCTAACCCCTAATTTTTAAAAAGTCAATTTTTTTATTTAATATAAATCTAGTCCCAAGAACCTCTTTTATCTTGTCGAGTAGTTTTTTTATGGTCGTCTATATCTAGTTTGTAAGCTGGTTTATAGACTTTATCAAACAACTCTTTTCCTGTTGTATCTAGCATTACTTGTCCATCGCTATCAATCTTTTTCTTTGTTTTATAGACGATTTTCCGTTTGTCTATTTCTTGGATTTTTCGGACATAAGCATAGGCTTTTTGGCTTGGAAGGAGTGTTTTGATATTTATTATTTTCAATCGTGATACCACCACGATATTTCTTTCCTGATTTTTTTACCAGTTAGAGGTGCTACTAGGAGTGTTCCATCAGCTTTGTCAGGAGTTGTTAAAATGATGGCATAGTGTTTTCCATAAAATTCATTCCCACCTTTTTGTGGGAAGTTAATTATATAAACTTCGCCTTGTTGAAATTTCATATTATTGCTCCATATAATAAAATAAGGTGTACCTCTTAGAAGTACACCAGATCGTTTTGTCCTTGACGAACAAGGCTTTATAAATAAATATCGTATCCTTGACGAACAAGGCTTTTGACATTATTAGTGTACTTCTTTTTTTAATTTTTGTCAAGCAATTATTTCCAAAATGGAAACAACTGGTTTTACTCCCCTCTATACACCCCAACGACTGCATAAATCTTGATGTGTGTGTTTTCGGCTGGTGGGAAGTCTAGGATGATGTCATCATACTTGTCATTGAGTGACACTAGGCGTAAGCGTCCGTTTTCGGTATATATCTTCTTGAAGTAAGAGCGGTCTCCGTATGCGATAACTGCTAGGTCTCCATTATAGGTAGTTAGTCCTTTGTCTACCAGATAGAGGATATCTCCGTCTTGGTAGTCAGGTTGCATGGAATCTCCACTCACCTTAGTCGCAATATCGTGGCGTGGTGGTTGCTCGTCAACCTCTATATTCTCTCTGTCTGTATCGTCGTAGCCGAATCTATAGTTAAATCCACAAGCTGCTGCTGTCTCAGAAATAACCTCAACTTGATACAAGTTGATAACTTTCTCTGAAACTTCGTTTATCTTTGTTTCTTCTTCGTTTTTCTGCTCGTTCAGTTGCCTTTCGGAAAAAGTCAGGACTTTGACCTGTCTATGCGGTGCTAGTTTGTCGTAGATGGATTGGATTGGGGAAGTGGTTGAGGGAATATCTTTCTGAATTGGAGGGAAAAGGTCATCAATTGAAATATTAAAAGCGTTCGCTAAGTCAAACATTGTATCCTTTTTAGGGGATCTAAAACCTTTCTCATAATTTCCGATAGCATTTTTACTTATTCCTATCTTAGCTCCCAATTCTTGTTGAGTCCAACCATTTACTAGTCTGTATTGTTTTATTTTTTCGCCTATTACAATCGCAATCTGTTCTTTATCCATGATTGAATTCCCTTTCTATTTTATAAGTAAAGTATAACAGAAAACCCACGAAAAGAAAACTTTTTTGTGTTTTCGAAAAAAGTATAAGTAACCCACGTAACGTGTGTTTTGATTAAATCAAGTTTAAGGAAAAGGAGGTAAGGCAAATGATGGAACATATCATAAAAAGCCTAGTAACCAATAACACTGCAACCGTCATCTTGATACTAGGCTTAGTTCGAGAAGTACGTTTGTGGCACAAACAAATATTAGAACACAAACGTAAGCTTCAAAACAAAAAGTAGAGAAAGGGGCAGAAGCCCCAACCTCTACTTGATAGTGTACCATCATTTGCCGTGAAAAGCAATGAGTGAAAATGTTGAATTGGTAATCCTAGCAGGATTTTTGATTGTATCTTTTACTATTCGTAAGATAGTGGAATACCGATATGATAAAAAAAGAAGGAGTAGGGAAATGGATATTGTTCTTTCGACGGTTCTCGTCTTAAAAGGAGCAGAGAAATTCAAATTAAAAAGCACGGCTGAAAACAACAGTGCTGAGTTATTTGTGAAAATTACTGTGGAATTGCCTGAGATTAGTTCTGCAATAATGGATAAAAAGACTCCAGCAAGTTACCAAGTCGCTGGAGGTGTGGATTTTATAGATTAACGTTGGTAAGACTGAAATCACTTCGGAGGTCCCACTTCCTACACATGCATCATTCACTGCGAATACTAATTCTCGGGAAGTTCTGGGGAAAGAGTTAAAGTTTCCACCCTACTCGTACAGTTGCTATCACAAAAGTACGGCAGGTCGATAACTCAATCCCTTTTCTCCACACTAGTTACTTGTCAGTTGGAAAGACTGATGTTCATTAGTGAGAACGTTTTTCAAAGGTTAATCACATTTCTATACAAAAACTCGGACAAATAAAGCGTCCTCCCTTCGTAAAGATATATTCATTATGCAAAATCAAGTTGATTAACGCATCGGTCTTGAGACTGATTTTTGGAGGCAATATTGGAAGATAAAATCATCGAACTTGCTGATTACTTCATCAGTGAGAACACAACGTACAGAGAAGCAAAAGATAGCATGTGAGAAGCTATTGAAAACAAGTCAGCCATGAGATTGAACTCAGGGCGCTGGAAAGTAAGACGAGGGTGTGAAATGAGACCAAGACGATATCCGTACTAAACAAAAACCACTCTTTCCTTCGACAAAAAGAGTGATAAAAGCAATCAGAGGGCTTGGAAGCGCTGAAAGAGCACTATCTTAGCTTGTCTGATGAGTTGAGACCTAGAGCGAAAGCGCTAGTCGGTGAACAATCAGACTACGTTAATTATTATGATCTTGAGATTGTTTCATTCGAACTAAGACTTCGTTTTCGTGAGCTGCTAACATTCTTCGAACAATGTCCTTAACTTCACGGACTTTGACTGGTCTGCAAAGTATGATTGTCATCACGAACTAGTTCAATGAGTTCATCAACCATTGCATCAATATAAAGGGCTATATGCCATAACATTACCTCCTTTCTGATTACATTATAGCAGAAATCAAGGAGGACAACTATTAACACAAGGAGGTAGGAATGTGCAAGGAGAACGTTTAAAAATGGCGTGAGACAGAGAAAATGTCTCAAGAGGAACTGGCAGAGAAGTCAAATGTTTCTCGAACAACAATACATCTTATTGAATCAGGTCAGTCGTCAACAGTAAAAATTAGAACACTTCAAAAATTAGCAGTAGTTTTTTTAATAAGCAAGTAAAAGATTTTTAAAATAAATGTTTAACAAATTAAACAAATGAAAAAAGGAATATATATGAACAACGCAGCGCAAAAAGTAACTACGGATTGACAAAGATGCCTCGGAGATTGCTACGGAGCTGGCGAACGAGTACGGCGTATCTATTTGTCACATCATCAGCGAGAGCGTCCGCTACTGTGCAGAGAATGCCGAATTTAAGGAGATGGACGTTGTCGTTAAACGATTGGTAGTCGGCAGTGAGGTGCTGGAGTAGGAGCGGAAGATGAACGAAGAAGAAATAATCGAATTATTGAAATTTTAATGACAGATTATGGACGAGGGTATCTAGCTGGAGTAGTTAACGGGATGTCAATACTTTTGAAAGTTTTAAAAAAAGAAGAGAAGGAATAGAGAGGAGAAGAAAGATGAATGAATCTTTTCTTACGATATTAGGCATATCAATGATTGCTAGTTTTATTACGAATTTAATTGCTTTACTTAACTGGTGAAAACATCATCTGAAAAGAAAATTAAAACCACAAAGTGTGGTTTTGATTCTAAGATAGAGCGTATTAAGAAAGATTATCATTTATGATTTTTCTTGGATAATTTTTCAAATTGTTTTTGAAGATTGGAAGGTTGTTGCTTGTTCGCGAATTGACTAAGAGTGCTTATATTTTTATTGCTACATCTGCAGATATTTCTCCTGAAATAGCTTTAAAAAAATTAGGTCATTTATCTTTAAATTTTGGTCTGTTTGAGTGTCTAGTTGAGATACTTTTTCAAGTTCAAGTAATCTTAATTCGTGAGTTTGTTTTCAGCGAATCAGCTCTTGTGAGTTGCTTTTGCATCTTGTCCATATCTTGTTTAAATTGATTTTTCGATATTTTCAAGCTTCTTGTGAGTGTGTGATGTTGATTTTATCAATTTTCATGCTTGCTGTTTCCTTTAGCAGCGATGTAAGACCATATACTCAGAAACCAAGGCAGGTATGGCAGCGATCGCAAGTGTTTCTATAAAACTAAAATTATTCATAAGATTTCTCCAATCGTTTTATTTTTCATTATACCAAATTTAGAAAGGAATACTATGAACGAAATTTTTAATTTTCACGGGCAGGAAGTCCGTACTTTGACAATTGATGATGAGCCTTGGTTCGTTGGGAAGGATGTTGCAGATATCTTAGGATATGCTAAACCACTGGACGCAATTTCTCGACACGTTGATGAAGATGACTCCGTGAAATACGGACTCACGACAATTTAGGTCGAACACAAAAATACCATCATCATCATCGAATCTGGGCTCTACTCTCTCATCTTATCCAGCAAGTTGCCCCAGGCAAGAATCTGCTGGGTGACATCAGAGGTCTTGCCAGCTATTCGCAAGCAGGGTGGATTTATCCGTGAGGACTTGGACGAGGATGCTTTTATCGCTCTATTCACTGGCCAGAAGAAATTGCGTGAGCAACAGGCTAGCATGATTGAAGATATCGACTATCTAAAAAACGAACAGCCAATTCATCCAAGCTATGCTCAGTCGCTCCTGAAGAAGCGTAAGGCTAGAGTTGTGGCATGCCTGGGTGGTATTGATAGTCCAGCTTATGCGGATAAGATTTTCGCTCAGTCGGTATTTAGACAAGCTGAGATTGATTTCAAAGACCACTTCAATATTAGTCGCTATGACTTGCTACCGAAAAAATTCGCGGAAGCTGCCCTTGCTTACTGGATGACGTGGGAGCCAAGCACTACTATCTCAAGATGAAGATTGATGGAACTGAACGCTTTTAGTCAAGCGTAGGAAGGAGTAGGAAAATGAGACCAAGACGATATCCGTATAGCAGGAAAGAGTCAACTCTACCAAAGGTAGAAGCTCAATATTCAAAAGCTAGTGTGGCTCCGATGGATGTCAGATTGACATTAGGCACAATTTCATATGAAAACTTTTTGAAAAGATTGGTTTGTAAGCAGACAAAAAGCACCTAACGGAAATCAGGCGCACACTTAAATTATTAAAACCATTATATCACAAAAAATGCTTGCCCGCATAGTTGAGAGGATGTAAAAATGGAAGGTATAACTCTACAATTACGATTGGACGGCGAAAGCGCCGAATTGTTCACTAATCAATTATTGGCCTTTGCTGAAAAGCAGGTCAAGGAGCAGTTAGAGAACGATCGCATGCCAATCAATCAACAGGCTTTGATGAAGAAATTCGGCTTCACTCATGGCTATATTGAAGTTAGAAACGTAAAGGCTTAAAGATTTCGTAAGCAAGGGAAAGATATTATGTACGATGTCAATGATGTTTATGAAATTTTGGAATTAGAAAAAGAAGTACGAAAATTAAGAGCATAAGGAGATAAAAATGTTTGAACCACCGATTTTAGACCAGTTGATGGGTGTTGGAGCCTTGCTGATTGGATTTGTGGCAATTTATCGTCACATCAAAATGCAAGAGCAACGAGAGGAAGAAGAGAGACGAGAAGAGCAAGAATTTGCGTCTATGATTATCCAAGGCTACAATCACGCATTCGAACGTGGTAGAGAGGACAAATGGCAAGAGATTCGCAAGAATATTCAGCGAGACTTCACAGGCTTTACCTACGACAATGAACGTCCTGAAGGCTTGCGTCCTGAACCGTTGGCTTTGCCAGAACCTATGCATATCTTAAAGTGAGGAGGTCAGGAATGGAAGAATTGATTAAATGGCTGGATTGTGAAATCCAACTAAACAACCATATCATCGCATCCAACCAAGAAAGATTAGAACTCAAGCTCATTGCTGAGGAGGGAAACAAGACGATTCAACTCATCAAAGAATACCTAACCGACTATGAAAAACTAGCTAAGGACTATCGTGATGTGGTCTCTCAAAATCGTCTGCTCAAGCTTGAAAAACTAGAGTTAGAAGGCAGGTATATCTATGAGGATATGCGGATGAAATACCGTGCTAATCGCAGGAAGTGGGGGCTCGGTATGTCTGAAATCAAGTGGATAAAAAATCACAACCGATATTTTTGACGATGAAAAGATTTGTCTGATTGATGCCTTGCCTGATCATGATGCCATTTTTAGTTATTTTGGTTTAAAAATTCTCGCTTTAGCTGGAAAAACATAATCGTAATGGCCTTTTGATGATGTCGAATAAGGTCCACTATACTGATGAAATGCTGGCTACCATCTTTCGTAGGCCATTAAATACAATCAGAATGGCTTTGGGGAGTCTTTGAGCAATTTGGAATGGTCGAGATTATCGACGGTGTCATACCTTGCCAAACTGGGAAAAAGCACCAAAAACATTGATGGTATGGAAAAATCAAGGAACAAACACGTAATCGTGTGGCTAGACATCGTGAGAAACAGAAAAATCTTTGCTCTTGGTAACGTTACAGGGTAACGTTACAGTAACGCATAGTAACGCACTAGAAGAAGATAAAGATAAGAATAAGAAAAAGATTAGATAAAAGATAAGAATAAGAAAAGAATAACTACTACTAATAATAGTAGTAGTGGTAAAGAAAAATATCTTAGAACTTTTTCAATCTGAATTTCGTAGACTCTTATCTGGATTTGAGATTGAAGAAATAAACCATCTACTAAATGAGAATGATGTGGATTTGGTAAAGGAAGCACTGAAGACTGCTATTAACTCAGGAAAAACCCAACATCAAATATATTGGTGGTATTTTAAGAAATTGGCAGATGAACAATGTCACGACTGTTGAGCAGGTTCGCCAATCCGAAAAAGAAAAACAAGGACAAGAAAGAAGAACAGGAGGCTAAGGACGAATGGGGGTATTAGAACTAATTGAGCAATTCGAGATAGACTATTATCCATTAAGCTACGAGAAGAAAACTCTTTTAGCGAGCCAGCCAATTTATCAAGTGATTGCCTGCTTATCCGAAATGGCCAGCTGGCAGGAATGCGGAGGTCGTCTGTCATGGTAGACAATGTGTTTGAGGAAATTGCCTTATCTTATCGCAGGAATACAGAACAACAAGAAAAGTTTTGCGAAAAGCATAACATCCCTTTGATAAAGATATTGAGGACCGAGAGTGTTGTATGTCGCATGTGTGAATCTGAGCGGATTCATGAGGAGAATCAAGCAAGAGTGAATAAACTGGCTAATGCTGAGAATGAGCGAGAGAGGAAATACTATCTTGAGAAGTTTTCTCTTTATGACGAGGTTTTAAAGAATGCGACCTTGGACAATTTTGAGACTCCTACTGAAAAAGAAGCGGAAAAGTTAGCTTTTGCAAGGAGGATTTGTCGTGAGTGGTCTGATGGTGCTAGGAACAACATCGTGCTGCAAGGAGAAGCTGGAACTGGCAAGAGTCATTTGGCTTTTGCTATGGTTAAAGCTTTATCTGAGTACACGAAAGAGATTGCTATTTTTCATCAACGTGACCGACTTGCTGATGAAGATTAAAGCTGATTTTAGTCAGGAAGAGTTTCTGGTCAATAAAATTGCTAGCGCAAAGTTTTTGGTTTTGGATGATTTGGGCATGGAAAAGGATAGCGAATGGTCGTTTACTATTCTCTACAATATCCTGAATAAGCGTTCAAATACAATCATTACTACGAATTTGATTTCTGCTGATATTCAAAAAAGATATGGCAGACCCTTTATGTCAAGATTGATGAAGGGTGTAGATAAAGACCATTTGATGGTTTTCAACGACTTGACAAACAAGCGGAAGCAATATTTTTAGAATGGAGGTGACTGATGTTTATTTTAAAGCATGGAACAAGAGAGGATAAGCCGTTTCTGATGTCCGCAGTTATCGGTGTGACCGGCTTGGACATTTCATGTTCAGAGGAGAAGAAAGCATTGCGGTTTGTTTCTCGGGCGGCAGCCTTACAGGTTGGAAAGGCTTTGAGGGGTTCCTTTGGGAACTTTTACCCAATTGAGGTGGAGGGATGATTGGAGGTATTGATTATCAAAAAAATGGTAGTCTGGGCACTATTTGATAGCGGGAATGGTTCTTACTTCAAGGGCGCTAACTCTCTGAATAGTTCGGGGGGGGACGAATATTGAAATCTATTCAATCGGAATGGATATAGAAAACAAGAACAATCATTTCATAAATCTAGACCTTGCTGATTACAAACGTTTATTTGGAGATAACACGCTCTTTGACGTGTTAGACAAATTACCAAAACCTGACCTTGTAATAGCTAGTCCACCATGCGAATCATGGTCAAATGCTTCTGCAATGGAAAATGGAAATGCGTGTTGGAAACGAAATGATGTGTCTGATAGCTTGTTTGCTCCACAAGTAAGACCTTCACCGTTCACGATCAGGGCAAATCAGGATTACGAGTCAGCCTATATAAATTATCAGTACGACAGGCAATTTTTAAAAAGGGTCAATGGCGAGCTAACAGCTTTCAACACAATAGAAATCATAAAAAGATATAGACCACAATTTTGGGTTATTGAGAATCCAGCTGCTGACAGACTGTGGCCTTACATTGAGGACATTATTGGATTCAGAATTCCATACAAAAACCTAGCTAGATACAATAATTATGATTATCCTTTACAAAAACGGACAATTTTTGGAAGTAATATTGAACTTAATCTTAAAAATAAAATTATCAAGCAGGACATAGAGTGGAAGAGTTTCTCAAAATCATACAACGAGAGATCTAATATACCTGAAAAATTGGTGTCAGAAATTTTTGAAAAATCTACAAGGAGTTTTTGCAAAGATGATTGAGCTCTACTTCGTCTACAATGGACACTGCAAGTTTTACCTTGGAAGTTTTAACAATGTGGATGAACTTATCGAACGGATGAAAGACCATCAATGGGCATTCTCTGGCATTACTAGACCAAGATTTAAAAATATATCGGAAGAGACGATGTACGTTTTTGATTATGGTGCGGTAGATTGCTATTACTTAGCAACAAAAATCAACGTGCCGCGAACCACGTTAAAAAGCGAGCTAGAATATGCGTCAGACTTGGACGAATGACGTATAAAGAATTTGCTAGCTCTTGTGTCTTTGAGCCATGAGGGGCAAGAGCTGGATTTTAAAAACAGGTAGCAGGTCTGAGAAAGAGACTTGCTTAAAAAGAAAGTGAAAAAAATTGAAAAAGAAAAATAAAGGAGTTGGAAGATGAATAAGCAGGAATTGATTGATAAATATGAAGCGGATGAATGTGTTGTGAATTTTGTTAGCGGAAAAACTCTTTTAAAAAGTATTCTAAGAGATTTTGAAACAACTAGACGAACCAGAGAAATCAAAGTTCCGCAGCTTAGTGGCGGAAATTATCGAGTATTACAAAGGGACAGAACGCTACATTATATGATGCGCTTAGAGAAAAACTTCAACAAACAATACAATGAGTGGTTGATGAATGAACAGGATGCTTACAACAAAGTCGCTCGTGCATGGCTGGATGGATACGAGGTCGAGCAAGAGAAGCGGTATCTTGTCCGTTTAAAAGGATTAAAAAAAGGATGTAACTGCTTGAATCACGATACAAAAAAAGACGAATGGAACTTTATGAGCAAGTACGGAATAGGAGAATACCGTACAGCTCACACCCGCAAAGAACTGGAAGAAGCGGGCTGGATGGGTTTTTCAATTGCCCAGGGATTGAGATTGAGGAGGTTGAGTGATGATACAAACGCTTGAAGAAGGAATGAAGAATCAAAGTAAACGCATAAAAATCCCAATGGAAATCAGACCGTTTTGATGTGGGTTATCGAATAGTAAATAAACACGGTCAAGCGCTTGCCTTAAAAAACGGAGCAAGCATATTCGCTTTACCTTCGCTGGCCGAAAAAGCGATAAAGAAAGAGTTTAGTAAAAATGACCCAGACTTTGACATTGAAAAGCATTTTGTTGAAGAGGTCGCTATTGTCAATTTAAGTAAATTTCATAGTTATTTTGAGGAGGTTGAGTGATGAAAGATAATGAACTTGAAGTGTTGTTAGGGCAAAACGTACTTAGCGCTCTAGCTGATATTGTATTTGACGGTGCAAAGAAGGTAGAAATACCATTCAAATTAAAAACAGGAATGAAATACAAAATAACAGTGGAGGAGGTCACAGATTGAAACGATTCATCGCTATCTGGATTTTGCTATCTGCTGGATTGAACATCTGGCAGATGGACAGGATTCACGATTTGGAGAGAAGAAGCCGATGGTTATCTACAAGGCAGATAACGCAGGGGCTGAGATATTTGGTAAAGTCGTCGAGAAAAGCAGGCATGGGAAGTTGTATACAGTGACAATTAGAGATTATGGGATTTTTGTAGTTACTAGAGAGCAGTATGAAAAGATTAGAGTTGGGGATGAGGTGATGATATGACACCAAGATTTAGAGCATGGGATAAAGAATTGCAAACAATGCTAGATGTTTCTTTGATAGATTTTAAAAAGGGTGTTTTAGTTGGTGAGCATTGGAAATTTGGTGAAACAAATTTCATGAGTTTTGACGAAATCAAACTCACTCAATCAACAGGATTGTTTGACAGAAATGGCAAGGAAGTGTTCGTCGGTGACATCGTTAAATGTACAAGAGGATGTCCTCACGAAGTCTATATAGAAAAGGAATATGCTGGTACATTTATTGGGGGAATGCCGGCAGTATATCTAAAAGGATTGAATGTTGGATATGCGTGGACTGGTTCTGAGGAAATTATCGGCAACATCTACGAGAATAATGAGTTACTAGATGCCTGACGTAGAATGGATTATGGAGAATTGCCATATGATGCGTGATAACGGAGTCTGGGCAGGAGAGAAGCAGATTTCTTACGCTAGTCCAGATGGGCAGTACACGTATTACATCAATAAGCGCAAAGATGGAACTTATTACTTGCACGGAGCAAGTAAACATTACGGGAGGAATTGATATGACAGACAACATTAACAACCCAAGCCACTACCAAGGTAGATTTGGTATGGAATCTATCGACGCTTTAAGGAACTTCATGACAGACGAACAGCTGAAAGGTTTTTACTTAGGGAATAGTTTGAAGTACATACTACGACACCAGAAGAAAAACGGTCTTGAAGACCTGAAGAAAGCACGCAAGAACCTTGATTGGTTGATTGAGGAGATGGAACATGAGAATAAAAACATCGAATGATTCTATCATCAACGTTGATATCGTGAAGAATAGCATCACAATTGAAGGAGTTGAGTTTGGTCTCAGATTGCCGTGCTTTTGGTATCTAGACACAAAGATGGCACAGGAACGATCACTCTGATATTTGAAGGGAAAATTATTTGAAATACGTAAGGAGATTTGCAAGATGAAGCTAAGATTGAAAGAACTTAGAGAGGATCTATGTATCTCTGTCAAAGATATGGCCAGAGATACAGGTGTCTCCCAAAATACAATTCATTTGTACGAGCGAGGTGGATATCCATCTATTAAGCAAATTGAAATGATTGCTAAAACCTATGATGTGAATCCTGCTTGGTTAGTTGGATGGGTAGATGATGAAATGATGCCTGCAATCCAGGTAGTCGAAAAAGTGGTCTACAAAGAGAGTCCCTACAGCAAGATTGCCAGATTATTTTTATAATAATAACGATGGTAAAAGCTTATCAAGTGGGTTAAAAGTAAAAAGATACATGGGAGGCAAGGTTTGGGCAAAAAGAACTTAACAAAGGCAAGAAGAGATTATCTTGAGTTTTGAACTCGATGATAAATATTTAAAAGATTGACAAACTTATCGGCCAACGAAGACATGAGCTAGAACGTTTGTACGAAGTTAAGCATCTTACTGTTCCTGGTATTGATGATACTGGAGCAAGTGGCAGCGGGACATTCGTCAACAGGTCGGAGAATCTAGCGGTTGCTTATGCAAGTGATCCTATGATTTTAAGATTAGAAAATCTTCAAAACGCGATTTCTCAATTACTAGAGAATCTAGAACCAGATGACAAAAATCTTTTATCTTCGCTGGGGGAGAACATACTGGATACGACTGGATTCAAGTTTGGCACATCATGGAGAACGGAGAAACTGGGTACTTGTATAGACACAGCAAGCAGATTTACAGAAGACGTGAAGTGATTCTCGATACACTTTCAAATTTGCTTTTTATGTAAAGTTGTCAAAAAAAGGTATAGCATTGACAAAAAGAATATGATAGATTGATACTATCCAAAGCACTGAGAAAATCTTAGTGCTTTATTTTTTGTGAAAGGAGCAAAACTATGAATATTGTTGAACCGTTACGAGATAAGGATGATATCCAAGCCATGAAGGACTATCTATCATCTTGGAATGAAAAGTATTACATGTTATTTCTTTTGGGAATCAATACAGGTTTTCGCGTTGGGGATATTCTCAAACTAAAGGTTAAAGATGTTCAAGGCTGGCACATTAAAGTTAGGGAACAGAAAACAGGGAAATACAAGAGCATTAAAATGACAAGGCCACTCAAGAATGAATTGAGGGAATTTGTCAAAGATAAAGAATTACATGAGTATCTATTTCAGAGTCGTGTTGGAAAGAATAAGGCGCTCAGCTATAAGACGGTATACTGGTTTCTTAAAAGAGCTGCTGAAGACTTAGGCATCGATAATGTCGGAACTCACACAATGCGAAAAACATTTGGCTATCATTACTACAAGAAGTACAAGAACGTTGCAGACTTGATGTCATTATTCAATCATTCAAGTCCAGCAGTCACACTAATTTATATTTGTGTAAGGCAAGATGAACTTGATACTAAGATGAGTAATTTTAGCCTCTAATATTTTTTTTGATTTTTTCAACTATCCATAATGAGGAAGTTTCTAGTTTAAATTTTAAAAAGCCTGAGGTATTGCCAATACTAGTTTTTGGATGTGAAACAAAATTGGATAAAATATAAGATATAACTGATCTCAACAGGGATATTTTACATAAATTCAAAACTCAAAAATAAATCTTGTCAAAAAGATATAGAATTGACAAAATGAATCTGATATATTTGTATCATGAAAAATCCAGAAGTTGAAGGTGTTGCATAGGCGATGGCTTATTTTAAAATCCTAAACACTCTGACTGGTTTAGAACTTGGCAGATTAAATTCTACAACTCGAAACCTTGGAGAACTCTGAGAAATAGAATCAGAACTACAAAGCGTATGCGCTGCGATGTGTGTGGACGTTTAATTCATGGCAAGAGCATTGTTGACCATGTTATAGAGATTGATGAAACTAATTATCAAGATGAGTCTATTACTCTCAACGAAGATAATCTGCAATTACTTTGTCTCGAGTGTCATAATACAAAAAACATTTCAAAGTAAAATAAATTTAAATTTAGAAAAATCGGAATATTAATTTATTTTGATTTTTTAATTTTGGGATTTTTGATTTTTATCAGATCCCCCCTATTTTAAATTTTCACACACCTAAAATAATAACGGTGTCAATCCTCTTATATACCTCTCCCCCAAAAATGACGAAAATTGATACAAGAAAGGAGCATGATTTTGAAAATCAATGAAGTTTTAGAAAACTAGGAATAAGTCGTGCCACCCTCACCAGGTATCGAAAAAAGCTAGCATATTTGAAGAAACTCGGTCTAATATCACAAAAAGTCAGTTCAAAGAGTTAGAAAAGCTTGCAAATCAACGACAAAAAGTATACAAAGAGAAGAACGTGTTGAACTCTCTCGTAAGACTTTCGTTGATTCCAAAAAGAAAAATGTTTGAAATCAGTGATACTGATTCAGTCGGTTTGAAAAATCTTAAAACTCAATACAATCATAATCAAAAAGTTATTGAAAACTTCCAACTGGAAATCAATAAAGTCATCAACGACGGTGAGCTACCTGATAAGTATTTACTTGATGGAATGGAAAAGTATCAAAAACTAAACATGCAGATTATGTCAACGATTGAAAAGCAAAGTCCACAGGGTGATAGCCTCAAAGAAATGATTCAGGAGAAGTTTGGCTCGATATGGTTAAGATGAGATATTTTGATAAATATGCTCAGCTGGTCTATTCAGGGAAGATTCGTGTTTGTGAACTTACGATGAAGTCGATTAAACGAGTAGAGAGGTACAAGGAGCAATACATCTTCAAACAAGAAGAAGCTGACAAACGGATTGAGTTCATTGAGGAAGAGTGCAGTAACACTAAAGGTCTTGCTGGCAAGTTACGTTTGGCCTTACCTCAGAAGGTTTGGCTAGAAACAACGTGGGGTTTTTATCATACAGTTGAAGTTACAAAAACAGATCCCGATACACTTGAAGAATATAAAGATTTCGAAGAAAGGCGTCTCATTCATGAGGTGCCTATTATTGTACCTCGTGGTACAGGAAAAACCACCCTTGGTTCTGCCATTGGCGAGGTTGGTCAGATTATTGACGGTGAGTGGGGTGCTGATATTCAGCTTCTAGCTTACAGTCGTGAACAAGCTGGCTATCTGTTTAATGCTTCTAGAGCTATGCTGTCGAACGAAGAGAGCTTGCTACACTATATGCGTGAGGCTGACATACTACGGTCAACAAAGCAAGGAATTTTGTATGAGACAACTAACAGTCTTATGTCAATCAAGACTTCTGACTATGAAAGTCTTGATGGTACTAATGCTCACTACAATATCTTTGATGAGGTGCACTTGCTGATGATGACTTCCATCAAGGTTGTGAATGATGGTTCGAGTCGTAAGCGAAAAAATTGGATAACCTGGTACATCTCCACCAATGGGACGAAACGGGACAAGCTTTTTGATAAGTATTACAACATTTGGGTAGATATCCTTGATGAAAAGATTGTCAATGATTCTGTCATGCCTTGGATTTATCAGCTGGATGATGTTTCTGAAATCCACAATCCAGATATGTGGCAGAGAGCTATGCCTTTACTCGGTATAACGACTGAGAAGGAGACGATTGCCAAGGATATTGAAATGAGCAAGAATGATCCAGCACAACAGGCTGAGCTGATGGCTAAAACGTTTAATCTCCCTGTTAATAACTATCTTGCTTACTTCAGTAATGAGGAGTGTAAGGGTTGGTCAGATAAGTTTGATAAGAATTTATTTGTCGGAAATGAGGAGCGGAGTGCTCGCTGTGTGCTTGGTGTTGACTTGTCGGATGTCAATGATATTTGTTCGGTCTCATTTATGGTCGTGCGTGGCGAAGAGCGTCAGTATTTGAACAAGAAATTCATGCCACGTCATACGATTGAAGGTCTTCCAAAAGAACTGAGGGACAAATACGCTGAGTGGGAGCTTAGTGGCCAGCTTCATGTTCATGAGTTGGACTACAATGACCAAGCCTATATCTTTGAAGAGTTAAGACAGTTCATGAGTGAGAATAGAATCTTACCAGTTGCAGTTGGATATGACCGCTGGAATGCAAAAGAGCTTATCCGCTTAATTAATGACTACTACGGAGATATATGTCACGACATTCCACAAACGGTCAAGAGCTTATCCAATCCTTTAAAAGTGTATAAAGAAAAAGCTAAGATGGGGAAAATCATCTTTGACGATCCTGTGGCAACTTGGAACCACGCAAATGTTCGTGTCAAGATAGATGCGAATAACAATGTATTTCCAAATAAAGAAAAAGCAAAAGAAAAGATTGACGTATTTGCTAGTCAGCTAGATGCTTTTATCTGCTACGAAAATTTCAAGGAAGACTTGAGTTATTACTTTGATTGAGGTGAAGAATGAACAAATATATAAATAATCTAAGAGAGGTTTTTGCTAGGATTTTCAGACCAAGTAATAGAAAATCCACAAGGACCTATTTACAAAGAAATTTGAATTATTGGAGAAGAAATTCGATTTACTTAGACAATATCTACAATAAGATTTCAACAGATACTGCACAAGTTCGATTTTAGCATGTGAGAATCACTCGAAAATCCGACTGAGTTGACAAGATGGAGTGGTTTGAAAATGAGTGATCTTGCAAATGTTTTATCTTTCTCCAAATCCTCTTGAAATACCAGTTGTATTTTGGGCAAATGTAGCCAAGAGCTATGCTGAAAGATGGTGTTGCGGTCGTTGTTCCACGTTGGGAAAAATGGTCGACTGATTGAAATGGCTTGCAAAGAAAAACAATATCATGGACTGCAGAGAGAGTTGAAATCATGATTGATGATGTGAGATTGAGCTACCTCTTAGCGATGTCTGGGCTTTTGAGAATCCTAAATTAAACGTGACAAGTCAACTAAACCAAATCACAGAATTAATTGATATCAACCTTGATGCGTTAACCGAGAAGTTAGGCAGAGGGAATTCAAAGTTGAGAGGATTCTTAAAAACTACCAACTAAAGCAGCAGATGAACATTTGAAGAAACAAGCTAAGAGTCGAGTTGATAGCATGATGGAACTTGCTGAAAATGGTGGTATTGCCTATCTCGAGCAAGGTGAAGAGTTTATGGAATTAAACAAAGATTACTCAACTGCTTCTAAAGAAGAAATGGAGTTTCTGAAATCTCAACTTTATCATGCTCATGGTATCAATGAGAAACTATTTACTTGCGACTACACAGAAGAGCAATATAGAGCTTACTATTCTAGCGTCATGAAGTTATATCAACGTGTATTTTCTGAGGAGATAAACAGGAAATACTTCACGAAGACAGCACGGACACAAGGCAACAAGCTCTTGGTTTTCTTCGATATGGCTGACATGATTTCATTCAAGGATCTTGTGGAAGGTGGATTTAAATCTAAATACGCAGGTTTGATGAATTCAAATGAATTCCGTGAAACCTATCTAGGGCTTCCAGGATATGAAGGTGGAGAAGTATTCGAAACTAATCTAAATGCAGTCCGTATCGAACCGAGCGAAGGTAATTAAAAATAGGGTGGGCGGTTGGCAGAAATTTTAAGAAAGGAGGTAGGCTATGGAAAAGTTAAAAACCTTTGTCGTCAAGTCAGTTGAGGAAGAGTCAGCTGACTTTCACTTTGAGGCTTATGCCTCCACCTATGGCAATACCGACAGAGATGGCGATGTGATGGCCAAGGGGTGTTTTGACAATACCCTGAAAACTAAGGCCGTCGTCCCTATGTGCTTAAATCACGACCGCAATCGTGTCATCGGTAAGCATGAGTTGTCGGTAGATGAAAAAGGTCTGCGAACACGGTCAACATTCAATCTAAGTGATCCAGAAGCTAAGAAAACCTATGACCCTCATGAAGATGGGGGCACTGGATAGTCTGAGCATTGGATTTTTTATTAATGATTATGAGCCAGTTGACGCTAAGCAACCTTACGGTGGATGGATTTTTAAAGAAGTTGAAATCTTTGAAATATCTGTCGTGACCGTGCCAGCCAATCCTCAAGCAACTGTTGATAATATTAAGGGATTTGATATGTCTGTGGTTGACAAACGAATCGCTCAGGCGAACATGAAGCAAGATATCATGAGTAAACTTGCAACAATTTAAAAAAGGAGCAAAAAATGAAAACACTAGTCGAATTGATGGAAGAACGACAAAAACATGCAGATGAGTTATCTGAGGTCAAATTAAAAAGCTTTCAATCGAAGAGAAATTGAAGTCAGCAACTATTGGAGAAGGAGAACTTGCACAGTTGAAATCAGATGCAGAAGAATTGGTATCCAAAGCAGAGGAACTCAAAAACACAATTTCTAAGTTAGATGTTGAGATTGAAGAAAAAGAAGACAATCTCAATAAAGCTGCTAAATCTATCAAGACAGTACAGAAAGGCAAGACACAAATGGAATACTTAAAAACAAAAGAAGCTGCACTTGATTTCGCTCGAATCCTTATGGATAACGAAGGAAGCTCAAACAGTGCCCGCAAAGCGTGGAAAGCAAATCTGGTTGAAAAAGAGTGTAACTGATGTTAATAAAATCTTACCTAGAACCAGTATTGATTGCAATCCAAAATGCATTTAATGATTATGACGGTATCTTGAACCATGTAACCAAAGATCCTCGTTATGCAGTACGTGTTGCACTTCAAACGCAACAAGCAAAAGCTAAAGGCCATCAGAATGGCAAAACAAAGAAAGATGAATCTTTTGTATTTATCGATTATACAATCAACTCTGCAGCTGTCTACATCAAGTACAGTTTTGAGTATGCTGACTTTGAAGAAGGATACAACAGGTGCTTACTTCAACTATGTGATGAATGAATTAGCCCACGGCTTTATCCGTGCAGTTGAACGTGCTGTTGTTATCGGCGACGGTAAAAATAGTGATGATGATGACAAAATCACTGAAATTAAATCTATTGCAGAAGAAACACTTGCTCAACTATTTGATACACAAGAAATCAGTGTTGACGGGGAATTTGACAGTACTGTTTTAGAAAACCTCGTCAAAGGGATTGATAAACTTGCTGCAAATACAACTCCAATTTTGGTAACTTCAAAAACCATTGCCCGTAAACTTAAAATGGTTAAGGATGGCGAAAAACGCTACATCGATCCACAACCATTCGCACCAATTTCACAAACAGGAAATGTCATTGCTGGTTACCAAGTATATGTCTATGACTGGATGGAAGATGCGACTAACCCAATTATCGCATTTGCTGACAAGGCTTATAAGATGATTGGTGATGATGTCTCTGCTGATCGCTTTGAAGATTATGATGTAACGATGAATCGCCGCCATATCGAACTTGCTAGCGTGCTTGGTGGCCGACTTGGTCAGTACAAATCAGCTGTGAAATTCACAAGAGGTTGATTTTAAATAGAAAGGGGAGTCTAAAATGACAATCCTTAACCAAATTAAAGAGATGGTTGAAGTTGATGTCGAAGAAGAAATCTCGACACTCAACAGCTAAGCTACATAAATAGTGGGATTTCATATCTAACGAGAAACAACATTCCTGTCACTCGCATCGATAAAGAAAGCGAATTGACAGAATGGAATGAGATTGAAGAGGATGATAAAGAAACAATTTTAGATTGGTTACATTTGAGATGTGTTCAGAGATTTGATAAATCCTTAATGACAGGAAACTCAACAACAATGAGCTGGTTGATGAAGAATTGACAAAATATTCTCTATCAATTAAAAGCTATTTACGGAGTTAAATCATGAAATCATCTAGAGTATCAATCATCCTTTGTTACGATAAGCGTACAGAGGTCGCAAAAAGGTGTTTTTCGAAAAAACAAGTTGTAGAAAAAGAAAGTCAAAGCTGAAAAGAGAAAAATCTACCAACGTAGGCTTGATAAAGCTTTGGCAGATGGTCAAGTTTTGACAGCAAGATTTCGGATACGTTCTAACTATGATGACAGATTCCTTAGACTACGTGAAGTACAAAGGGAAGAGTACAAGGTAAATGTTGGAACTCGAATCTGATGATGGCCACTGCACGATAATTGAATTAGGAGGGATGAAATAATGGCTAAGAAGTTCTTCACCAGGCAAGAAATTCAAGAAATCCTAGACACTTTAAAAATCAAAAAGTGTTCTATATGGAACGTGAGGAAAGAGTCCTCTCCTGACAACGTTATTCTTTACTATCGTTTAACTCCGGGTAGTAGTATTACTGCTGATGATACAGTACACATGAGGAAAAAGTGACTATTCAAATCAGTCACTATCACAAGAAGAAACTAGACAGCATTGAGGAATTGATGTTGTCTAATTTTTATGTAGAACCTAGTCAGTTGAATCTAAAACAGCCTGATACAGATTACTTACTTACAACCTACAGAATCGAGGTGATTCTACAAGTGGGAAGTGGTAGCGTTAATGTGAAAACATTAAAATCGATATACAGAATCAAGTTTTTAGAAATCATAGAAAAAGCAGGAAAAAGCACTGCTGGAGACATTAGAGACGAAGTCCTAGAAGAAAACGGAGTATATGAAAAAGGATGGACTCACGAGACTCATTGAAGATATCGCTGTAGTATATAACAACGGGAAAGAGAAGTCGCTTGCTCACTTGTTAGAAAATGGCCACGCAACAAAAATGGTGGATTTGTAGCACCTCAAGAAGACACATCAGACCAGCTTATCTCAAGAAATAAAGAAATCTTTTCTCTAATATGAAATCAATAAAAATCAGACCAAATTAAGGAAGGAGTCACAATGACTTATAAATATGACACACGAGAGGTTACTCATGGTAATGCTCATGGGATTCTTTGCTAAGATTTCAAAAACAGAATCTGGCGAACTCGATCTAAAAACACCATACCCATTTACAGGATTGCGAAAAACATCTTTTGAAACTTCACAAGAATCAAATGCATACTACGCAGATAACGTGGAGCACGTCCGTCTTCAAAGTAAGAAATCAACTGAGGATCCATCCGACTTATCAAATTCCTAAACAATTCATGATTGATCACTTGGGAAAAAAGCTGACAAACTCAACTCCTCCAGCGCTCATCGATACTGGTGTGAATGCGAATTTCATTTGGGGATATGCTGAAACAGGTTACAGACGAGTTTGGTTCTGAGGTTGAAAGTTCCACATCTGGACCAATGTGAAAGCATCGGCTCCAAAAGGCAGCACTGCAACAGATGAAAGCTCTGCTACACCAAAAGAAATCGAAATTCCATGTACTGCATCACCTAACAATTTCATTCTAGATTCAGATAAAAAACCTGTTTCAGAAATTGTATGGCGTGATACAGACAAGGGTGTTGTCCGTGCTAAATTTGATAAATTGTTCGCTTCAAGTACCCCAACGAAATTGATTGATTTTATCAATGAAGCTTTAGGAACAACAGCCATCGTGCCAGGAGGCTAAAATGATTAAAAAAGAACTATCATTCACAGCGTTTGATAGTTATGGTGAAGAAAGAGAGCACACTGAAACAGTGCGCTTTCTTTACTCTTTACCAGCTATCAAGATGTATGAACAGCGAACAGGTCGCAACTTCTTTGATGATAACCAAAAAGCACTCACAGCTTACACACAGCTTGCGCTTGCAACTGGTGTAAATGGTAGCTTATCTGCTTTAACTGATGAAGAAAAAGTCAAACTAATGCCATTACTTATGGAGCCAGATTTCATGAACTTCCTAACTGAAGTTATCCCTTGTCTGTACGGTGAGGTTGAGAATGGTCGCTTGGTACAGAATGAGCTGACTGCTGAAACAGCCTCTCTTGCTCCTTGGTTTGGTGATTTGATCGATATTGGTTTTCTCCAGACCTCTTTTATGAATTTAACCGAAGTAGAGCAAAGGTTCCTCAAGATAGAAAAAAGCCTCAACAGAAGTCATAACTTCTGAAAAAATTTATAAGGTTATTTTTGAAAATCGGATGGATGTTTTTTGGGCAGAAAGTCAACACTTTAATTATCTGATGGGAACACTACATCAGATGAGTATCAATGAAAATGAGAAGAAAACTTTATCAAACGCAGAATTACTAAATGTAATGTCTGACTAAAATTGAAAGGAGGAAATCTATGGCTGAAACATTTGAAGGCTTATACGTCAAATTTGGTGCCAATACTGTTGAATTTGACAGGTCTGTAAAAGGTATCAATAATGCTTTATCTAGTTTGAAAAAAGACTTCAACAACATCAACAGACAATTGAAGATGGATCCAGACAATGTCGACTTGCTGAATCGTGAAAGTTGCTCAACTTACAGGAATCAAGCTCGTGTTGGTGCTATGAAAATTGCTGAACTCAAAAAGCAACAAAAGGAACTGGGAGAATCTGAAGTTGGGTCAGCACAGTGGAATAAGCTTCAACTTGAAATTTCTAAAGTTGAATCACAGATGAAGGTTGTTGACCAGGCAATGAATTCAACCAAAAAACATATCGAAGATGTAGGAAATCCAAAGTCTATTTTAAATCTCAACAAAGAAATCAACAATGTTGCAAAAGAACTTGATATCGTCAACCAGAAGCTCGAATTAGATCCTAAAAATGTAGAGTTGTCCGAAGAAAAAATGAAGTTATTAGGTAAACAATCTTCATTAGCCAAGGATAAGGTCCAGGAGCTGAAACGGAAACAAGAGGAATTAGGAAAGGAAAAAATCGGAACAGAGGAATGGCGACAACTTCAAAATGAAATTGGGCAAGCAGAAGTTGAGGTGTTAAAGATAGATAAAGCCATGGGGAATCTAGGGGATTCGAGCCGTTCTGCAACAGGAAACATCAAGGAAGCTACAGGATGCTTTTAAAAAGCCGATGTAATGATGAACGTTGCTGAAAAGGCAGGACAACTAGGTCAAAAAATGGTTGATGCTGGTAGAAAACAGTCAGTGCATGGTCTGAAATCTGACGAGCGATGGATACTGTTACGACGAAGACTGGACTTACTGGCGAAGCCTTGTTAGGACTTCAGGAAATTGCAAAAGGAATCGCTACATCATTACCATCGGCTACATTTCAAGAATCTGCTGACGCAGTTGGTGAGTTACAACACAATTTGGACTTACTGGTGATACTTTGCAATCTGCAGCAGAGTACCTATTGAAATATTCGAAAATAACTGGAGAAGATATTTCAAATTCAGCAATAAATGCCAAGAAAGCAATTGATGCTTACGGTTTATCTAATGAGGATCTAGCGAGAGTATTGGACTCAGTAACAAAAGTCGGCCAGGATACTGGTCAATCTTATGACTCCATCTTTCAAAAAGCAATTGATGGAGCTCCTCAGATTAAGATGCTAGGATTATCTTTTTGAAGAGGGGCGACATTAATTGGTAGATTTTGAAAAAGTGGATTGACTCTTCTGCTGCTTTATCTTCTCTTTTCAAAAGCTGCAGTAAAACTATGCCAAAGACGGAAGTCCTTGACGGATGGATTGAACGAGACTGTCAATGCACACAGAATTCAACTAGTGAAACAAAAGCTTTGGTATTGCTCGGAAGTTTTTGGGAGCAAGGCTGCACCACGTATGGTAGATGCTATCGAAACGGGGGCGTTTGGTTTTACTGAGGGTTTGGCTGAAAGCAGCTAAAATCTCATCAGAACCGTAGCAACAACATTTGATGAGACAATAGATCCGATTGATAAACCAACAACCTACTCAAACAAAGCAAAGGAAGGACTTGCTGAGATGAGGTGGTAAATTACTTGAGACTGTTATACCAGCTTTAGAACCTTTGATGGGCATACTTGAATCTGCTGTCAATTGGTTTACCAGCTTAAATGAAACTGATCAACAGACTATCGTGATTCTTGGACTCGTTACAACTGCTGTAATGCTACTGCTTGGTGCAATAGCACCACTAGTCATTGCTATAGGTGCAATAGGTGCGCCTGTCGGAATTGTCGTAGCGGCAATAGTTGCTGCTATTGCCGCTATTACACTCATCATTCAGGCTATCATGAACTGGGGGACCATATCTGAATGGCTCCAGTCGACATGGGATGCTTTCGCCGCTTGGCTCGTCTGGATCAGTAATATTGTCGCGACTACAGCGTGGTCAAGTTTCACTGCTTGGCTTTCTGAAATTTGGTCTTCAGTAGTCTCAACTGGACAGTCTTTGTGGTCTAGCTTTACTAGCACCTTGTCCAATATTTTCTCAAGTTTGATTTCAGGAGCTCAGTCACTGTGGTCAAGTTTTACTTCCACCCTTTCCAATTTATGGTCTGGGCTGGTCTCAACTGGGTCAAATTTATTTAATAATTTGAGTAGCACGATTTCAGGAATTTTTAATGGTATCTTATCCACTGCTAGCAATAGTTGGAACTCTATCAAATCAACTGTTTCAAATGCTATTAACGAGTTGCTAAAGATGCGGTAGGTAGTGCAATTGAAGCTATTAAGGGATTCTTTAACTTTGAATTTAGATGGCCTCATATCCCTCTACCACATTTTAGTATTTCAGGATCTCTCAACCCAGTTGACTGGTTGAGTAATGGGTTGCCAAGTATTGGCGTAGAGTGGTATGCCAAGGGCGGTATCTTGACCAAGCCGACTTTATTTGGAATGAATGGAAATAGAGCAATGGTTGGTGGAGAAGCTGGTGCAGAAGCAATCCTTCCCCTTAACAAGTCAACTCTTGGTGCAATTGGACAAAGCATTGCTAATACGATGAATACATCGAATAGCATCAATGTCAACTTCTCAGGTGTGACCATCCGAGAAGAAGCAGATTTGAATAGACTAGCTGACGTAGTCGGAACACGTATTGCTGAAGAACTACAAAGAAAAACTAATTTGAGAGGAGGTTTCGCATGACAAAAATTAATGAGTTAACCATCGACGGAGTGAAAACATCATCATTTAAATGTGAGATTCTGGTTGAAACACGACCACAAGTCATCGTATCCTCCTCAAAAACTAGTCTTTTAGAACATGATGGGATCAGTGGTGCAATTGTTCAATCAAATAGGCATCGTAGGTTGATTGAAAAAAGCTACCACATCAGCTTGATTAACCCAACGGATGAAGACTTATACCGCTTTTCTTCTCTGTTAAATCGTGAAAAATTTTGGTTGGAGAATGAACAAGAGCCAAGCGTGAAATATTGGTGCTATAAAGTGGATGATTTCAAAATTATTAAAGATGATTTTGGTGCATGGACGGTGGATGTAAAATTCACATGTCACCCTACCAAATACTTTAAAGGCTCCGATACACAGAGATTGACAAGAAGTGGAACTTTAACCGTGCAAGGTTCTGCTCTTGCTTTTCCTAAAATCACAATCATTGGCCAGAGCGCCGCTGAGACTTCGTTTACAATTGCTGGTCAGGTCATTCGTCTTGAAAGGCTTGCTGAGTCGTTGTGATGGTCAACAATCCTGATAATCCTAGCTTTAAGACAACGACAGGAAAACCAGTGAAATGGTCCGGGGATTTTATCACAGTTGATCCAGCGAAAGTGCAGAATGTTGGTGTTGTTTTAGGTCCAGGTATTCAAACGCTTGAAATCGAGACAGTCTGGGGGTGGGCATAATGTTATATTTGCTTGAAAGTGATAATCGTAACGTTAAATGGAACGGTATCCCACTGCATGAAGCGACTTCGGCAGTCATAAAAGAGCAAATGAACGGGGATTTCATCCTTACTGTTCGCTACCCTATCACCGACTCTGAGATTTATCAGCTTTTCCGTGAGGATATGTTGATAAAGGCGCCAGCGCCTGTGATTGGACCTCAGTTGTTTCGTATCAAGAAGCCAGTAGAGAATGATGATCATTTAGAAATCACTGCTTACCATATCACTGATGACGTCATGCAGCGGTCTATCAATCCTCTGTCTGTCAATAAGCAGAGTTGTTGGCAGGCTCTTTCTCAATTGGTACAAGTTGCTAAGTCACCTATAAATGATTTTTCATTTACCAGTGATATCACGGACAGGCGGACCATCAACACGAAAGAAGTAGAAACACTCTACAGCGTGTTAATGGATGGCGCTCACTCAATCTTGGGAACATGGGAAGGAGAGATGGTTCGGGACAATTTCGCTATCTCAATTAAGCGAAATCGAGGAGAGGACAGAGGTGTTATCATCTCTACACACAAAAACCTAAAATCCTATCAACGAACCAAAAACTCACAAAATGTTGTTACTCGTATCCACGCCAAGTCTACATTTAAGGCAGAGGGTGCCAAGGAAGATACAACGATTGCTATAACGGTTGATAGTCCCTTAATTGGTGCTTATCCTTATATCAACGAAAGAGAGTGTAATAACAACATTCAGACTGTTGAGGAACTGACAAAGTGGGCTAGCGCTAAATTTACTAACGAACACATAGATAAGGCTACAGATGCCATCAAGATTGAAGCCTGTGAACTTGATGGGCAAACTGTTCACATGGGCGATACAGTCAACCTGAAAAGCTATAAGCACAATGTGGACGTTTATAAGAAAGCCATTGCCTATGAGTACTGATCTGTTTGGCCAACAATGGACAGGGAGCCTATCTGACCATTACCTTTGATGATAAAGTGAAATCAGGGGGAAATGGTAGCGGTGTTTCAGCAGTAGCCAATGCAATCTTGGACAAGCAAAAACAAAATTTGACATTATGCTGGAGCGTGCGATTGCCAACGCTGACCGTGCGTTTGATGCTGAATTTGCCAAGCGTGAGAAAGCTATCACGGACGCCATCGAGCAGTACAAGGCTAAGGCGGAAGAGTTTGGAGCTAAAATTCATGAAGAAATGGAGAAAGAGCGTCCTGAGTTCGTGAAGCGCATCCGTGAGGAGCTAATGAGCGGTGCGGACTCAATCGCTGAACTCAGCAGAAAACTGGAGCAGGTCAGCGGACTGCAAGGGTTAACGCTAGCCTGATTGGTGGTGACGGGAATACTCAGTACAACAAGAACCGTTTGAATGGTGGCACGGCTAAGAAAATCAGTTATGGAACGGATTTCGTAGAGGTCGGTCACAATGGAGACGGTTTTGAATTAGGTAAGCAGTATGTCATCAGCTGGTCAGCAACCTGCACGCCTTACGGTAAGGCAGATGTGACTGTGGTTGTGAACAAGACTACCGTTTTACGGTAGGCCACGTTCATCTTGCGCCTGCTAATACGGTCATGCCAGCGATTGACAAAGACCTTGTCCAGAAAGAGGAGCAGGTCTCATCGGTCTACTACGGTGCCTATCGTCTGACCTTCTCGAGGCGACTGGTATCAGAACTTAGAGCAGTCTGTGACGATTGACAATCAGACAAGACGGATTGAACTAGTGCCAGTCTACAAGACGGTTGCTGATGGGCAAAATGCTAGATATGAGGGAAGTTGGAGCGAAAACCCAACTTTTATTTTTGATGGAGGAAGAACATGACGGAAAGCAACGCCTGAAGTAGTACCTATCAGGGTACGACATAAACGGATGCCAGCTGGTGAGTGGGCAAGAAGTGACTTTGTGTTGTATGACGGAGAGTTGGGTATCGAGAGTGATACAGGAAATGTCAAGGTCGGAAATGGCCGTGACCGATTCTCAGCACTGCAATATCTGACGGGGCCAAAAGGAGACCGTGGCGAACGTGGGGAACAAGGACTCACGAGGCGCAGACGGTGTCATGCGGTTTGAGAATCTAACAAGCCAACAGAGGGAGGGCTTGCGTGGCGAAAAATGGCCACAGCTTAAATGCCAATGTTCGTATCGAGGGAAGTTATCGAAACGGTGCGACTAGTCAGTTGAATTTGATCGCGGACGTCTACTATGACGGAACACGGTTAACCAGTGGCTATACTGTTGATTATTACTACAGAGGTTTTGGGAACAATAACTGGCAAAGTTTGCTGAGCCAAACGCCTGATGCAAATGGAAAGTTTGGCCAGTGGAATGCTTCTCAGCGTTCAGGAGGCTGGCTTGAGGTCTCACATCGTTGTCAACGTACAACGGCATTGAAGCAGCTGCTAGCTTTACACGGCTTGACAATGTTAGTGACGGTGCAAGGGGGGCGAATGGTGCAACGGGTCCAGCAGGACCGGCAGGACCGGCAGGAGCTAGAGGAGCGGATGGAGCGCCAGGGCAAAACATCATCAATCAAAACAGTGGGCAACCGATGAAGTATTGGTCTGGTACAAGGGCTCAATATGACGCGATTCCTAACAAGGATAGCAATACTATCTATGACATCTATAGTAGTTCGTAGGAGGTAGTATGACTAGAGAAGGAATTTACGTGGGTGGCAAGGAAGTTGTTGAAAGATATATAGGAGATAAGCTAATCTGGAAAAAATACAGATTTCGAATTGTAAACACTTTGTCATTGACTATATTAAATATTAACTATCAGTCAGCTACTGAGACTTTTACACTCGATTCTCGTACCGATATGTAGGGATTAAACTCAGGGTACTACTATTTGAGGATAGAAGAAAAGTTCGTCAAAGTATATGCCTATAATTTATCAACACCTAATCCATCTTTTGTGTTTTTACTAGATCAAAATGAAGATGCAGGAGTAGATGAAGCAAGCAAGCGTCAAGCTTTATCTGATTTGACACGAAACTGGTTTGAGATGATTATAAAGATATTGTTTTATATGACAGAATGAGGTAACACATGGACATAACCATTCAAAACGTTCGTTCGCCTGCTCTTGAGCATAGCGGGAGGTATTATAAGGTCTTTCAGCCACGTACACGAGATGAACTGTTAAAACTCCATCATATGGGGTGTGTGGGAGATACGGTGCTGACGGATATCCAGCTTGAGGAGGAGATTTTCCTACTAGTTTTGTGGAGCCTACTGTAACGCAACGTACCCTGTCAGGTCTCTTCAAGGATATGCGTTCTATTGAACTGGAATTGAGAGACCCAAACAGCACCCTGTGGGGCAAAATCCAGCAGAACAATCAAGGGGCGCTGACTCCAATTCTTCGATACGAATGTAAAGAGTGCCATCGCTCAGACCTGCCAGAAATCAGGCAGGAAGTGCGAGACGCTGCTAACAGTGCGAGGGTACAAGTGACATCTGAAGGTGTGACCATCGGCTCTACTACTCTAACTGGTGAGCAGTTAGCCTCTACCATTTCCGCGAGTCCGAGAGGGGTCGATATCATCGCTCCACACGTTCGTGTACAGTCGGATATGTTGGTAGATGGTTCTGTAACTGCTGGGAAGTTAGCAGCTGGCTCTGTCACTGCAGATACGATTACAGCAGGAGCAGTTACGGGCGACAAAATCAGCGTAGATGATGCCCTGATTCGGAACCTGGCCGCTAGAGATGCTTTGATTGACAAAGCTGACATCTAAGGAAATCTCACTACCAAGATTGAATCTGTTGTATCTAGCTCAACCTTCCTACAAGCCTATCAAGGTGAAATTGGAGGTTTCACCTTGGGCCAATTTGACAACGGAGGCGGTCGCTGGATTTCTGGTGTTAACCAATTCTCGGTCGGCATGGGGAATGGTGCTGGTTATGGCACTAAGACAGCTTTCTGGGCTAATTGGGGCAATAACTGGAACCAGCTGGACCGAACTCTTGGCATGTGGACACAGATGGGCAGATGTATTGTAAGAATACAGTTAGTTTTTATGGGAAAGTTGACTTTTCTGGCTCTACAAACGTTAATTTCTACAGCAAGATCAATGCTAATAAAGGTATCTGGACAGGAAATGCAGATATTTATGGTGCTGGGTCAAATCCAGCTGGAGGAGAGAATGCCGTCGTCTGGTGGAATCAAATCACTACAGCAAAATGGAGAGGCTATGCAGGTATTACTTCGAGTTCAGATAGACGCTTGAAAGAAAATATTAAAGAGAGTCCAGTTAATGCTTTGGATAAAATCCAAGCATTGAACATGGTCTCTTTTGATTTTATCGAGAGCCAAAAACATGAAGAAATTGGTTTGATTGCGCAGGAAGCACAGAACGTAGTACCTGAAGCAATTGAAACAGATGAAGTAACATCTTATCTGTCTATCAACTGATTCAAAAATTCGTCCCCCACTTTGCTGAAGGCTGTCCAAGAATTAGACCAGAAAATCAAAGAAATGGAGAACACACATGGATAACAACACAATCGATAAGCTAGTCGCTGAGTCGCTCGCTAACCGCTTGAAAGAAGATGGATTGAATTGTGCGTATTTAGAAGCGCACTATACGCTGGCTTTAGCTGAATTGCAGGCCTTTAAAGCGGTGCTGGAATATGACCCAGCACTCAAAGAACTATTTGAAGAAACTCAAGCAAAGAAAAGGAACTAACGCATGACTTACAAATTAACAGGAAAACCCTATTTTTAAAAGGGGGAAAAAGAATGTAACAATCGTAACGATTGAGAAAGAAGAACCCTGACGCTATAGCTATGAGCGTGTGGAATTGCCAGGCAACCGCACGCTGAGTAATCGAAGAGGTGCTGATTCAAGCGGTTTTTAGACTTCATTCGTACGGAAATTGATCCGACAAATGCCATTGTACAAGCGCAGGCTAAATTAGAGCAGACTCTGGCTAAGTTGGAACAGGCTGAGCAGAAAGCAGCCTCAAGCTCAAGCCAATCTTGAACAAACTCAAGAAAAATTGACGCAAGCGGAAGCGAAGCAAAATGACCTTGAAGCACTTGCGAACCGCATTAATAAAAGTGGTTCGAGTGATGGCTCAAGATTCCATCATGGGTGAGAAAGTCTCTTATGGTACGACCTACAAAGAGATGGTCGAACTCTTCCCCACTGGCCGAAAGTGGAAAAGTTTATGAACCAGGTTCAATCTTTTGCGGTTGAAGATCCAAGTCACGCTGAAATTAACGGAGAAAGGTAAACGTATCTTGATTCAAACAAATCAGTCATTCACCTATCAAGGAGAAACACTTGCTCAACTTGAAGGGACACCTTACCAAAATGGCGTATTAGCACCTTGGAAATTTAATGCACCGAAGCCACCAAAAGAATAGAGGTGTTGTATGGCAGAATTTGAACGTTTAATTGTCCAAATTTTCCTCTCTTTGATTCCTGTTGTCGGCCTTTATTTCTCGATGAAGGACCGAGCGACTAAACAAGAGAATCGCCTCACGGTTCTAGAGAAAGACATCGAGAATCTGGAACGAATTTAAAAATCTGCAAATAAACGTCTGAGACAATCACGACGAACAGGACAAGTCTATCCTGGTTCTGGCCGAACAAAGTTAAATCGTTAGGTGAAGATGTGAGAGAGTTAAAAACGTTGATTCAGAGTAAAACTTGAGAAAGGGGCAAAGAATGGCTTATGTTCGTAATTCAACGAATCTCAAACAAGTTGATGGTGGATTTTTAGTCAAGCAGGGCGATCTGGCTTCCACATTTGCCTTTTCTCTGCTCGACGAAAATCATGAGCCGATTTCACAGCTTGAAGGACAAGAGGCATCATCACGTTGACGAGAGGTCAGGAGCAATTACGCAAAACGGCAGTCGTGACAAATGGCGCAGTTACTTTTTAATCTAGGTATGATTTTACCTGCTGGCTTATATCAAATTGAGGTATCAGTGGGGGGATATACATTCCCAAGCGACGACTCGACTCAAATTAGAATCACAAAATCGGATAAGAATCTGGTCACAAATGAAATCCACGCTCTCAAAGAGCTGGATATAGCAGAAGAAGTAAAAACAGCTTGCAGGTAGAACTGTAGAGCGAGAACCCAGTAGGTCAGGAATTACCAGACCTACTCTTTTTTATTACAATTTAGGAAAGGTATAGATGGACACAAGTGAAAATTAACAGCATTCGCACAAGCAGTAGGAGCAGATATCAAGGAAGTGAAACAAAGCGTCAGCACTAAGTGGAGACTCAGCAATGAATCAAGCTATCTCAGGCAGTCACTCAAGCTAAAACAGAGGTTAAGGCTGAAATTTTAGGTGAAGGAACGCCTGAAAATCTTGACACACTGGAAAGAAATTGCAGACAAAATTACAAGCATAGGCGATGACGCTGATGGCGCACTCCTTGGAAAAATTACCGAAGTCAGCGGACGTGAGACCAGATTGCCAATGTTGATTTGGTCGCAACCTATAACGCAGCGAAAGCGTGAGTGCTATGAGTAACCTGAAAAATCTAGCAACAGCTATTGGTAGGGATGTCAAGGCTATCAAAGAAGACCTCAGAGCTAAAGGATAGGGAGGTTCAGGGAAGGCTGGACTCCCTTGAGAGTAGACCGAGAGTCAATCCAGAAACCCTCGTTACAAAAGCGGAGCTGGAAGAGAAAGGCTACTTGACCTCCCACCAAGACTTGTCTACTTACGCTCAAAAATGGGAGTTGTACAATGATTTTCCCCATCAAGGCTAGGGATTTCTGCCTTGGAAAAATCGTCCATCATTTGACAATCTGACCTCCAGCCAGAGAGAGAAAGCTTGTAAGGAAAATGGGCATAGTTTGAATGCCAGCGTTCGTATTGAGGGTTCTTATAAGAATGGCTCTACTAGCCAATTGAATCTGTTTGCGGATGTATTCTACGATGGCGAAGCAGTCACGAGTGGCTATACTCTTGATTATTACTACCGTGGTTTTGGGAATAATAGCTGGGGTGTTTTGAGAAATCAAACGCCTGATGCAAATGGTAAATTTGGTCAGTGGAATGCTACTCAGCGCTCTGGTGGCTGGTTCGAAGTCCGCATTGAAGTGAATTACAGAGGTTTAAAAGCCTCTGCTTTCACTCATTTGGATAATATCAACGATGGCGAACGAGGAGCAACGGGAGCTCCTGGTCAGAACATTGTCAATCAGAACGGTTCGCAGGCGCTCAACTATTGGGCAGGTACGCAAAGAGCAGTACGATGCTATTACTACCAAAGACCCTCACGATTTACGATATTTTTAAGTAGGGTGAAGCTATGAGAGATAGAGTAAGAATCATGTTAGGCAATCAGGAGATTGTCAAGCGCTATATTGGTGATAGGTTGGTGTGGGAGGTTTGAAAAGTGTTACCATAAAAGATGTGACTCTCTTTTTAAAAATTATAGTCTTTTTGTATATAAAAAGATATAAAACAACTCTTGAAAAACAAGAAAAATAACGAAAAGTAAGAATAGGCGCTAGCGAATTCCCTGTTGATCACGACAAAATCGGTGGATATCTCTGATAATTCATACACTTTTTCATCTAAGTAGCGAAACAATTGAAAACTTCAAACGCGTAGGAGTCACAACGGGGTATATTAGCCTTGATATCACATTCTACTATGAATAAGAAAGGAAAAACACATGACACAATTTAACGAATTTATCATTGCTTTTGCGACAGGCTTTTTAGCAGTAGCAATAGGCGGTATCGTGAAAGCAGTGAAAGACTATCTTTTGCGAAAAGGTGGAGAAAAAGCGGTTATTATCGCTGAAATCCTAGCCAAGAACGCAGTTCATGCCGTGGAACAGGTAGCTACTGAAACTGGCTACAAGGGCGATGAAAACTGGCACAGGCTCGCGCTAAAATCCGTGCAGAGCTGACCAAATACAACATCAGCATGACCGACAAGGACCTAGACACCTTGTAGAGTCCGCAGTGAAGCAGATGAATGACGCTTGGAAGGAGTAGGTATGTCTAAAAAACAAGAAATGATTCAATTCTTCATCGACAAGGCTAACGCTGGAGATGGAGTTGATAACGATGGAGCTTATGGTTTCCAATGTGCTGACGTACCTTGTTATGGGATTCGTCATTGGTACGGTGTAACTCTTTGGGGTAATGCTTATGACTTGCTTGAGTCAGCACGTTCACAAGGCCTGAAAGTCGTGTATGACACTGACTATCCAAAGGCTGGTTGGTTCTTCGTTAAAAGCTATGTAGCTGGCGACGGTGTCAACTACGGGCATACAGGTCTTGTCTATGAAGACTCAGACGGTTCTACCATCAAGACGATTGAGCAGAATATTGATGGCAACTGGGACTACTTAGAAGTAGAGGTCCCTTGTCGCTACAACGAACGTTCTGGTAAGTGAAATCGTTGGGTATATCGTGCCGCCTGAAGAAGTTGAAACAGGCTGGCAACAGAATCAGTACGGCTGGTGGTGGGTTCGTGAAGACGGCTCATACCCAACTGAAAAATGGGAGAAAATCAACGATACTTGGTACTATTTCGATGATAAAGGTTTCATGAAGCGTAGTACCTGGTTGAACTACAAGGACGCTTGGTACTGGTTCACGGATTCAGGCTCTATGGCCACTGGCTGGGCTCGTATCAATAATGCTTGGTATTACTTCGATGAAGACGGCAAGATGGTTACTGGCTGGATTAAGCATAAGCTGACTTGGTACTACCTTGATAGTAAGAATGGAAACATGGTATCTAACTCATTTGTCCAATCAGCTGATAAGACAGGCTGGTACTACCTCAAGGCAGACGGAACAATGGCAGACAAGCCAGAGTTCACAGTTGAGCCAGAAGGCTTGATTACAGTTAAATAAATAGAAAAGGAAACTTTCTAAATTGTTCTTTTTCACCGCAGGCTCAGGCTTGCGGTGTTTGCTTAAAAATGGATTTAAAAATCCAAGAAATGTAATCGAATAAACGGATTTCAAATCCGTAAAATCATCTGATTGGGGGAGTAGTGGTTTTGTTAAAAATAAAAACAGTGACATTACTCACTGATCCTTTTGTAAACTATTAGAATGAAATTGCAACCTTCTCAACTATACGGGCAAAGATGATTATGAAAATGAATACGAAGATGAATACGATTTAAAAATGATAGCAATTAACTGAAAATGATTTTTAATGAAAAATAAGTAAAAACTCAACTGTTGAAAAGCAATGATAACTATTTGTAAACACAAATT
>BNJS01003734.1_pt1 | contig 34261 bp, 36 predicted proteins | sample 8540461 | NCBI WGS metagenome assembly BNJS01 (sample SAMD00202454, study PRJDB9452) | human saliva metagenome | isolation source: human saliva | place: Japan
CTGGGTCTATATTTCCTATCTGCGTCAAAAATTACAAGCCATCCAGGCTGATATTAGCATTCTTGGTGAAAAGGGTGGCGACTTTTGCCTTCTCGCCAATTAGAGAGGAGTAGCCCATGTTTAGACGTTTACGACTTCAATTTATTACGATTGCTTCCTTGGCTATCCTCTTTATCTTGGTCTCTACTGTGGGAATCATCAATACGGTGAGGTCTTTTCAGACAGAGCAGGAAATTAGTAAGGTTCTCAATACGCTTACAGAAAATAATGGTAGTTTTGGAAAAACAAAAAAAATTGAGACCAACCAAGGGCGTGAAATTCCATCGGATAGCTTTAGCTTTTTCAGTGTAATCTTGTCCGGTGACGAAGTGGTTAGTCAGGATGTCAGTCATACTTCTTTAGTAGATGATGAATCAGCTGCTGATTACGCCCTTGCAGCTAGCCGTATGTCATCTAGTATTGGGACAATTAGAGAAAAAAACATCAATCTGAGCTATCAGGTTAGTAAGGTTAGCCAAGGTAGGATTCTGGTGGTCTTTCTGGACACGACCTCTTATTATAATTCTTCTCAAGCCTTGCTTAGTATTTCTATCCTCTTATCCATGTTTGGCTTTATCTTTTTTGTTGTCATTGTCAGTGCCTTATCAGGAATCGTCATTCGTCCTTTTTATCCGAAATTATGAAAAGCAGGACGTTTTATTACTAATGCTAGCCATGAATTGAAGACCCTGTTGGTACCATTATTTCTGCCAATACAGAGCTACAGGAGCTTATGACTGGAGAGAATGAATGGACCAAGTCAACGAATGACCAAGTGGCACGTTTGACCAATCTAATCAATTCTCTTGTGGCTCTATCTCGTCTGGAGGAGCAGCCCGACATTGTTCTTCAAGATGTGGATTTTTCCTATATTACTGAGGATGCTGCAGAAGACTTTAAAGGTCCTGTTATCAGAGATGGTAAATCGTTTTGTCATGGATATTACTCAGGGATTCATGTTAAGGCAGAGGAGAAGTCTCTCTTTGAACTCGTGACCTTGCTTGTGGATAATGCTAACAAGTATTGTGATCCAGAAGGGACGGTTACTGTAAGGCTTCGTCAGATTGGTAGGACGCGAAAAACAGGCTCGTCTAGAAGTGTCTAATACTTATAAAGAAGGCAAAGTCTGTTGACTATAGTAAGTTTTTCGAACGTTTTACCGTACAGAAGAATCCCATAATAATAAAGAACATAAGGGATTTGGTATTGGTCTGTCTGATAGCACAAAGTATGGTCAAATTATTTAAGGGACGTCTCTTTGCTTCCTACAAAAATGATACCATTACTTTTACAGTCATCTTGTAAAGATATTTTTTAAATATTTGACTAGGTGAAAACCCTAATTTATGATAAAATAGTAAGGATGAAGATTTAGTATGCAAAAAGAAATCATTTTTCCCTAACCAATTTGTCAAAGTAAAGCTCAAATGAGCCTTTACAATTCTTAAGACGATGCTAATTGATGACTTAGGAATGATAAATCTCAGTTAAGAATAAAAAGTTGAAAAATAAAATAGTTAATAGGAGAAATCATGGCAGAACCAAAAATACAAAACGTGTCCTCATTAAACTTTCAGGTGAAGCTTTGGCTGGTGAACGAGGTGTTGGGATTGATCTTCCAACTGTCCAAGCTATGGCTAAGGAAATTGCTGAAGTGGATTCAGGTATTCAAATTGCTTTAGTTATTGGTGGTGGTAACCTCTGGCGTGGCGAACCTGCTGCTGAAGCAGGAATGGATCGTGTTCAAGCAGACTATACTGGAATGCTTGGAACAACGATGAACGCCCTTGTTATGGCTGATAGTCTGAAACAACTCGGTGTTGATACACGTGTTCAAACAGCGATTGATATGAAGTCTGTAGCGGAGCCTTATATCCGTGGTCGTGCCCTTCGTCACCTTGAAAAAGGCCGTATCGTTATCTTTGCAGCAGTATTGGTTCACCATACTTCTCAACAGATACAACAGCGGCTCTTCGTGCAGCTGAAATCGAAGCTGATGCTATTCTTATGGCTAAAAACGGTGTTGATGGTGTCTACAATGACGACCCTCGTAAAAACGCTGATGCCGTTAAGTTTGACGAGTTGACACACGTGGAAGTTATTAAACGTGGTTTGAAAATCATGGATGCCACAGCTTCTACCCTTTCAATGGATAATGACATTGACCTTGTTGTCTTCAATATGAACGAACCAGGAAACATCAAACGTGTTATCTTTGGTGAACAAATTGGAACAACTGTATCTAACAAAGCAGAATCACACAAGTAAGAAAGAGAGAATTTATGACAAACGCAATTATTGAAAAAGCAAAAGAACGTTTCGCCCACTCACATGAGTCATTGGCCCGTGAATTTGGATCTATCCGTGCAGGTCGTGCCAATGCATCACTTCTTGACCGCATCACTGTAGAATACTATGGTGCCCCAACACCACTTAATCAATTGAGCTTCAATCACTGTTCCTGAAGCACGTGTCCTTTTGATTTCACCATTTGATAAAGGATCAATTGCTGATATCGAACGTGCTATCAACGAATCTGACCTTGGAATCAACCCAGCTAACGATGGTTCTGTTGTACGCTTGGTTATCCCAGCACTTACAGAAGAAACACGTAAAGAGTTGGCTAAAGAAGTGAAAAAAGTCGGTGAAAATGCTAAAATCGCTATCCGTAACATCCGCCGTGATGCTATGGATGAAGCTAAGAAGCAAGAAAAAGACAAAGAAATCACAGAAGATCAATTGAAATCTTTGGAAAAAGATATCCAAAAAGCAACTGATGACGCTGTTAAGAAGATTGACAGCATGACAGCAGAAAAGGAAAAAGAACTCCTTACTGTTTAATCAATAGAAAAATAAGGAGAGTGGGACAGAAGCAAAAGAGCATGGACTATGTTAGCTTCCTTGTCCGACTCTCTTTTTAGAGGAAAAAGATGAATACATTACTTGGAACAATTATTATTGCCCTAGTAACAGATGAAAATGACAAATTTTATTTTGTTCAAAAGGACGGTGTGACCTTTGCCTTGTCTAAAGAAGAAGGGGAACACGCCATTGGTGACATGGTGACAGGTTTCGCCTATACAGATAGCAAGCAAAAATCACGTTTGACTCAAAAGGAGATCAAAGCAACTCGTGATTCTTATGATTGGGGAGAGGTCACCGAAGTCCGTAAGGATTTGGGTGTCTTTGTAGATGTGGGAATTCCAGATAAGGAGATTGTTGTCTCTCTTGATGTTTTGCCCGAACTCAAAGAGCTTTGGCCTAAGAAAGGCGACAAGCTTTATATCAAACTCGATGTTGATAAAAAAGACCGTATTTGGGGGCTTCCTGCTGAACCTGAGGTCTTTCAACGTATGGCTGGTCCTGCTTACGATAATATGCAAAACCAAAAATGGCCAGCCATTGCCTACCGTCTCAAACTGTCAGGAACTTTTGTTTATCTACCAGAGAATAACATGCTTGGTTTCATCCATCCATCAGAACGTTATGCAGAGCCACGCTTAGGTCAGGTCCTTGAGGCGCGTGTGATTGGGTTCAGAGAAGTTGACCGTACCCTCAATCTTTCTCTTAAACCACGTTCTTTTGAAATGCTTGAAAATGATGCTCAGATGATTTTGACTTATTTAGAGAGCAATGGTGGCTTTATGACGCTTAATGACAAGTCATCACCAGCAGATATTAAGGAAACCTTCGGTATTTCTAAGGGACAATTTAAGAAAGCTCTAGGTGGTCTGATGAAGGCTAAAAAAGTCAAACAAGACCAGTTTGGAACAGAATTAATCAGTTAGGAGAAGGCATGAGAAAATCCTTTTATACTTGGCTGATGGCCCAGCGTAATCCAAAGTCCAATGACCAGTAGCAATCTTGGCTGACTTGGCTTTTGAAGATTCAACCTTCCCGAAGCATACTGATGACTTCGAAGAAGTTAGTCGTTACTTGGAAGATCAAGCTAGCTTTTCCTTTAATCTGGGGCAGTTTGACCAGATTTGGGAAGATTATCTGGCTCATTAATAGCGACTAAGTCTACGATAAGCATAATGACTTTTAGCATTTTCTTTAAAAAGTAATTACCATTTGAATTGGTATGAATTGTTACAATTTTTTACAAATATCTCAGCTGTTTTTCAATAAATTAGGCTTGTTACAACTAGTTAGTAATTGCTTTAAAGTGCAGTAAATCACCCCTTTTTTGACAAAAAGTGTGGTATTATTGTAGATGTTAAAATTGTTAAAAAAGGAATGAATTATACATGTTATCAAAATCTAAAACAACAAAGGCACTTCTTTACTCGACCGCAGCACTTTCACTTTTTGCTGCAAGTCACGTACATGCCGATGAAACTTCAAACTGGGCAGCTCGTTCAGTAGATCAAATCAAAGCAGATATTGCTGTAAGTGATAACCAACAAACTTATACAGTTCAATACGGTGATACTTTGGGAAGTATCGCTGAAGCAATGGGTATCGATGTGAACGTTTTGGCTAACATCAATCAAATCACAAACATTGATTTGATTTACCCTGGAACAGTCTTGACAGCAACTTATAATGCTGATAATCAAGCTGTCTCTGTTAAAGTTGAAACTCCAGCTTCAGAAACATCAACTACACCTGTAGTTGCAGAAGCTAATTTGACAACTAACGAAGTGACTGTAAATGGTCAATCTGTAGTTGCAGCGGACTTGACAGCTCCAGTTGAAACAGTAAGCACAACAGCTACTCAAGCACCTGTTACAGAAGAGTCAACTCAAGCTGTTTCAGAAGTAACAGAAGCTATCGCATCAGCATCAGAAGCACCAGCATACGCAGAAACTGAACAACCAGTTGCTGATGCTATTGATCATGTCACTGCGTCAGCAGAGGCTACACCTGAAGCAGAAACTACTCCAGCTGCTGAAACACCAGCACAACCTGAAGTAAAAGAAGAAGCTCCAGCGGCAGAACCAACAGCAACATCAGAAGCGACTTCAGAAGCACCAGCGACTTCAGAAGCTCCAGCGGCAGAACCAGCAGCAACATCAGAAGCGTCTTCAGAGGCACCAGCTGCTTCAGAAGCGCCAGCAGAACAGCCAGCGGTAGAACCAGCAGCAACATCAGAAGTGGCATCAGAAGCACCAGTAGCTTCAGAGGCACCAGCAGCACAACCTGCATCAACAAATACACTTCCAACGGATCCACACCTTCAACCACAAGCTGAAGCTTTCCGTCAAGATGTAGCGGCACAATTTGGTCTTACTGATATCGGTGGTTACCGTGAAGGTGATCCACAAGACCATGGTAAAGGACTTGCTGTTGACGTTATGGTACCAGTTGGTTCAGCAGTTGGTGATCAAGTTGCCCAATATGCAGTAGACAATATCTCAAATGCAGGTATTTCGTACATCATCTACAAACAACAATTCTACGCACCAGTAAACAACATCTACGGACCAGCTAACATTACATGGAACCAAATGCCAGACCGTGGTAGCGTTACTGAAAAACCACTATGACCACGTTCACGTGTCATTTAATGAATAAGTCAGAATAATAAAAAGTCACGCCTGGCGTGATGATATAATGGAGAAAAAGACGAAAGAAAGAGGAACTCTATTTGCAAGAGTATTCTGTTGAAATTACCCTAAATCACCCAGATGATGTCTTGTCACTTTTGGGACCAATGAGCGCCATCTAAAACTTATCGAGGAAAAACCTAAATGTTATTATTCATGCTCGAACAGAGCGTGTGCAGATCCTTGGAGATGACGAGGAAAGTATTGAATTGGCTCGTTTGACCATTCAAGCCCTCCTTGTTTTAGTGGAGCGTGGAATGCTAGTCAACACTTCAGATGTTGTTGCGGCCTTAACCATGGCTCAAGATGGTTCGATTGACAAATTTGTTGCTCTTTACGAAGAAGAAATTATTAAGGACAATAGTGGCAAACCAATCCGAGTGAAGACCTTGGGGCAAAAGGTCTATGTTGATAGTATTAAAAATCATGATGTGGTCTTTGGAATTGGTCCAGCTGGTACAGGGAAGACCTTTTTAGCGGTTACCCTTGCAGTTACAGCCCTTAAACGTGGCCAGGTTAAACGTATTGTTCTAACGCGTCCGGCGGTTGAGGCAGGTGAAAGTCTTGGCTTTTTGCCTGGCGATCTCAAGGAAAAGGTAGATCCTTATCTTCGTCCCGTCTATGATGCCTTGTATCAAATTCTTGGTAAGGAGCAAACGACCCGCCTCATGGAACGTGAAATTATTGAGATTGCACCCCTCGCTTATATGCGTGGTCGTACCCTAGAGGATGCCTTTGTTATCCTTGATGAGGCACAAAATACAACCATCATGCAAATGAAGATGTTCTTGACCCGTCTTGGTTTTAATTCTAAGATGATTGTCAATGGGGACATGAGTCAGATTGACTTGCCACGTCGTGTTAAATCAGGCCTTGTCGATGCTATGGAGAAATTGAAGGGAATTAAGGCTATTGATTTTGTTCACTTCTCTGCTAGCGATGTCGTACGTCACCCAGTTGTAGCTGATATCATTAATGCTTATGAAAAAGATGCACCTAAGGTTGACTTTGAGGAAAAACCAGAGGAAACAAACAAGCTTGAAGAAGAAACAGCGTCAGGATTGACTGAATACCCAGTTATTGGTGCTGAGGATCTTAAAAAATAAATAGCTGAAAAGAGGTTTGAGAGTCTGTGTTCTCAACCTCTTTTCCTTTGCAGTCGTGTCATTAGCTTTTCCCCTATTTTTGGTAAAATAGTATTGAATCACAGGCCATATGAGGGGAGAGCCATGACTAAAGCAAAAAAATGGAAGATTGCTATCATTGTATTGCTTGGACTTGTTGCGACAGTCTTGATAGCCATAGGAGAGGGAAGATTTTGGAAGTATCAACAGAACTATATTCCAGACGGCACTTATCAGATGCTAAAATACGAGGCTAAATCGGCATATTCCAATGAATTGATAAATTGGACTGAGCGAGGAGAGAATAATGATAGCTTATATGAGGATTTTATAGTTGTTGAGAATATGAAATCTCAATTTTATTATGTTTTTGTGGGGGATGGGGAACCTTTTGTCTCACCATTTGAGCATGATGAAAAGCTCCCACAGACTTTTGACCCACGTACAGGGACTTTGAAACAGGATCTAACAGTCTCTGAATATGAAGCTCTAGTGATTTCTCATATAGATAAGATTTCTAAAAAGGGAGAGGAGTATTCAAGAGTAAAAGAAGTATCTGTTCAAAGGTGTGTAGACGATTATAAAAAAATGTTGAAGCAAAAAAGAACTTATGAAAAGCGCCCTAATGGTCTCGTTCTGACTGTTTATGCTAATGATGGACATATTGAGTCGCGTAGAACTTTTAAACGATTGAGCTCAGAGGAAGCCAAAGGGGTCAAAAGTGGTTATGATAGGGATTATGAGTATGCCTTGAAGTATTATAATTATTCAAGGCATGATGGGGATTATCTCATCTGGCGTTGAACCACTTACCGAGCAAGCAGCTCTTTTCTATCGAGAATCATAGCCTAACGTTTTATTAAAGAACCTTACAGTCTTTATGATAATTGTCAAATACTATTTCACCATTTATTTTGGTACAATAGAACAGTAGACCAATAAAAAAGGAGATTATTATGAACCAGCAAGAGTGGATTGAGTACTTTGAATTAGTCAACGGTCGCAAACCAACTCCCGCAGAGTTAGCTCAAGCTCAAGCAGCAGGCGAGTTTATCCTTGAACGACCTAACCCTAACGTCTTTGGCTCAAATGGACAGGCGACGGAGCAAAGACCGATTAAGCCAGCTGAACCTGTGATAACGATGACACAGCAGCCTCAGTTTGCCCAAGCAACAGCAACCTTCCAACAAGTCGTACCTGCTAAAAAAGGTATGTCTAAGAAAACTAAGATTATTTTGGCATCAGTCTTTGGTTCCTTGGCAGCGATTTTACTTATTGTTGGGGGGCTACTCACTATGGCGCTACCAATCAGGTAAGATTGCGGATGGAACATATGAGGTAGTTTCTTTCTCTCGTTATGATGAAGACAAAGATAAAAATGGTTGACGGCATAGATGAATACAAGAACGAGGATTTGGAGTTTCAGTCTTTTGTAGTTGTAAAGAATAATCAATCTAGAACCTACAATTTAGTAGAGAGTGACAATAAATCATATGTTAGTTTGATGGACTATGAGATAGATGTTCCTCAGGTATTTGATCCGTGGAATAGAACAGAGAGTCAAGTTTTAGATGCGGATCAAGTCGAAGATGTCACAAAAGACTTCATGAAAAAGATGAGAAAAGACTATTCGTTTTATACCAAAGAGGAAGCTGACAAAGTCGTTAAAAAAACAACAAGAGAATATAAAGATACCTTGAAGGAAAAACGTACCTATGTCAAGCATGGCGATGAATACACTCTGACTACTTATGATAAAAAGGGAAGCTTCAGTCACGTATTACTTTATAAACGTATGAGTAAAGGGAGACGCTGAGGAGCGTTGGGATGACTATAAGGATGCCATCAAAGATTATAAGAAAGATTTGAAGACTTATAGTGATCAATATGATGACTTCAAGGATTACTATGATTATGGTTATGGCTACAATTACGGCTATGGTTATGGTAATGACTATGGCTATGGTAATAGCGATGACTATGGTAGTGGTTCTAAATCAGGCTCTGACGATAGTAAAAGTAGTAAAAAATCTAGTGATAAAATCTAATCACCCAATGATGTAAATGAGTAAAGTGGTACGAGAAGGAGAGCCAAAACTCCATTCTGGTATCGCTTTTCTTTATATGGAAATAATCAAATAGCCTTGGAGTCTTTTTTCTGTTAGAATGGAAGTATCAATGAAAAAGGGGACTTTTATGAACGAAAAAGAGTGGTTAGATTATTTCGAAACAATCAATAATCGTAAGCCGACAGAGGAAGAAATCCAACAAGCAAAAGCTAATGGGGAATTTATTTCTCAAGAGGCTAAGGACGAGGGTATTAATCCACAGCAAGCTCAGTTGAGTGACCAAGTGACACAAGCCGTTTCACAAGTTGCTCCTGCTAAGACAGGCTTGTCTAAGAAAGCTAAAATTATTATTGCTTCTGTAGTGGGGGCGATTGTCCTAGTGGCGCTTTCATTTGGTGGTTATGCGTTTATGCACTTGCAAGGCGGTAAAATACCTGAAGGAACCTATCTGCTTGAAACTTATCGCTTTTACCATAAAGATAAGAAGAAAATGGTTGATGGTATGGAATCTTTCAAGAAAGTGGTCTAGAGGCTCATGATTTTGTTAAAGTCAAAGGTAATAATGTTAAATTTTATTTTTATACCTTAGCTGGCGGGAACAATCTGGTTGACTTTACAGACTATGATACTGACGAAGCATACCATCCAGATGCTTGGTCAGGAACGCTTAAACCAACCATGTCACTATCTGAATATACCAAAGTCATTGACCAAGCGGTAGATAATCAATACAAAATAAGTGAATATCGAACTCAGGCTGATAACGATGAAAGTAAAAAGATTTACGTTAAATCCTACAAAGAATCTCTTGAAGAAACCGTTCGATACAAGGTTAAGGGTGATAGATTGATCGTTACAACTTATAATAAGAAAGGCAAACTTATTGAAGAAAGAAGTTTCAAACGCCTATCAGGGGATGACGTGAAGAAATTAGATTATGACTATGAACGTGATGTTAGAGTTGATAAAAAGCGCTTCCAAAACTAGTAATGTTTAAAACCAGCTTAGCTGGTTTTTTTAGTGTCCAAAACGTGCTATAATAAGATGTTATATCATCAGTGTTAGCCCATTTGTTAACACATGAAAGGAAATTAAAATGACAAAAACATTCTACATCACAACACCTATCTATTACCCATCTGGTAAATTACATATTGGTTCTGCTTATACAACTATTGCTTGTGACGTCTTGGCACGTTACAAACGTATGATGAACTATGATGTCTTCTACCTTACTGGGCTTGATGAACACGGCCAAAAGATTCAACAAAAGGCTGAAGAAGCAGGAGTCACACCACAAGAGTATGTGGACGGTATGGCTGTTGGTGTTAAGGACCTCTGGCAACTTTTGGATATCTCATACGATAAATTCATCCGTACGACTGATGATTACCATGAAAAAGTTGTTGCTCAAGTTTTTGAGCGTCTCTTGGAACAAGGGGATATCTACCTTGGTGAATACTCAGGTTGGTACTCAGTTTCAGATGAAGAATTCTTCACTGAAAGTCAGTTGGCAGAAGTTTACCGTGATGAGCAAGGTAATGTCATTGGTGGGGGTAGCTCCGTCAGGACATGAAGTAGAGTTGGTTTCTGAAGAATCATATTTCTTTAAACTCAGCAACTACGCAGACCGTTTGACTGCCTTCTTTAAAGAACACCCAGAATTTATCCAACCTGATGGTCGTATGAATGAAATGCTTAAAAACTTCATCGAACCAGGCTTGGAAGACTTGGCCGTGTCACGTACAACCTTCACTTGGGGAGTAAAAGTACCATCAGATCCAAAACACGTGGTTTATGTCTGGATTGATGCTCTTATCAACTATATCACTGCCCTTGGTTATGGTCAGGATGAGCATGGTAACTTTGATTTGTTCTGGCAAAATGATGAAAACCACGAAATCATCCACATGATTGGTAAGGATATCCTTCGTTTCCACTCTATCTACTGGCCAATCATCCTTATGGCTCTTGATTTGCCATTGCCTACACGTCTTGTTGCCCACGGTTGGTTCGTCATGAAAGACGGTAAGATGTCTAAGTCTAAAGGTAATGTCATCTATCCAGAAATGTTGGTAGAGCGCTTTGGTCTTGATCCACTCCGTTACTACCTCATGCGTAGTCTTCCAGTCGGTTCAGATGGTACCTTCACACCAGAAGACTACGTGGCACGTATTAACTATGAATTAGCTAACGACCTCGGAAACCTCCTCAACCGTACAGTTGCCATGATCAACAAGTATTTCGGTGGTCAAGTGCCTGCCTATGTTGAGAACGTTACAGACTTTGATGCTGATTTGGCTAAGGTTGTGGCTGAAAATATCGAAGAGTTCCACAAACAAATGAAGGCTGTAGATTTCCCACGTGCCTTGGACGCCGTTTGGAACATCATTTCACGTACCAATAAGTATATTGATGAAACAGCTCCATGGGTCCTTGCAAAAGAAGATGGTGACAAGGAACAATTGGCAGCTGTTATGGCTCACTTGGCAGCTAGTCTTCGTGTGGTAGCCCACCTCATCCAACCATTCATGATGACAACTTCAAATGCCATCATGGAACAACTTGGCTTGCCAGTAACATTTGACCTTGAAAATCTTGAACTTTCGGCATTTCCAGAGAATGTGACAGTCGTTTCAAAAGGAACTCCAATCTTCCCACGTCTGGACATGGACGAAGAAATTGCCTACATCCAATCTCAAATGAACGCAGGCAAACCTCAAGAGAAGGAATGGAACCCAGAAGAGGTCGAACTTAAGTCTGAAAAAGACCAAATCAAATTTGACGACTTTGACAAGGTTGAAATTCGTGTTGCTGAAGTTAAAGAAGTAGAAAAGGTCGAAGGTTCAGACAAATTGCTCCGCTTCCGACTTGACGCTGGTGACGGTGAAGATCGTCAAATCCTCTCAGGTATCGCTAAATTCTATCCAAACGAACAAGAATTGGTCGGCAAGAAACTTCAAGTTGTGGCTAATCTCAAACCACGTAAGATGATGAAGAAATATGTCAGCCAAGGTATGATTCTTTCCGCAGAACATGACGGCAAACTCACTGTCTTGACAGTAGATCCATCGGTTCCAAACGGAAGTGTGATTGGGTTAAATATCATAAAAAAACAGTTTATCAATTTTTGAATTGGGAAACTGTTTTTTTACTAATCTTCAGTTGTGAGTAAAGCGCTTAAATAGATCTTTGTTGAGTTCTCGGCAGTTTTGCTTCCTTAAAACCGGAAATCATCTACTCTTAAGGAAAGTCTTAAGAGGACTTGTTGTATAAGAAAACGAGTTCAGTCGAACTCGTTTTCTTATACACTATATTTCAATAAATGCTTAATGCGTTCCACACTTTCATCAGGTCCATAAGCATTTGGGTATCGGTCTAGTTTACTGATAGCGTCAAGGTCTGCTTGGTCTAGGTGGAAGTCAAAGCTATTAAAGTTTTCCTTCATTCGTTCGATATGGGTACTTTTAGGAATGGTCAAAATCCCTTGTTGGGTTTGCCATCTGAGGATGACCTGGGCAACTGTCTTGCCATGTTTTCAGCAATAGCAGTTAGAGTTGGGTCCTGAAAAATACCATCCTCTCCTCTATGAAAAGGAGCCCAGGCTTGCGTTAGGGTACCAAATTCCTTATCAGCTTTCTGGATTAGTTTGTGTTGTTTATAGGGATGCAACTCGATTTGATTGACTGCTGGAATTACAGGTGTCTGCAAGGCAAAATCCGCCAAACGCCCTGTTGAGAAGTTAGAAACACCAATGGCTCTAATAAGTTCTTCATGCTTAAGCTCAATCATAGCACGCCAGGCACCATGTAAGTCGCCAAAAGGTTGATGAATCAAATATAAATCAAGATAGTCAGTATCTAGTTTGCGAAGTGTTTCTTTTAGGGCTAATTTGGTATCTTCGTAGCCAAGCTGGCTAATCCAGGCCTTACTAGTCAGGAAAATATCCTCGCGAGGGATACCAGATGCCTTAATAGCACGTCCCACGGCTTCCTCATTTCGATAAAGGCTAGCAGTATCAATCAATCGATAGCCTACAGAAAGAGCATCTTCAACGGCTTTTTGACATTCCTTTTGATTAAAAATTTGCCAGACACCAAAACCAAGCACGGGTATTTTGATGCCATTATTAAGTGTTTGAAATTCCATTTTCTTCTCCTTAGTGGTGGGGTAGTAAGCTATCCTGAATTTCCTCGATAAAAGCTTGAATAATTGCGGATTGTTTCTGTTTATTATTGGTCACAAACCCCAAGGTGTGCTTTGGACTGTTCTTCAGTGGAAGTAAAACAATTTGGTCCTTAATGAAACTATTAACAATACCGAGACCAGAAGCGTAACTATCTGAGGCACAGAGCAGATTCATGACACTGCCTCGGTCATTACTGTAAATTACTTGTTGGTCAGGCAGAACCTCGAGAGGATCTTCGTCAAAATGGATTCCAGAGCTTTCTTGACGAAAGCGGACCTGTGGGTATCCCTCTAAATCTTTGAGATTGAGGGATTTTTTGTGAGCTAGGGGATGTTGGCGACCTAAGAAAATCTTAGTTTCAAACTCTCCAAGTGGGGTGAAAGTCAGATCCATGTGTTGGAAACTGCGTTCAAGGATATGGTCATTGTCTTCATCTAGATAAATAATCCCCAGGTCACTTTCGAAGCTCTCAACGCTTTTGAGAATCTTCCTAGTCGTTGTTTCAATCAGTTGAAATTCTTGATAATCACTACGAAAACGTTGGGCAATGTGAGCCATGGGAAGTGATAAGAAATCGTAGTGGTGACTGGCAACAGTGAATGATTTCTTGAATGATTTACGGTAACGTCCTTCTAGGAGATCTAACTCTCCAAGAATACGTTTAGCGTATTTGAGAAAATCATGACCGTCATCAGTTAGTTTGGCTCCTGTATTGGAACGCTCAAAGAGTTGGACGCCAAGTTCTTCCTCTAAGTCACGGATGGATGCTGAGAGATTAGGCTGAGTCAAAAAGAGTTTTTTAGCAGCCTTACTAAAAGACCCTGTTTCAGCGATAGTCTGAACATAGCGACATTGTTGAAAATTCATAAGCATCCCCTTTGAAAAATATGATTGTAGGTCATATTATAACAAAATGAGAAGTCTAAAATCAGCAAAATTCTGATAGGAATAGATGAAGACCTGATATGAAATTTCTATGAATAAATCGTTTTTAATTATGGAAATTGAGATAAGTCGTAAGAAAGCAGTTCTGATAATGAAAAACCTGCATCCACAGGCTAGACACTAAAAATCTAACTTGTAGGATGCAGTTTTAAATATTAGTCATTAAGATATCTAATGGCTTTCAGTTTTTTAGGACGAATGAGGAAGAGCCCTATAGCAATCAGTGGTAACCAAACAATGAAATTCCAGACACTTGTAGCTGGAGCAGCCTGTGTTGATTGTGAGAGAAGTACACTAGCAAAATCAATCAAACAGTGCAGGACAATAGTCCACCACAGGCTACCAGTACGTAAGTAAATAGCCGCATAGAATATACCTATAGCTGTCGCATAATAAACCTGAAACAGAGTAGCATTCAAGGGTTGATGAGTGAGATTTACAAGATGAGCCAACCCAAAGGATAAGGCAGATAGGAGAACGACACCTAAAACCTGTTTTGAAGATTTAACACCATCTTGGAAGGCGATTTTAAGGAAGAGTCCGCGAGAAACATATTCCTCGAAAAAACCAGCACCTAAGGCAATAATCAAGGCAGTTCCTATCATGTGAGGTGCCTTACTGATACCAAAAGCACCCGCAGAAAGATAGAAGAAATCTGCTAAAAGAACCAACCAACATACACTTAAGGTTTCAGACCAACTGATCTTTTTAGTTGATTTTATTTTTAATCCTAGTCGCTTATGGACTAGGAAATAGTAGCCACACCCTAGGCCTAGTGTCTTAATGAGAAAGGCTATCTCCTCTGGCAGTGGCTTAAGAAGCAAACGAAGTACAAGGTTCACAAAAATAATACTAACCCCAAAAAGGATCAGTGTCCTAGTTTCTTTTTTTGTCATTGAAAAGTCCCCCAACTTTCTTAACATTTTTTTCAAGCATACGACGAAAAACGACTAAAGTCAAGGACTTGAAGGTGTTTTTTATGTATTTTTAGTTATGAAGAGGCCGGTTCTTGATGACTTGCTTCTAATAGAAAGCCTATTCTATCGTTGAAACAGTTTATTATGAGAAAAAAATGAACGGCTGTAAGAAAGTAATAAGTGAAAAACTCTGTAAAATCCTTACGAATTATAATTAATTGTAAAAGAAATGATTAAATTATAACAAAAAGTGTGTCAAATTTTAAAAACATGTAGCAAATATATAATATTTTTCAGAAAGCTATTGCCAAATTTTTGAAAATCACGGTAGTATATTAAACGGTGAAGAAAATAGGTTAATAAAATGTTAACCAAGAAGGAGAAAGTGTAAATGAAAGTCAATCCATTTAAAACAACATTGTATTCAAGCGTATTGCTTGCAGGACTCGCGGCTACAAGCGTAGCAGCTGCGGATGAAGCTAAAGATGTAACAGCAACTACTGATACTGATGCAACCGTATCAAATACGGCTGCAGAATCAAGTGCTAACCTTGTTAAAACAACAGGTGATGCAGCAGTTGTTACTACAGTACCTGGAACAGAAGAAAAAACTACTACTGAAACAGATACTACTGTAAAAACAACAACTAAAGCTATTGCTGAAGTTTCAAATCCTGACTTCGATAACGCTGTTGAAGCTGCAACAACGACTGCAGCAGCATCAAAAGATTCTGCTGATGTTAAAGCTGTTCAAGATCAAGCAGCTAAAGATGCTCAAGAAGCTTCAAATACAGTTGTTTCTGAAAATAAATTGACTCGTGAAGAAGCTGATGCAGCTCTTACATCTGCTAAAGCAAATGTTGTTGCAACAGGGGGATTCACAGCTACAGAAGAAGCAGGCGTTAAACACACTAGCGTTGAAGCTGCTAACAATGACAACAAAGTTCAAACAACAGCTTTGACAACTGCGGTTTCAGAATATAAACAAAAACTTGCAGATTACAAGACACAATTGGATAAATACTACCAAGACGTTCTTGCTTATGCTGCTTGGGAAAAATCATACAAAGAGTACACTGGTGGAACAACAGCTCGTCTTTTGACAAAAGGCTTGGCTGAAAATGCTACTGGCTTGATCTATAAAACAGAATCTGATGCTACTATGACTGTTGAAAATTCAGCAGGTTCTGTTGACTACTTGGATAAAACAATCCAATCAGGTCACTCAGTAGATGAAATCCTTGAACAATTCAACACATCTCGTTACATTCCAAGTGACTTTAGTGCAGCTAACGGTACACAGTACACTATCAATGCTGACGGTGAATACACTGAAGATGTATGGTTGAAGATGGCTACAGGTCAAACATTGACTGTAACATACAACAACCTAAACGGAACATCATTCAATGGTACTCCAGTTAAGAAAATCGTTGCAACTTACACTTTGGTAGAAACACCAAGTGCAGATGGTTCAGCCATTGTTAAGTTGTACCACGATCCAACTAAGACACTTTTCATTGGTTCACAAACTGACGACACTAACAAAAAACTTCACGTTAAGATGAACTTGAACTTCTTTGATTCTGAGTCATCAGTGAAACCACTTGATTTGTCTAAGAACGGATCAGTTTTGAGTATCTCATCACTTAACCACTGGAACACTGAGCTTGGAAACCACATTGAAAAAGTTGGTTTGAATGGTAATGAATACGTTCAAATTCCTGGTTCATCTATCACTTTGCATGAAGATGGTTATGCTTATGCAACAAACGATAACGAATTTGTGGCTAACGGTTCACGCTTTAACAGTGACCCAACAGTGGATCCAACAACTGGTGAAGTTACAGATGAAGGTTGGGATGCGATTAACCCAGACGGAACACCTCGTACGAAGAATGCCTACTATGGTGCTGCTGCAACAATCTTCAAGGGTGAACCAATGGACTTCATCGTAAGCGGAAATAACCTTAACGTTCCAACTGCTTACTGGTTCGCAACTAACTCAACAGTTGTTGTTCCTGAATTGCCAGAAGAACCAAACAAACCTGTTCTTCCAAACACTGTTTCAGCAAAAGTTACTTACCACAAAAACTTTGTATCTGTTGAAGAAACAACTGAGAAACCAAAACCTCAAGTACCAACAACTCCAACAGAACCTACACCAGGTAAACCTGTAACACCAACATCAGTACCTGTAAAAGAAGAAGCTCCAGCTCTTCCATCTACTGGTGAAAAATCAACAGCAGCTTCTGCAGCAGCAGGTGCAGCTATGGTGACATCAGCTTTGGCCTTGTTCGGCATTTCAACTTACAAACGTAAACACTAAGATAATACATAAGAAAAGCTAGGAAATTTCCTAGTGGTTTGGAAAAATCAAGTTAACCAGAAATAATAAAGATGAAAATTTTCTGACATTTCCTAAAATTACTTGATTTAGACTGAAAAAGAAAAAAATGATATACATTTTTCTAATTTTTCAAAATCGCAAGAAAAAGCCTATATTATAAGCTTTTCTCTATAGTTAACTATGTGTAAAATGAGGGTGTAAATATTATTTTCAAAAAATATGAAATAAATTAATTGACAAAAAATTATAATACAGTATAATAGATTGTGTTAGGAAGAGTTTGTTTTTTTGGCAGGGTGACTCCCTAGTCAAAAAGGACTAGCTTAGAATCTGGAATTCTAAGTTATCAAATTCCAATGTTTCATTGTGATGATTTAAAAAAGAGAAGATTTAAACAGCAAAAAATTAGATTAATCGATTTAAAACATCAGCATCATCGTAGCAGGAGCTAGCGGTATTTTTAATCCGTGTAGAGCAAACGACAGATTCAAAAACAGCAGAATCGGTAGAGACTAATCGTCAAAAGCGAAGAGGGAAAGAAAATAAAGCAGTAACTGTTAATATACCTATCAGAAGGTGGACTAAACCTAATGACTGATAGGTGGTATGTTTTGAGAGTGGCTTTTAAGCCAATACTCTTCTAGGAAATAGTATCTTGTAAGCAGTATGACGTTCTGCGTAAAGAAGCTAGAGGGAAAGTTTTTCAGATTGACTGACTATCAATCACGAGATACTCTTAACTAGAAACCATTTTGGACCAACACGGTTTTGCGTTTGTTGGTATTGAACTGCACCTAGGGAAATGGTGGTTCAATGTTAGTAAATAAAGACTTTAACTTGTAAAAGTCTAAAAATTGTTTTATCTCATTATCAACTCAAGGATTAAGTTTTTAGTGGGATTGCGGAACAAAAGGGTGATAAGCATATTGGGATGATGCTTCAGTGACGGAATTTGACCAGATGTTTGTGAGAGCATCTGTCTATGCTACAATAGCTATTTTTAATGGTTATGTGGGATAGAAACTGTTTTCAAAATCTTGATTCCTAGGAAAATTGGGGGATTTTCCTTGAAGAATTGAGATTGTTGAAAAGAGATCAAATGGACTGAGCGGCACTTGTATCCCAAGGTAAGCAATACACCTATAAACCTAAGTTTCCATACAGCAGGGAGCAAGTTTCAGTTTGAATGGGGGACGCATCTAGAGTAATCTAGATGTTTTTTTATTTTGTGAATTCTTTTACGAATAAGTAAGAGAGTGCACAAAGGAGAGAGTCATGTTAATTGCAAAAAATCAGGAGGGGAAGCTCGTTTCAGCTCTAGAAACCAGTTTGCAACGTAAGGAATCCTATAGCTGTCCTGGTTGCCAGGGAGTTGTCCTTCTGAAACATGGCCAGGTAATGTGTCCACATTTTTGCTCATAAGTCTTTGCAAGATTGTCAGTTCTTCTCGGAGAATGAATCACTCAACATTTATCCCTTAAGGCAGCTTTGTATAAATCTTTTGGTTAATCATGGTGAAAAAGTAAGTATTGAAAAGGTTTTGTCTGAGATGGGGCAAATTGCAGATTTATTTGTTGGCGATTCCCTGGCTCTAGAAGTTCAGTGTTCTCGGTTATCCCAGCAACGTTTGAGAGAGAGGACATGTGCCTATCACCAAGCAGGTTACGAAGTGCGTTGGCTTTTGGGTGAGGAACTCTGGTTGAATGGACGTTTAACAGACCTACAGCGGGACTTTCTCTATTTTACGGCTAAGATTGGATTTCACCTATGGGAGCTTGATTGGAAGCGTGAGGAAATTAGACTTAAGTATCTCATCTATGAGGATATTTTTGGGAAAGTCTATTATTTAACTAAGGCTTGGCCGTTAACCGAAAATCTCATGACAGTTTTACGTTTTCCTTATCAAGCAGAGAAGGTTGAGACTTATCAAGTAACTCAGCGAAAGAAGGTCTCACATGTGATTCAACGAGAATTAATGGGGAAAAATCCAAGGTGGATGAGAAGGCAGGAAAAAGCCTATCTTAAGGGAATGAATTTGTTATGCCTGTCTGATCAGGATTTTTTTCCACAAGTGAGATTTCCAGAATCTAAGCAGGGTTTTGTACAAATTAGACAGTCACTTGAAGGTTTTGAAAAGCTTTTTATGCAATATTATCGAAAAAGGCATTTTTCTTATCGACAAACTCTCTACCCTCCCACCTTTTATGCTAAAATAGTAAAGAATAGATACAATTAAGGAGAATATTATGTCAGACAATCGTGCTCATTTAGAAGAGAAATACACATGGGATTTGACGACCATTTTTGCGACAGATGCAGATTGGGAGACTGAGTATGAAAGCACTGTTCAGGATTTGAAGAAGGCTAGTGCTTATGCAGGTCATCTCTTAGATTCTGCTAAGAACTTGCTTGAGGCAACAGAACTTTATATGAGCCTTATGCGTCGCTTGGAGAAAATCTATGTCTATGCGTCAATGAAAAAAATGACCAAGACACAACAGTAGGGCTTTTACCAAGAGTACCAAGCTAAGTCTCAAACCTTTACTCACAGTTGAGTGAAGCCTTTGCATACTTTGAGCCTGAATTTATAGCTTTGGATGATAAGAAATTAGCTGAGTTTAAAGAACAAGAGCCAGGTCTTGGACTTTATGACCACTATTTCGAACGCCTTTTGGCAAACAAGGACCACGTTCTTTCTCAAGAAGCTGAGGAGCTCTTGGCAGCAGCAGGTGATATCTTCAACGGTCCAACGGATACCTTCAATGTCTTGGATAATGCTGATATCCTCTTCCCATGGGTATCAGATGGTCAAGGGGATGTGGTTGAGTTGACACATGGTAACTTTATCACCCTCATGGAATCTAAGGACCGTGACATTCGTAAGGGAGCTTATGAAGCGATGTATGGGACCTACGAGCAGTTCCAACATACTTATGCACAAACACTCCAAGGCGTTGTCAAGGTTCACAATTACCAAGCCAAAGTTCGTCACTATAATTCAGCACGTCATGCAGCACTTGCAGCTAACTTTATTCCAGAGAGTGTTTATGATTCACTCTTGGAATCAGTGAACAAGCATTTGCCACTTTTACACCGTTACCTTGATTTGCGTAAGAAGGTCTTGGGACTTGACGAGCTTAAGATGTATGATGTCTATACACCACTTTCTGAGACTGAAACTGCTCTTACTTATGAAGAATCCCTCAAGAAAGCAGAAGAAGTCTTGGCAATCTTTGGTGAAGAGTATAGTAAAGGGGTTCATGCAGCCTTTACGGAACGTTGGATTGACGTTCACCCTAACAAAGGAAAACGTTCAGGTGCTTACTCAGGTGGTGCCTATGATACCAATGCTTTCATGCTTTTGAACTGGCAAGATACTTTGGACAATCTCTTTACCTTGGTTCACGAGACTGGTCATAGTTTGCATTCAACGTTCACACGTCAGACTCAACCATATGTTTACGGAGATTACCCAATCTTCTTGGCGGAAATTGCGTCTACAACCAATGAAAATATCTTGACAGAAACGCTTCTTAAAGAGGTCAAAGATGACAAGACACGTTTTGCTATTCTTAACCACTATTTGGATGGTTTCAAGGGAACTGTCTTCCGTCAAACACAATTTGCAGAGTTTGAACATGCTATCCATGAAGCAGATGCATCTGGTCAAATCTTGACAGCCGACTTCATGAATAAGCTTTACGCAGATCTCAATGAGAAATACTATAATCTCAAAGCTGAAGATAACTACGAAATTCAGTTTGAGTGGGAACGTATTCCGCATTTCTACATGAATTACTATGTCTACCAATACGCTACAGGGTTTGCGGCAGCAAGCTACTTGGCTGAAAAAATTGTTCATGGTACTGAAGAAGATAAGGAAGCTTACCTTACTTACCTTAAGGCGGGAAGCTCAGACTATCCTTTGGAAGTCATCAAGAAAGCTGGTGTTGATATGACCAATACCGACTACTTGGATGCTGCCTTCAAAGTTTTTGAAGACCGTCTCGTTGAATTGGAAGACTTGGTTGAAAAAGGTGTTCACCTTTCTTAAAAATAAGTCACTATAAGAGAGAATCATTCTGAATCAGGATGATTCTTTTTATGTCTAAAAACGAACGTTTACTAGAATACAAGTTCTAATTGATTTGGAAATGAGTTGATGAGCATATTTATAGCCCATGGTTTATATTCATGATAGACTAAAAACCTAACGTTTTGTGTTTTATAAGTGAACAATGTTCAGAAATAGAAAGTAGGTTTTTGTGAAAACAACCAATCGTTATCTTGTAGCAACGTGTGGTGTCTTACTCCATCTCATGTTGGGGTCTACCTATGCTTGGAGTATCTATCGTAATCCTATTATGGCCCAGACTGGCTGGGATCAATCTTCAGTTTCTTTTGCCTTTTCATTGGCTATCTTTTGTCTAGGGCTTTCTGCAGCTTTCATGGGGCGTCTGGTTGAAAAATTTGGTCCGAGAGTGACTGGAAGTATGTCGGCGGTCCTCTATGCTGGGGGAAATATTCTGACAGGAGTTGCCATTGCTCATGGAGAGCTGTGGATGCTTTATCTTGGTTATGGTATTCTTGGTGGTCTAGGACTGGGTGTGGGTTATATTACGCCTGTTTCAACTATTATTAAGTGGTTTCCTGATAAGCGTGGACTTGCGACTGGCCTTGCCATTATGGGCTTTGGCTTTGCCTCGCTGCTAACTAGTCCCATTGCTCAATATCTGATTCAGGCACGTGGTGTTGAGCAGACCTTTTATATTTTGGGAGTCGTTTATTTTGTTGTTATGCTTTTTGTCTCACAATTCATTAAACGACCAAGTGTAGAGGAAGCACAACTGTTGGCTGACAAGAGTCCAAACCGTCAAGCTGCTGATTTGAGCAAGGGAGTTACGGCTAATGAGGCTCTGAAATCATCAACTTTCTACTGGTTATGGCTTATTCTGTTTATCAATATTTCATGTGGCTTAGCCCTTGTCTCTGCTATTTCTCCAATGGCTCAAGATATGGTTGGGATGTCAGCGGAATCAGCGGCAGTTGTTGTAGGTGTTATGGGAATCTTTAATGGTTTTGGTCGCCTTCTGTGGGCAGGCTTGTCGGATTATATTGGGCGTCCGAAGACCTTTATCCTCCTCTTTGTGGTTAATATTGTTATGGCCGTCCTCCTAATTGTCCTGCAAGTTCCACTTGTCTTTGTGGTTGCGATGGCTGTTCTGATGACTTGCTACGGGGCAGGATTCTCCTTGATTCCTCCCTACCTTAGCGATATCTTTGGGGCAAAAGGGAGTTGGCTACCCTTCATGGTTATATTTTTGACTGCCTGGGCGATGGCGGCCTTAGTGGGGCCAATGCTCTTATCCGTAACCTACGAATTGACAAAATCATACCAGATGACCTTGCTTGTTTTCATCGCTCTTTACGTGGTGGCTTTGGTCATTTCATACCTCTTGAAAAAGAGGGGGTTACGTCAAGTAGCCTAATGATGACGATTTGAGTTATAGATAAGAAAAATCTCTAGCACTCGCTAGGGATTTTTTATATAATAAAACACATGGTTAAATCATATAGTAAAAATGCAAATCACAACATGCGTCGCCCAGTAGTAAACAAAGATATCGTAGACTACATGCGAACGCATCTTCAAGAAAATACAGGGCATTTGGCTGAACTGGAGGCCTTTGCTCGTAAGGAGAATATTCCAATTATCCAGCACGAAGTTGTTGCTTATTTCCGATTTGTTGCAGACCTTGCAGCCTAAGAAAATACTAGAGGTAGGAACAGCTATTGGTTTTTCAGCCCTTCTTATGGCTGAGTATGCACCTGGTGCTCAGATTACGACGGTTGATCGTAATGAAGAAATGATTAGCTTTGCCAAGGAAAATCTAGCCAAGTATGACAGTCGCAAACAAATTACCTTGGTAGAAGGAGATGCAGCAGAAGTTTTGCAAGATTTGGACACTGATTATGATTTTGTCTTTATGGATTCAGCCAAGTCTAAATATATCGTCTTTCTGCCTGAAATCCTAAAACGTCTTAAGGTTGGCGGTGTGATTGTTTTTGATGATATCTTCCAAGGAGGAGATATTGCTAAAGACATTATGGAGGTTCGCCGTGGTCAACGTACTATCTACCGTGGTTTACATCGCCTTTTTGATGCGACATTAAATAACCCTGGTTTAACTGCTAGTTTGGTACCTATGAGTGACGGACTTCTTATGCTTCGGAAAAATTCTGAAAATATTATCTTGCCAGATTAAGCATTATTTAAGTAAGTGTGGTATAATATCAAAGATATTGACAATTTAAGGAGTAGATAGAATGGCTAAAGAAAATGAAAACCTTGAGTCAACAGAAGAAACTGTTGAAGAGGTTGTAGCAGACAAAGACGCAGAACAAGAGCATCTTGATCGCCAAAAAGAAGAGGAGGAAAGCATCGCCCTCGCCAGTGAAAAAGCAAAGGAAAAAGCTAAACGTGCTAAAACTAAAAAGACACGTGACGCTGGTAAACCAAGCTCAGGTGGTCGCTTCCTTGGAGGTCTTGCCCTTGTAGCTGTTTCAGCCCTCGTTGGTGCAGGTATTACGTATGTTTCTCTAGGTAACGAAACAACTGAAGAAACAACTTTGGTATCTATGAAAGGTGATACTGTTACTGTCGGTGATGTCTTTGATTCACTTAAAGGTAGCAGCCAAACACAACAAAGTGTTTTGAGTGCAACTTTGCAAAAGGCTCTTGAAAAAGAATATGGTAGCAAAGTCAGCAAAGAAGACGTAGACAAAGCTTATAAGCAAGCTTCAGAACAATACGGAGATCAATTCTCACAAGTACTTGCAGCCTATGGTCAAACGGAAGAGTCATACCGTACTCAAATCCGTACACAAAAATTGGTTGAATACGCTGTTAACCAAGCTGCACAAAAAGATTTGACGGAAGCAAATTACAAGGCTGCCTATGATAACTACACACCAAATACAGAGGTGCAAGTGGTTTCAACTACTGATAAAGCAGTGGCAGATAAAGTAGACTCTGAAGCTAAGGCAGAAGGGGCAGATTTCTCACAAGTAGCTAAAGATAACAGCTTGGAAGTGACTTCTAAGACAGTTAACTCAGCTTCTCAAGACTTCCCAGCGGATGTTTTGACAGCAGCCTTCAAACAAGATGCTAATGCCGTATCTGATGTTGTCACTGTTTCAAACAGCTCAACTGGTGTTGCAACTTATTACATCGTCAAAACTGTTTCAAAATCTGAGAAAAATGCAGATTGGAAAAATTACAAGGATGATTTGACTAAGGTTATCATCAATGGTAAGAAAGCTGATACTAACTTCACTAACTCAGTGATTGCTAAGGTCCTTAAGAAATATAATGTTAAAGTTGTAGACAAGGCCTTTAGCGCAATTCTTGACCAGTATGTGACTGGTTCTGGGGCTTCATCAAGTTCATCATCAAGCTCTAGCAAATAAATCACAAGATAGAGTTGATAATGCCATTATCAGCTTGACCTAAGACCTAAAACACGTTAAAATGGAGAGTAACTGAGAGTTTTAATATCATGAGACTTTTAGTTTTCCCTTTGAGAATGGTAATCATCGCTTCTGATACAGAAAAATGGCGGTCGCTGCGAGCCATGGACGAATCTGGTTACTTGCTACTCAAAGTTCACAATTAAAGACAAATAAGAATGACAAGTTCATTGAATGAAGGTGGTACCGCGGTTCACGTCGCCCTTCGTTTAGTGGTCTTGTCTTTTATTCTTTGGGTATTTTCTGAATGTAATGTGTGGCAATATTGGAGGTAGGATATGAAAACCTATTTTGTCAAACAGAAGTTTCGATTAGGCGGTGAACGCTTTGATATCAAGGATGATCAAGGTCGAGTTGCCTATCAGGTAGAAGGGTCCTTTTTTAAGATTCCAAAGACCTTTACGATTTTTGATGAGGCTGGTCGTGAGGTTAGTCACATCACCAAGGAGCCGCTTAGTCTCTTGCCTAAGTTTACAGTAGACTTGAGGGATGGTTCGAGTTTTTACATCCGAAAAAAATTAACCTTTCTTCGTGATAAGTATGATGTCGATAATCTGGGCTTGCGAATAGAGGGTAATATTTGGGACTTGGATTTTCAACTACTTAATAGTCAAAATCAGGTAGTTGCTAGGATTCAAAAGGAGCTCTTCCATCTGACATCGACCTATACTGTTACTGTTTATGAAAATACTTACGCCGATTTGGCCATTTCCCTGTGTGTCGCTATTGACTATGTGGAAATGCTCGAGAATAGCTCAAAATAAGAAACAATTAATTAAGGAGAAACAATGAAACAACTTACTTCAGCACAAATTCGTCAAATGTGGCTTGATTTCTGGAAATCAAAAGGTCACGCTGTTGAACCATCAGCTAACTTGGTTCCAGTTAACGATCCAACCCTTCTTTGGATTAACTCAGGGGTTGCCACTTTGAAGAAATACTTTGATGGCTCTGTGATTCCTGAAAATCCACGTATTACTAACTCACAAAAGGCTATCCGTACCAATGATATCGAAAACGTTGGTAAGACAGCTCGTCACCACACAATGTTTGAAATGCTTGGTAACTTCTCAGTTGGTGATTACTTCCGTGATGAAGCTATCGAATGGGGTTATGAGCTTTTGACAAGCCCAGAATGGTTTGATTTTCCAAAAGACAAACTTTACATGACTTACTATCCAGATGATAAAGATTCATACAACCGTTGGATTGCTTGCGGTGTTGAACCTAGTCACTTGATTCCAATTGAAGATAACTTCTGGGAAATCGGTGCTGGACCTTCAGGACCAGATACTGAAATCTTCTTTGATCGTGGCGAAGACTTTGACCCTGACAATATTGGTATTCGTTTGCTTGAAGAAGATATTGAAAACGACCGTTACATTGAAATTTGGAACATCGTTTTGTCACAATTCAATGCAGATCCAGCTGTTCCACGTTCAGAATATAAGGAACTTCCTAATAAAAACATTGATACGGGCGCAGGTCTTGAACGTCTTGTAGCCGTAATGCAAGGGGCTAAAACAAACTTTGAAACAGACCTCTTCATGCCTATCATTCGTGAAATCGAAAAAATGTCTGGTAAAACTTATGATCCAGATGGTGACACAATGAGCTTCAAGGTCATCGCTGACCACATCCGTTCATTGGCATTTGCCATTGGTGATGGTGCCCTTCCAGGTAATGAAGGTCGTGGTTATGTCCTTCGTCGTCTTCTCCGTCGTGCCGTAATGCACGGCCGTCGTCTCGGCATTTCTGATGCTTTCTTGTACAAACTTGTTCCAACTGTTGGTCAAATCATGGAAAGCTATTACCCAGAAGTTCTTGAGAAGAAAGACTTTATCGAAAAAATCGTTAAACGTGAAGAAGAAACCTTTGCACGTACCATCGATGCAGGTTCAAGCATGCTTGACGAGCTTCTTGCTAACCTTAAGAAATCTGGTAAAGATACGCTTGAAGGTAAAGACATCTTCAAACTTTATGATACTTACGGATTCCCAGTGGAATTGACAGAAGAGTTGGCTGAAGATGAAGGCTTCAAGATTGACCATGAAGGTTTCAAAGCTGCCATGAAAGAACAACAAGAACGTGCGCGTGCTAGCGTCGTTAAAGGTGGTTCTATGGGTATGCAAAATGAAACCCTCGCAAACATCACTGAACCATCTGAGTTCTTGTACGAAGCTGAAACTGCAGAAAGCCGTTTGAGTGTCATTGTTGCTGATGATGCTCGTCATGATAATGTTAACTCTGGTCAAGCACTCCTTGTCTTTGAACAAACACCATTCTACGCTGAAATGGGTGGACAAGTAGCAGACCACGGTACGATCTCAGATGCAGCTGGTACAGTCGTTGCGCGTGTGGTTGACGTTCAACGTGCACCAAATGGACAAGCCCTACACACTGTTGAGGTTGAAGGTGAACTTGTTGTAGGTGCTAACTACAAACTTGAAATTGACCACACACGTCGTCACCGTGTCATGAAGAACCACACAGCGACTCACCTCTTGCACGCTGCCCTTCATAACATCGTCGGTGATCATGCTGTTCAAGCCGGTTCTCTTAACGAACAAGAATTCTTGCGTTTCGACTTCACTCACTTTGAGGCTGTAACTCCAGAAGAATTGCGTGCTATCGAAGAACAAGTTAACGAAGAAATCTGGAAAGCTACTCCAGTAACAACTATTGAAACAGACATTGACACTGCTAAATCAATGGGAGCTATGGCCCTCTTTGGTGAAAAATATGGTAAGAATGTTCGTGTCGTTTCAATCGGTGATTACTCTGTTGAGCTTTGTGGTGGTACACACGTTGCCAACACTGCCGAAATCGGTATGTTCAAGATTGTCAAAGAAGAAGGTATCGGTTCAGGAACACGTCGTATCTTGGCAGTGACATCACGTGAAGCTTACCTTGCTTACCGTGAAGAAGAAGATGCCCTCAAAGCGATCGCAGCAACACTTAAGGCACCACAATTGAAAGAAGTACCTAACAAGGTTGCTAGCCTTCAAGAGCAATTGCATGCCCTTCAAAAAGAAAATGCTGCTCTTAAAGAAAAAGCAGCAGCTGCAGCAGCTGGTGATGTCTTCAAAGACGTTAAAGAAGCTAACGGTGTTCGTTACATCGCTAGCCAAGTAGAAGTTTCTGACGCAGGTGCTCTTCGTACCTTTGCTGACCAATGGAAACAAGCAGACTACTCTGACGTCCTTGTCCTTGCAGCTCACATTGGCGAAAAAGTTAATGTCCTTGTAGCAAGCAAGTCTAAAGATGTTCACGCAGGTAATGTCATCAAGGTTCTTGCACCAATCGTATCAGGTCGTGGTGGTGGTAAACCAGATATGGCCATGGCCGGTGGTAGCGATGCCAATGGTATCCAAGATCTTCTTTCAGCAGTAGCAGAACAGCTTTAAGATGTGATACAATAAAAGAAACTTGAAAAGGTAGGATGAAAAGCCTATCTTTTTCTTTGTAAGTGGTGTTGAAAGTAATGGTTGTTTTCATTTCACAATTGAAATAGTGAAAATTGGGTGGTATACTATTACAAATCATAAAAATTATAATAGTTTCAATCAAAAGGGAGCTAGCGATGTTTGGACAAGACTTTGGTCATCGGTTAAGAGAGTTGAGATTAGCAAAAGGACTCACTAAAGAAAAATTTTGTGAAGGGGATGAGGTTTTATCAGTACGACAATTGACACGTATAGAAACAGGGAAGTCTCAACCTAAACTAGAAACCTTAGAGCACTTGGCAAGACGTCTGAATATATCTTTATCGGAATTGCTTGGAGAGAGAGCTGTAGGCTCAAAGTTGCCGGTAGAATACCTCAATCTCAAATATCAATTGATGCATGCGACTAGTTTAGATAAGCCAAATAATCTAATGAAACTAGACGAAAAGCTGGGTAAAATTATTGATATCTATTATGATGATTTGCCAGTTGATGAACAGAGGGTCGTTGATATTTTACAGTCAAAACTTTACTCATATACTTCAAAGACACACCAAAAATTTGGCATGAGCATATTGGAGAAGAGTTTACCTTCATTATGTGAGAATAGGGTATACACTATCAATGACCTACTACTTATAGAATTATATCAAATCTCGTTAGGAGATGGTGATAGTATGCGGTCAGATGGGTTTAGTGAAGGGACCTTTTATACCATTTGTAGGAATCTTATAAATAGTTATGATAGTATTCCCACGGAGTATCTATTTTTACTTAGGGATGCCTTATTAATGGTTCCAATAGTTGAATATGAACGAAAAAAGTTTCATTTATCGGAAGTAGCATTCAATCAACTGCATCACATTATGGAGGAAACTCAAGATTATCAGAAAAAACCAATTTTGAGAATGCTAGAGGGACAGTATCTATATGTTGTAAAGAATGATATTTTTGAGGCTAAAAAGGCCTATCAAGAAGGGATAATCTTGGCTAGATTGCTAGGAGACACCTCTTTAACTGACATCATATCAGAGAAAATGAGAGATGCTATGAAAGAATAGAGCAGGACATACGTGTCCTGTTCTTTTTTTCTAATATGCAGTATATTATACCCATAAGAAGAATTAAAGAATATAACTTATTTCATTGAGATTTTTGAAAATGACACAGTCTAAAATAGAGTAATAAGGAGAATTATTATGAAACCTGCTACAAAACGTTTCACAACTTTAACCGCACTCGCTTTAACTTCCGTTCTATTACTTGGTGCATGTGGTAATAACAAGAAGGAAGCCACATTAACATCGAGCTCTAGTAAGGTTAGTCAGAAAGTGAAATCGACAAAACCATCTTCAAAAGAAAAAGCGAAGAAGTCTGAGCAAAAGACAAAATCTTCTAGTTCAGAAGAAGTCTCAAAAGCAACCTCTGGAGAAAGGATTCACAACCATCAGCCGGAAATGTTGCTGGATCTGCTCAACAAGAAGTTGCCCCAACAAATCCTAATGAAGAAACAGCTGGAGTAAATCAAGGAACTCCTACAGAACAACCAGCTGCTTCAGCGGAACAAACACCAGCTACCACAGTAGTTGATGCTACGGCAATGGCTAATGGTGATTTCTCTAGTGTTGCTGGTACCTATCAAAATGACCTAGGGGACACAATTACAGTATCCCCATCCGGTAGTGTAACCCGTGTTGGTGCTGAAAGTGGTTATAGTGATACAAGTAGTCAGCTCTTTAATGGTTTTGCTCAAGATGGTGGTTATGTAGCAGGTTTTGCTCATAATGATGGACCAACCAGTGACCCAATTTTCTTTGATAGTAATGGACAGATTCGTTTCGGTTCTGATGCGATATATGGTCGGATGCATGTTTACAATAAATTAGATTAATGGTATTGTCCCTCGGTACTTAAGAAAAGGAAATTACAAGTAGTAGAAGGAGTACGCTTTAAAAATGTCTCAAAAAGAACATGGAGAAGTGAGAAGTACTAGTGGTACCTTAAAGGGGACCTATCACTATTTGGATTCTCCCAGTCCTCATTTGTTTCCGTTTGTCTTTATTAGTAACGTAACAGATAGCCTTCAGATGTTTCGCGTGTGTAAGAATGGTAAGCCAATTGCCTTTCCATTACTTCTACCAAATCAGTATAAAATTGTTTACATTAAGGACTTTCAAAATGTTAGCTCCTGCGATGAGATTACAGTGACTGAACATTTAGAAGAATACATCTATGATGAATCATAGTTAGACTAGATTGATACCTATAGTCAAATCAACCCAGAATGAATTAATTAATCTATTCAGATTTGCTTAATGTGTCAAGGAATTAGATGTAGCAAAAGCCCTCAGGTAGTTCTTGGGGCTTTTCTTAATTATAGTTATTTGAATGAATTAGATATCAATTTTTCTACAAAAATAAAGTTTAGTAATAATATTGAAATAATTGTAAAAAATATTTCAAAGGGGTATAATAGAAATATGAAAACGGTTCCAATTTTTATCAAACAGCCTAGAAAGTGAGAGTGATCAAAATGAGAAAGGCATATGTTTTTAAGGAACGTCAACGTTACTCAATACGTAAATATTCTTTTGGAGCTGCATCAGTCTTGATTGGTGCGAGCTTGATGCTTGGTGGACATGCTTTGGCTCAGGAACAAGCCAATAGCGTAAATTCCAGCAAGGATTATGAAGTTTTTGTAAATAATTCTGAACCACTTCAAATCGACCAGGCAACTTCAGAAGCTGTTACCGATGTCCTCAATCAACCAGCTTCAAGATCTGAAGCACCAAGACCTAAGCTTGCTAGCAGTGAAGTTGCTTCTTCTGAAGCTAGTAGTGTAGTAGCTAGCGAGGCTGCTTCTTTGGAAGTACCGGCAGAGGTTGCTCATTCTGCATCTGCTGTCGCTTCTGTTTCTAAATCAGAAGTGGCTAATCCACGTTCTGAAGTGTCATCAGTAGCTAGCTCTGAAGCAGCAAGTGAGACTAACCGTTCAGCAAGTTCAGAAGTAGCAGAAACTAGAGTTACTGACCGTGAAGCTGTAGATACCCTCAACCTGGTGTGGATGGTCCTGTGACTGCTGATGGTTCTCTTGATATCCCATCAAACGGTACTTTCTATTTCCGTCGTACAACTGAAATTCGTACAGCGCCTATCATGGATATCAAACCTACCTTTGTCTTTAGTGCAGGCGACCATGTTATATATGATAAGGTCTTGAAGAGAGACAATCATCAATGGATTTCTTACATTGGCTACGACTATGAACGCTACTACGCTGATATCGCAGCATTGAAGGCTGAAAACACTAATAGCACCACTGAAGCAACTAGAGATGAAGTCATCCCTGAACGTGGTACTTATTACTTCACTAAACCTGCAGATGTGAAGAACCAACCTAGCTTGACTGCCAAGACTGAGTTCAATTTTGATCCTGGTATGTCAGTCAACTATGATAGATCTTTGCTTGCGGACAACCACCGTTGGATTTCTTATGTGTCATACAATGGTACTCGTCGTTACGTCGACTTAGGTGCTGCTGCAGAGGCTGTAGCTAAACCAAGAGGCGATATAGCTATTGAAAGCCATGACAATGGTGACTTTAGTGTAGTTATCAGTAATGTTTCAGACCAAAACGGTGTCCTCGGGGTATCTGTTCCAATCTGGTCTGAAAAGAATGGCCAAGATGATATCATCTGGTACAATGCAACTCGTCTTAACAATGGCAACTACAAGGTTAACGTCAGTCTAAGTGACCATAAGAATGAACGTGGTCTCTACAATGTTCATCTTTACTATGTTGAAACTAATGGTAAATTAGTTGGTGTGGGTGGCACAACTTACACAGTTCCTGCTAAGGTTGAAGAAACTCATACAACAACTAGTTATAGCCTTCCTGACTCAGGGACTTATACTTTCAAAGAACGCTCTAGCATTAAGGCAGAACCTCGTGTAGCAAGTCCAGAGTTAGCCTACTATGATGCTGGTATGTCAGTTAACTACGACAAGATTGTCAGCGGTGATGGTTATCAGTGGCTTTCTTACCTCAGCTACAATGGCAACCGCCGTTATGTAGCTGTGGCAAAACTTGCTCAACAAGAAAGCAAACCAAGTGGCACTATCAATATTGAAAATCTCTCTAACCTTGGTTTCGACGTTCATATCACTAATGTTTCTGGTGGAGACAAGGCTATCCAAGGTGTGAGTGTTCCAGTTTGGACAGCTAAAGACGGCCAAGATGATCTTGTATGGCACAAAGCTGACAGACAAAGTGATGGTAGCTACAAGGTTCGCATCAATGTTAGCGACCATAAGGCCGAAGCAGGTGAATACATTGTCCATCTCTACTATGTTCAAGATGGTAAAATGGTAGGTATCGGTGGCACTAGCACAACTGTTCCAGTTCAAAATGCAACCCGCCACAACCTTCCAGCTTCAGGTTCATACACCTTTACCGCTCGAACTGGTATCAAGACTCAACCTTTGGTAGCCAACCCAGATGTTAGCTACTATGATTCAGGCATGTCAGTCAACTATGACAAGGTTGTCAATAATGACGGCTATACATGGCTTTCTTACCTCAGCTATTCAGGACATCGTTTCTATGTGGCTATCGCACCAACGAGTGTGACTAAACCTGTAGAACAACCTGTTCAACCAAGCACACCATCATCTGGTACCTATACTTCAAAGAACGCTCTAGCATTAAAGCAGAACCAAGTGTAGCTAGTCCAGAGTTGGCCTACTATGATGCTGGTATGTCTGTTAACTATGACAGATTGGTGACTGCAGATGGTCACACATGGCTCTCTTATGTAAGCCATGGAGGCAACCGCCGTTACATTGCTATTGATGGTAAGGCAACAGCAGTTGCTCAACCAGCAAGTCCAAGCCTAGCTGCAACTGGTACTTATACCTTTACCAAACCTAGCTCTATCAAGGCTCAACCAAGTGTTGCTAGTCCAGAGTTAGCCTACTATGATAAAGGCATGTCCGTTCGCTATGACAAGGTCCTAACAGCTGATGGTCATACATGGTTGTCTTATGTAACCTATAGCGGTGCAAGGCGCTATGTAGATATTTCTTAAGAGTTGTAACATCACTCTCTTTTGAGGGTGGTGTTTTTTTAGTTTCAAGAGTTGAATCAATATATTGTTCAATATGTTTTGAAAATATTTGTCGTAAATTAGCGAAAGTTGTAGAATCAAGGTGAAAGTATAGGATTCGTTCTATGAGTAACTAGCATCTTAAGTTATAGAATAAGGATGTTGTAAATAGAGGTGTTCAATTATGTTAGATATTTTTGTTTTAGAAGAAGATTATTTTCAACAAGCTCGTCTTGAGGATGCTATCCATAAGTCTAAACAAATATATATTTTAAGAATTGGGAAGGTCGATTTATACGATAAACCCAATCAATTATTAGAGCGTATTACGGAAAGGGGCTCGCATTTACTGTTTTTTCTAGATATTGGATCTGACAGTGATGTCGAAGGGGGAATATTGGTTGCTCAACAGATTCGTGAGCGAGATCCGTATGCAAGTATTGTTTTCATCACAGCACATCCCGAACTCCTACCATCAACCTTTCAGTATCGCTTAGCTGCACTTGATTTTATTGATAAGAATTTGCCTGATAATGAATATGAAGATAGGATTATTTCTGATATTGGATTAGCACTTTCTAAAAATGGTCTGAGCCAAATAGAGTGTGCTTTTACGGTAGATACAAAGAATGCAACTATACAAGTTCCTTTTCATAAGATTCTCTATTTTGAAACATCTCCAACGGTTCATAAGGTGATTCTTCATACAACGGAAGAGCAGATTGAGTTCTATGGTCAATTGTCAAAAATTGTGAAACAAGATTGCAGACTATATAAATGCCATAAATCATTTGTTGTAAATCCCGAAAACATTGTGAGATTGGACAAAGAGTTAGGTATTATTTATTTTGAAAACGGAGAGTCATGCTTGGTTTCAAAAGCTAAACAAAAAGAGATTGTTGCTAAGATGCTTGTTCCAAAAACCATAGCAGTTTGATGTATATAGTATTTTTTTATTTTTAAATGTTATTTTCTGATTATGACGAAAAACCACC
>BNJS01000554.1_pt1 | contig 34204 bp, 58 predicted proteins | sample 8540461 | NCBI WGS metagenome assembly BNJS01 (sample SAMD00202454, study PRJDB9452) | human saliva metagenome | isolation source: human saliva | place: Japan
AATGTATGTTAAAAAGGAGTGATGTTAAATGTCTAGTTTAAAAGAAAATAGCGTAGTTGTGCCGGATGTATGGTCTAGCAAGAGGGTGGAAAAGGATATAGCAGAGTTTAAAGTTGAAAACCGCAAGCAAGTGAAGATTTAAGAAAAAGAATTGAAGAGCTTGAAGATTCTATAGATGGCATAGAAAGAGCTTTTTGGGCGGGTTTTATAGGGGTAGTAGCACTTAATTTAGCAGTAGTTGCAATGTTTGTTTTTTAAGAAAAGGAGAGAATAGCATGGAGAAGTTTACAAAAGAGCAAATGAAAGAGTTTAGCAAGGCGATAGTGCCTGCGATAGAAGCAATACAGATTGCAAAAAAGCGTTTTGGAATAACTGGTCTTATAGCATTTAATATCTCTGATGACTGGATGGATGCATATGGCGGTGGACTAGATGACTGGACGCTCACAAAAAAGCATGATGGTAAATACAGAATAGAGAAAAAAGAAATTGAATTGCTCTTTGATGAGGAGGAAGAACAAAATGTGTGACATATGCGGTAAAAATCCCTGTGATGCAAGATGTCCAAATTGCGAAGAAAAGGGAATATATACATGCGTTGAGTGTGGGCAGTACATATATGAAGGCGAAAAATATTGGGACTCTCCAGAAGGTTATATTTGTATGGATTGCTTTGAGGAGATGGACAGAAGAACAATATTGGAGTTGTGTGACGAAAAGTTTAAAGAGGCTAAGGAGGAGATAGAATGGATGAATTAAAACCAGAAGAAATGGATAAGCTTGCAGGTGGAATAACTCCGATAACAAATGATATTTTTACAGTTCCGGGGGAATTTCAAAACCTTTACAACTTCGGGAAAATGTTTGCTGTAAGTTCAGTGATACCGCAAAATTATCAAAAAAAACCGATGGACTGTGCTATTGCAATAGATATGGCTAACCGTATGGGAGTAAGTCCAATATTTGTAATGCAAAATCTTTATGTGGTAAAGGGTAAGCCGTCATGGAGTGGGCAAGCATGTATAAGTATGTTGCAGAATTACAAAGAGTACAAAAAAGTTAGACCAGTGTACTTTGGAGAAAAGAATACAGAAGACTGGGGCTGTTATATAAAAGTTGAGACTGTAGATAGCGAAATTATAAAAGGTCCAGAAGTGACAATGAAAATGGCAAAATCCGAAGGATGGCTAAGCAATCCGAAGTGGAAAAATATGCCGGAACAAATGCTTGGCTATCGTGCAGCGGCATTCTTTGCAAGGCTGTACATACCAAACTTGCTAATGGGTTGTTGCGTTGAAGGTGAGGCAGAAGATATTGCACCTGCAAAGCCTAAGGCTCACGATCCGTTTGCAAAAGAGGAGATGGCAGATGGTACTGACAAGCAATAATTACTTTAGTGAGGAGGCTAACAGAGAGTTTTTATCTGTTAGCCAGTATAAGGATTTTGTCGGAAGTGTGGGAATAAAAGGATGTGAGGCAAGGGCGTTGGCAGAGCTAAATGGCGAATATGAGAGAGAAAAAGTACGGCTTTGTTGGTTGGCAGTTATGTAGATTCTTACTTTGAGGGCAGTTTAAAGCAGTTTAAGGCTGAAAATTGCGAGATATTTACAAAACAAGGTACTTTAAAAGCTGAATACAGGCAAGCCGAAGAAATTATAAACAGGATTGAAAGAGATCCGTATTTTATGAAGTTTATGTCAGGGCAAAAGCAAGTAATCATGACCGGAGAAATTGGAGGAGTGCCTTGGAAAATAAAGATGGATTCATATATTCCTGATACCTGCATAGTCGACTTAAAGATTGTCAAGTCAATCCGTGACAGATTTATGTAAAAAAATACGGTTATATGGATTTTATTACAAACTGGGGATATGAAATTCAGGGAGCTGTATATCAAGAAATCGTTCGACAGAACACAGGAAAGACACTGCCTTTTTATATAGCAGCTGCAAGTAAAGAAAAGATTACGGATATTGAAATCATACAGATAAATGATGAAGCACTTGCAGGAGCACTTGAAAAAGTGAAAGAGCATGTTGAGAGAATTGTGAAAATAAAAAATGGTGAGATAGAGCCTGAAAGATGCGGAAACTGTGACTATTGTAAGTTTACGAAAGTTCTTTCAAGACCAATGCTTTACACAGATTTAATATTAGATGAAATGGAGGATACTTAAGTGAATCAAGCTATTATATGCGGAAGATTAGTAAGAGATCCGGAGATACGATACACAAATGGTGCAGAGGCAAAGGCGGTGGCTAAGTACACTATAGCGGTCGACAGAATGAAAGACAAAGAAGCTGATTTTATATCATGTGTGGCATTTGGAAAGTCGGCAGAGTTTGCGGAAAAGTATTTCAGAAAAGGGCAAAGGGTATTGATTTCAGGTCGTATTCAAACAAGCAGTTACACAAACAAGGACGGACAAAAGGTGTATACAACTGATGTTCTTATAGCTACACAGGAGTTTGCAGACGGCAAGGGATCAGGTGAGAGCCAGACAGGAACAAGACCATCACCATCAAGTGCAAGTGCCGACGGATTTATGAACATCCCGGATGGAGTTGATGACGAAGGACTGCCATTTAATTAAAGGAGGCAGTCGGGTGGATTTTAGCAATGAAGTTTGGAAACCCATCAAAGGGTTTGATTATTACGAAGTTAGCAATCTTGGTAGAGTTCGTTCAATTTCTCATGTGGATTCCATGGGCAGAATGAAAGTCGGGAAAATTCTCGAACAGTGTTTTGATGGCAAAAATAATTACCTGCATGTTGGGTTAGGGAAAGGCGGAGCAAAGAGATACAGCAAAAATGTTCATCGTCTAGTCGCATGTGCTTTTATCCCTAATCCGTATGGTTTTAAAGAGGTAAACCACAAAGATGAAAATAAAATAAATAATTCCGCAGATAATTTAGAATGGTGCAATCATAAATATAATAACAATTATGGTTCGAGGGCCGGTTTATTTCGTGGAGAGAAAAACCCACAGAGCAAGATTGGCTACAATTGCATTTCTTTTATAAGAAAAAACCATAAATCGTGTGGAGGGGAATATAGAAATTGCGACCTTGCAAAAATGTTTAACATATCAGAGTCTCATGTCTCCTCAATAGCACACAGGAGGCGTTGGAATTATGATGATACAGTGTGACAGTAGGGAAGGTAAAAGTCAACTGCACAGAGTTGAAACGCAGTTTGACCGGCATGGAGTAAATCATTTTGTTTCAAAGCTGTATGTCGGTGACTATATGAATTACGACAATCCAAGGCTTGTAGTTGACCGCAAGCAGAATTTGAGTGAGCTTTGCGGAAATGTTTGTCAGGACCATACCCGCTTTAGAAATGAGCTTTTAAGGGCGAATGAGGCAGGTATAAAAATTGTATTTTTATGCGAGCACGGTAAGGGTATAAAAAGCCTTGAAGATGTGCAAAAATGGGTAAATCCACGACGATATGCCCGTGTGAAATCTGCCGATACAGGCAGGTGGGAAACATTTGAAACTAGGCAATGACGGGAGAAAAGTTATATAAAGTGCTTTCAACGATAAAAATCAAGTACGGCTGTGATTTTCTCTTTTGCAACAAGGAAGAAACGGGAAAGAAAATAATAGAAATCCTGAGGGGGTGAGTATGACATCTGAAGAGATAAAAGAAAAATATTCAATGTCGGAAATCCTTGAAAGATACGGATTTAAACCAAACAGGGCAGGGTTTATATGCTGCCCTTTTCACAAGGAAAAGACTCCATCAATGAAAATTTATGCAAAATCTTTTTATTGTTTCGGCTGTGGAAGGCACGGAGATATATTTGATTTTGTCGCAGGCATGGAAAATTGTAACTTTTCTAATGCTTTCAGGAGTCTAGGTGGAGTAGAGGATAATAGCCGAAAGGCTAAATTTGCAGAATACAAAAGACGTAAAGCACGCGAGAAAGCTACTAGGATTGCACAGAACGAAAGAAACAAGAAAATAGGTATATTTGATAGGCAAGATAAATTAAGGGCGAAATTAAGCAAATTAGAGCCTTTAAGCGACGAATGGGCAAACTGTTACAGAGAGCTTTTGCAAGTGACTGTAGAGCGTGCAGAGTTGGGCAAGGAAGAAGATGTATATGAGTATGCATATACTTATGTAACATCAGCTTTGTATCAAGATTTTTGCAGCAAAGGAGCAGGTTAATGAAGAAAATTGAAGAAGTGACTAAAGCGACCTGCTCTCAAGAGAATTCATGCAGGAAGTCTTTGACGAAGAGGACGAAATCGAAAGAGGCGTAAATATAGCTAACTTAATGGACAGAGCAAGAGAGCTGAAGGCATATACAGAGTTCAAGGTATTGCTTGATGCTTTCCGAAAAGCCGAAAGGGAAGCGCTGCCTGAAAAGACAAAAGGCGCCCTTTGTCAATGGACGAACTTTGAAAGCGAAGAATACGACAATATGATTTGCGGATACTGGAATGCTACAGAACGCGGAATACTTAAGCCTAATTCAGACGAGTATGCCTGCTATCATCCAATACTACCGGTTGAAAGATTAAAAAATATTGAAACAGGAGCGGAACAGATAAAGCTTGCATATAAGCGTAACGGAACATGGCATGAAATAGTAGTACCTAAGTCTTTGATAGCTTCAGCAAGCAAAATAGTAGCCTTGGCAGAGCAGGGAATAGCCGTAACAAGCGAGAATGCGAAGCTCTTAGTAAAATATCTGTCAGATGTGGAAAACCAGAACGATAACTTTATAAAAATTAAGCGTTCGACTTCCAAGTTTGGATGGCTAAATAAAGATTTTATACCGTTTGATGGTGATATCATTTTTGATGGTGATATGAAGTTTAAGCAAGTATCAGAAAGTGTAACTACTCAAGGTAGCTACACAACTTGGCTAGACCATGCAAGAACCGTAAGGGCAAGAAAAAGGATTGAAAGTAAATTTTGTTTAGCAGCGTCATTCGCAAGTGTCCTAGTTGCTCCATTGAGAGGCCTACCGTTCTTTGTAGACCTTTGGGGAGGCACGGAGGCAGGCAAGTCGGTGGCTTTAATGCTTGCGGCATCCGTTTGGGCAAATCCTGATGAAAATGCCTTTATAGGCGATTACAAAAGTACTGAGACGGCCTTAGAGGCTAAAGCCGATATGCTAAATCACTTGCCTATGCTCTTAGACGATACATCTAACCAGAACAGGAGATTAGCTGAAAATTTTGAAAGCTTGGTATATGTGCTTTGCTCCGGAAAGGGCAAGACTAGGAGTAACAAGGATATTGGAATAAACCGTGAAAGCAGGTGGAAAAACTGCATAATAACCAACGGTGAAAAGCCTCTAACATCTTATGTCAATCAAGGTGGAGCAATGAACAGAATCTTGGAGATAAGCTGTGACAGCTATATCTTTGAAGATCCAAGACTTACGGCTTCAGTGGTAAAAAACAACTACGGTTATGCTGGTAGGGATTTTATAAAGATTCTGAAAGAAATTGGCGTTGAAGGGATTATGGAGATACAAAAAAGCTTCCTGGATGAACTTGATAATGACGAGAAAATGCAAAAGCAAAGTTTATCGCTTTCGATAGTACTGACAGCGGATAAGATAGCTACAGACTATATTTTCAAAGACGGTGAGTATATAGATATCGAGGAAGCTAAACAGGTTTTAATTGACAAAAACGAACTTTCGGATAATGAAAGATGTTACAGATACATTGTTGACAAGGTAGCCATGAACCCGTCAAGGTTTGATCCAAGAAACGAAGCCATTGAGAAATGGGGAATTATAGAAGATGGCTATGCTGTAATTATCTCAACCGTAATGTCAGAGCTTTGCAAGCAATCAGGTTTCTCAAGAGTATCGTTTTTAAAATGGGCAAGCGATAAGAATTTACTGTTGACAAATAAAGGTAGAACTGATTCTTTGAAAAAATTCAACGGAACCCCTGTGCGTTGTGTAAAATTAAAATTGTCAGATAATAGTGATTTTAATAGCGGTTTTGAACAAATTGATATGATAGATGATGACATATTGCCATTTAATTAGAGTATTGTCTGACAAATACAAACCAAATCGAGGTTACTGAAAAATAATATGGTTACGAGGAAAAACCTTAAAAAGCTAGTGTTTATGCGATGTTCAGAGAAAAGTAACCAAGAAACCACAGAAACCATGCACACACATATATATATAGGGGAATTTTTAAATATTTTTCTTGATATTTTTATAAAAATATTTTTCTCTATAATGCGAAGATGTGTTTTTATGGTTACTTGGTTACGCAGTGCCTGAGACCCGCATAAATAAAGAGTTTGAGAGGGTATCCGATGGGTAAAAAAATAAAGGTTACTAATGGTTATATTGGTTACAGTGCAGTGTCTATAGTATCTGATATAGTATGCATACAAATAGCAATATATTGATATTAGAATAGATTAAATAAAATTATCAGATAATTATATTATAAAATAAATATATTATTATCAGTATAGAAACAATTTAGGAGTTTTCAAAGGATATGGATTACAAAGAAATAATGCCGAATGACAAGATAATTGTGATGATAAATGACATACACAATAAATGGTGGAAGTCGGCGAGGGAGTTTGATGAAAACTCAGATAAAGAAGAGGTTATGAAGTCTATGACGGTTTTGATGAGATATGTAGAAGCAAACTACTCAAACTATCCGATAGCTTGCGGAATAATGCAGGCATATATAGACGAACTGGATGCAAGAGTAAAAGGCGGATACAGGAGTTTTGAGGGAGAGAAGGAAAAGAATGAACGAAGAGAAAGAGAAGGCTAAAAAAGTTTGGGAGTTGCTTAGCAATATTACAGATAGACTAAGGCGAAATGAAAATGCGTATTCAGATATAGAATTTTTAGAAGGGTGGACACAGAGTGATGGTATTTATATCACCTTTCACGCTGACGGGTGGCAATGGGGAGAGATTTGCCCTGATTTGCTCACATCTGACCTTGCAGACATAGCGAAAAAATCTATAGAAGTGATTTGCAAAAGAATAAATCAGAGGAATATTGAAGCGCTGAGAGATGCAAAAGAAATACAAGAAATATTGACGGAGGCGGAAGATGACAAAGAAAGAAGCGAGTGAAATCCTAAAGGTGGCAAAAAGGGTGGTAAGCAATATGATAGACGTGGTTGAAGTCGAAGAGGTGATAGAAAAACTTGAGGGTTATAAACAGGAAAAAGGGAGTGGATTTCACTGCTGAAATTTACGTATGGAAGGATGATGGACGTTCTTTAAAAGATAATTTTAAAATTATGTTCATATTTATCCGCAGACGATCAAGCACCGTTGTTAAAAATTGTTATAAATATGCTTAGAGAAAAAAAGTAAAAAGAGTATAAACGATTTTTCAAGAAAATGCAGGAAGCTTTGAAAAACTTGCGAAAGAGGCACTAAATGAGTAGCGATATCAAACACAATGCAGAAGGATATAAGGACAGCACGGCTTACAAGGCAATCGTGTCCATGGAAGATTTTAAGAAAAGACAGTTAAAAGAGCAGGCGGAACACGACGAACTAATTAAGCATATCAGATATATTGTCGACCTTGCGGGGTTTAGACTAGGCGACAGAGTGAAGCTTGTGCATAAAGAGAGTAGGAGGAGGTATGAGTAAGTGGAGCTAAGCGAATTAAAGGCAAAAGTGTTAGATATTTTTGAGATTACAGAAGTAAAAGACTTAGGATCTGCACTGATGAAAAATCTTGACAATTGCGAGAAAATGCAGGCATTTGAAGAGGCTGTAAATGGCGACTTATCAAAAGATTGGTTGCAAAAGATTTATCAATACCACGAAGCGGACCGCAAAGAAAAGAAGCAAGATTATACACCGGCAAGCCTTGGAAAGCTTTTAGCTAAATTATCAGGGGAGAGTGATGTTGTAATGGATCTTTGCGCAGGCAGTGGAGCTTTGACTATTCAAAAGTGGAATGAAAATCACAATCAAAGATTTTTACTATACGAATTAGATGAGAATGTAATCCCATATCTGCTGTACAACTTAGTGATAAGAAACATAGAGGCTACAGTGATGAGGGCGGACGTATTGAAAAATGAAGTATATGAAAGCTGGGAAGTAAAGAAGGGAGAAAAGTATGGGAAGTGTATTGCTATCAAATCCGCCGTATAACCTGAAGTGGGAGCCGCCAAGTATGGCGGGATTTGACCAAAGATTTATGGGTTATGGCATACCACCGAAAAGCAATGCAAATTATGCTTTTATACTTACAGGTGTAAACACAGCTGATAAATCTTACTTTTTACTACCGCTTTCAGTATTGAGTCCAAAGCAAGCAGAAAGTGACATAATAAAAACACTTGTAAGCGATAATTACCTTGAAGCGGTTGTATTACTGCCGGGCGATATGTTTGAATCTACAAGCATACCTATTTGCGTATTGTCTTTTAATAAAAATAAGACTACGAAAAAAGTTGCTTTTGTAGATGCAAGGGAAATGGCAGAAAAAGAAATCAGGGAGCAAAGAGGACAATTTGGCGGAGCTTCACACGAAGGCAGAGTATACAAAAAAGAAGTTAATGTATTAAATGATGAGGCTATAGAGAAGATAGATGACATTATAAAAAATTGCAAGGATGTAGAGGGGATATCTAAATGCGTAAGTATAGACGCAATAGCAAGTAAAGGTTACTCAATAAGACCACAAGATTACATAACATCTGCTGAGGTGGAAGAGGTACACAGAAGCTATAAAGACATAGCAAGCGATTATAATCGCGTAATGCAGAGTAAAAACGCACTTAAAATAACAGTGAATGAAACATTAGCTAAAACTTTAGGACTATATAATGCGTATGCAAATAAAAAAGAAAGCGATATCGAGAAAAGTTTTAAGGTAGTGGGCGAAAAAGCAGATAAAGAAGATTATATATCTCTTACAAAGTCTGCAATTTTTAAAATCGAATGCAGAAGCGACAAGGCGTTTCCCGAATTGCTTGCAGTATTTGTATCAATGTGGAAGCAACATATAATGTTTTTGAACAACGAAGAAAATAAGATTTTAGCAGAGTTCAGAGATGCACTGCTGCCGGATCTGATGCAAGGGAAAATACAAGTCGAATAGGATAAGATAGAGGAGAGAGAAAAAAATGAATGTATTAATCGCTTGCGAATGCAGTCAAACGGTCTGCAAAGAGTTTAGAGCATTAGGGCACGAGGCTTACAGCTGTGATATAGAAGACCAGTATGGCGGACATCCGGAGTGGCACATAAAAGGCGATTGTCTAGAAGTTTTAAGGGGGCAGATGTTTAAGACAGAGGACGGAAGCACTCATAATATAGACAAGTGGGATTTAATAATCGCACATCCACCTTGCACTTACTTGAGCAATGCGGCGACGAGAAACCACTCAACAAAAAAGAAAATACGATTGAGCAAATTAACGAGAGGACAGCAAAAGAGGATACAGGCGCAAGAATTTTTTTATGAAGTTTGCAAAATGCAAATTGCGAAAAGGTAGCAATAGAAAATCCAGTTGGTGTGATGTCAACTGTATACAGAAAGCCCGACCAAATTATTGAGCCTTATCAATTTGCAGAGTCTGAGGAAGATACAGAGAATTATATAACAAAGCGTACTTGCTTGTGGCTGAAAAGGCTTTAAATGCGTTGAAAACAAACAACCTGCCAAAGCCTGACAATGCGAAACTATACGGCAGATGGTCAAACGGCAAAAGCAGGTTGCTGGCACGAGGTGCAAAGGGGCAAAAATAGAGCAACCGTAAGGAGTAAGACTTTTTCTGGGTATAGCAAAAGCAATGGCGGAACAGTGGGGATAAAATAATGGAAGACAAGAGAAAAGAAGAACTAAAAGATATAATAGATGAAATAAATCGCCTTGAAAAATATAAGTTTTTACGAAGATGAGATTAATGTTGCGATGGACACACTTGAATTCCTGTATAGCTTTCATTGTCATCGTATATCATTTGACGGAAGTAGCGACGAAGGAGAATTTAGAGAAAACGTTCCTATAAATCTACGTGACAACGATATAAAAGAAGTAGAATATTTGATTGAGGAAAAGCTCAGAAATCAAATCGAGGAATACGAAAATGAAATTTCAAAAACTTATCAGAAGCTAAGTGAGTTGTTAAAGTGAGGCGGTGAGTATGAGAAAAATAGTTGTATATCTGAATGACAAAATCCTTGAGGGCTTTTCTGTAGATGATGATGTCAAAGACGAGGACATCACAGACGAGTCATTTCAAGAAGTGCTTAGTCACTTGGACTGGCACTGGGAAGAGGTAGACAAATGGCCAGAGAAATTAGGAGGTGAAGAATGAGAAAAATAGTTATACATTTAAATGACGGTGTAGTTGGCATAGCTATAGACGACAACGCTTCAGACAAAGAAATTAAAGAACAGGTTCTTGAAGAAGTCTTAGATAGAATTGCGTATGACTATGAAGAAGTGGCCGAGTGGCCGAGGGTCTGCACCCTTTGCGAGTGGCACGATGACAGAATAAAGCTTTGCTTAAATGAAGACGCAGAAGGTTGCAATGACTTACAGGATTGTGAAAAATGGGAGATTAGAGAATGATTGAGGGGCTGGCAAGGCAGATATTACGGCATTACGGCGTAATACATCAAAAATCGAAGACAATAGAGGAGCTTGCAGAGTTGATTGTAGCACTACAAAAAGACATCCTTGAGGGCAAAGAAAGTCACTCAGGGGCGGTCTTGGAAGAGATTGCGGACGTGCATATTATGCTGATGCAGATGACAGCAGACGAAGAAGATGAGGAGTTTGTCGATAAGATAATAAGGCAAAAACTTGATAGACAACTGAGAAGGATTGAGGCGGAAAAAGAAGAAAATAAAATATGCAAATATTGCAGATGGTACAAAGGTCCGTTTGCGCGTATAGGTTTATGCAGTTATTCAAAAAGTGAATTATATGATAATTATGTAGATGATGACATGGCGTGTGGAAAATGGGAGGACTAAATGGCGATACAAAAAGATATTGTGATAAATCGTAAGGAATATCAAGCGATCAAGAAAAAAGATCATAACCAAATGAATTTATACTTACAAAAATATCTGTAAAAAGTGCTTAAGATGGATGGCTTTTAAAGTTGGTACAGAGTCAGTGCCCGGAATAGATATAGCAGAAGTAAGAAAAACTCTTTTAAGTGTAAAAGGCTTAGGAGAGAAGAGGGTAGAAGCTATATTGGCAGCACTAGAAAAGGAGATGAAGAGTGAGAAAAATTAAGGGTGTAATAATGACGGATGTAGTTGGAAGTGAAGTTGAGTTTGAGCTTGAAGTTGAAGATGATGCCACAGAAGAAGAAATTGAAAAGTTGGCATGGGAAGAGGTGGCAAACTGGATGGAATGGTACTGGGAGGAGTTGGTATAATGACGGCAAAAGAATACTTAAGGCAACTGAAGACCCTAGATAATGTTATAAATGCAAAGCTTTTTAGAAAAAAGAGCGTATGAGGGCACTAGCAACAAGGGTTTCTACGAACTTAACAGAAAAAGTACAGGGGGGTGTGGTCGGTGGATTTGAGAATACGCTGATAAAGATAGATGAACTTGAAAAGTCTATTGATGTAGATGTAGATAAGCTAGTGGGTTTAAGAGATAAGGCAAGGTCTTTGATAGACAAGCTAAGTGATAATAACTATAAAGCGATATTATCTATGTATTACGTATCTAATGCTACATTTGAGCAAATGGCAGAGTATATGAATTACTCAGTAGCTGGAATATTTAAAATGCACGGGAACGCAATAAGTGAGTTTAATGATATTTATCAAAAAAATGTAAAGAGTGAAAAAAGTGAAAACGAATCTGTGATATAGTGTATACGTGAAAAGTTTAAAGCAAGTATACTTTTTCATAAGATCCTCCTTTTGGGTTCGAGAGCGGTTTGGACATTTTACCGCTCTCAATTTGAGGAAAATCATGTAACAAAACTCCATACTATTTTTCGGTTAAGGCAGTCGAGATTGGCTGTCTTTTTGTTTTACTAAGAAAGGAGCTGATGATATATCAAATTAACTTTAAAACAACAGAGATTTGCTGATGAATATATCATCAGTGGAAATGCGACAGATGCAGCCGTAAAGGCAGGGTACAGCAAGAAGACAGCATACTCTATAGGTATTGAAAACCTGAAGAAACCTGAAATAAAAAAGCTTATTAATGAAAAACTCAAAGAATTATCAGATAAAAAGATCGCCGACCAGCAGGAAGTCCTTGCGTATTTAACTGCAGTGCTTAGAGGCGAGACGCAGTCAGAGATTGTGGTTGTAGAGGGCAAGGCGAAGGAGTGAGTAGAGCTAAGCCTATACAGAAAGCACCTGACGAAAGAGAACGCTTAAAGGCTGCGGAGCTCTTAGGCAAGCGTATGGGATTGTTTAAAGACAAGATAGATGTTACTGCTAATGTGCCGGTAATCATATCCGGGGGTGATGATCTTGAAGACTGATGTCATTAAGATTCATCTGCCTGAGGTGGTTGGCAAAGGATATGGCACATATTGGCATTACAAAGGCAGATACAGAGTCTGTAAAGGAAGTAGAGCGAGTAAGAAATCTAAGACAACGGCTCTGTGGTATATATGGGCAATTATGAAGTATCCGCAGGCTAATTTGCTTGTTGTACGCAAAGTATTCAGAACCTTAAAAGACAGCTGCTTTACAGAGCTTAAATGGGCGATAAGGAGACTGAAGGTTGAAAACCATTGGGAAGTGAAAGAATCACCGCTTGAGATGACTTACATACCGACAGGGCAAAAGATATATTTCAGAGGATTAGATGATCCGCTTAAGATTACATCTATTACGGTAGAACAAGGATACCTTTGTTGGCTATGGTTGGAGGAGGCATATGAGATATCAAATGAAAACGACTTCAATATGCTTGATGAGTCAATAAGAGGTGCTATACCGGAAGATGTAAAACTGTTTAAGCAGATAACAATAACCCTGAATCCTTGGAATGAACATCACTGGATAAAGAAAAGGTTCTTTGATACTCCTGATGATGAAGTTCTGGCAATGACTACAAACTATCTTTGCAATGAGTGGTTAGATAAAGCCGATCTAAAAGTATTTGAGTCAATGAAAAAGAATAACCCACGAAGGTATCAGGTTGCAGGACTTGGAGAGTGGGGCATAGTTGACGGACTTGTATATGAAAATTGGGAAGAAAAGGCCTTTGATATAAACGAGATAAAAAAGATATCAACAATACAGTCGGTATTCGGGCTTGACTTCGGCTATACAAACGACCCAAGTGCTTTGTTCTGTGGCCTTGTAGATACGAAAAGCAAGACAATATGGGTATTTGATGAGATGTATAAGAAGGGAATGAGCAATGAGGCTATAGCGGATGAGATTACCAAGATGGGATATGCCAAAGAGCGTATAAGAGCCGACAGTGCGGAGAAAAAGAGTATAGACAGGCTTTATACTTTAGGTTTATCGCATATAACCGCTGCAAGGAAAGGACCTGACAGCATAGTCCACGGTATCGACTTTATACAGGACTACCACATAATAATTCATCCAAGATGTGTGAACTTTATTACAGAGATATCCAACTACACATGGGCGAAAGACAGCAAAACAGGTAATATGATAAACAGGCCTATTGATGATTTTAACCACCTAATGGATGCAATGAGATATGCCCTTGAGGATATCTCGATGGGCTCTGTGTATAGTTTTGATTAAAAGGGAGTGAAGATGTGGATTTCATAAAAAGAATAATTTTGGCAATTAGCCAATTTTTTAATAAAAAGAGTATGGCAGGCATATCAGGGATGAGTATTCTAAAGAATGAGACGCTGATATGGAGGTCTTCACCTGATAGGGTAATGCAGCTAAAAGGTGCAATGTACTATGAGGGAATGCAGGACATATTGAAAAGAAAAAGGACGGTGATAGGTGAAGGTGGTGAGCTACAGGAGGTTAGCAATCTTCCAAATAACAGAATCATAGATAACCAGTATGCGAAGCTTGTTAATCAAAAAGCTAATTACCTACTTGGACAGCCGTTCGTGGTAAGCTCAGACAATAAAGACTATCTGGAGTGTTTAAAACAGGTGTTTAACAAAAAGTTTATGAGAAATATAAAGACAGCAGGAAAATATATGTTAAACACAGGCATAGCATGGATATACCCACACTATGATGGTAGTGGGCAGCTAAGTTTTAAAGTCTTTCCGGGATATGAAATTTTGCCTTTTTGGGAAGACGACGAAAAGACTAAAGTAAGGCTGGCTGTACGATTATACAAAACGGATGAATACACATACAATGGAACTAAGACTGAAGTGGAAAGAGTTGAGGTATATGCCCCGGATGGTGTGTACAGATTTATATTAAACGGTGAAGCCATAAAGGGTGATGACATTATCCCATATAGCGCTTATGTAAATACTGAAAATGAAAACTATAACTGGGGTAGGATACCTTTAGTGCCAATGAAATATCATGACGGCACACCATTACTAAAGAGAGTTAAGTCTCTCCAAGACGGTATAAATATAATGCTTTCAGACTTTGAAAACAACATGCAGGAAGATGCAAGAAATACTATTCTTGTTATTAAGAACTATGACGGGCAGGATTTAGGAGAGTTCAGGCAGAAGTTAGCCTTGTATGGTGCAGTTAAGGTTAGAAGCAATGATAGCGAAAAAGGCGGGGTTGATACCCTTGAAGTTAAGGTAAATGTCGATAACTATAAAGCTATTATAGAGATATTTAAGAAAGCCTTGATAGAAAACGGCATGGGGTATGATGCCAAAGATGACAGAATGTCCGGCAATCCTAATCAGATGAATATTCAGAGCATGTACAGTGATATTGACTTAGATGCAAACGATATGGAGACGGAGTTGCAGGCAGCATTTGAAGATTTACTGTGGTTTGTGAAGGCACACTTATCCAATATGGGCTATGGTGATTTTGAGAATGAAGAGGCTACTATCACATTTAACAGAGACATATTGATAAATGAGACGGAGGCAATAGATAGTTGCGTTAAGTCTGTAGGCATTTTGTCGGATGAGACTATCATAGAACAGCATCCTTGGGTAGATGATGTCCGGAAGGAACTTGAGCGCATAAAGAAGCAAAAAGAAGACCAAGTAAAAGACCAGTATGGCGCATTTAACAGCACTGCAGATGCCGATTTTAAGGATGGTGATGATATGTGAAGAACTCAGACTACTGGATAAACAGATTCGGACAACTTGAAAGTGTTACAAATAAAGATGCTATGGAGACCTACAGAGATGTTGAGGAAATATACAAAAAGGCTCAAACAGAGCTTGAAGATAAAATAAATACCTGGTATCAAAGATTTGCAACTAATAACCAAATATCCATGGCAGAGGCGAGAAAGCTATTAACTGCGGGAGAGATGAAAGAACTTAAGTGGTCGGTAGAAGAGTATATAAAGTACGGCAAAGAAAATGCTATCAGCGGTCAGTGGGCAAAAGAACTTGAGAATGCATCGGCAAGGTTTCACGTATCAAGGCTGGAGGCGTTAAAGCTTCAGACACAGCAAAGCATTGAGGCGCTATATGGCAATCAATTAGACATAGTTGACAGTGCAATGAGAAAAGCATATTCACAGAGGTACTATAGGACGGCTTTTGAGTTCCAGAAAGGTTTTGGAGTAGGGTTTGCGGTAGACAGGCTTGATGAAAATACACTTAGTAAAATAATCAATAAGCCTTGGGCGGTTGACGGATATAATTTTTCTAAGAGGATATGGACTAACAAAGAAAAGTTGATAGGCGAACTTCACGGCTCTTTAACAAGAAATATAATTACCGGAGCGGACCCGGCTAAGGCTATAAAAGAGATAAAGTCTAAAATGGGTGTATCAAGCAACGCGGCAGGCAGGCTTATAATGACAGAGTCTGCCTATTTTGGTTCTGTGGCTCAAAAAGATATGCTTAATAATCTTGATGTTGAACAATATGAGATTGTGGCCACATTGGACAGCAAGACATCTGAGATATGCAGAAGCCTTGATGGCAAAGTATTTGATATGAAGGACTATCAGGCAGGCGTTACGGCCCCGCCTTTTCATCCGTATTGTAGAACCACCACGGCACCGTATTTTGATGACTGGGAAGAGCTGGGAGTTGAAAGAGAACGAGTTGCAAGGAATGATAAGGGTAATAACTATTTTGTTGACGGCAATATGACTTATAAGGAGTGGGAGAAGAAATTTGTTGAGGTACAAAAAACAGATGTTGATTTCATGGGACAGCCCAGAATATTTGATGGTGGAAATTTCAAGATAAAAGCTTATGAAGTTAAGGGCTTACGTGGGATATATACCCAAACAAATTCAATAGAAGCGCAAAACACAATTAAATACATAGAAAATATGAGATTAAAAGGGGTATTACATAGTTTAGATGGAGTAGTTGTGGCAAAAAATCTTCCTGGAATAGCAGCTTATGACCATGCAAAAAATTTAATGTATGTAAATGAACAACTATGTAATAAGAGTATTGTCCATGAATGGTTAAAAGATGGCTATTTTTATTGCTGAAAATGTTGATGATATATTAAAACATGAGATGTTCCATAAAAAAAGCATTGGGATTTCATAATGACAAAAAGGAAATGATTACGGTATAATAAAGAATAAGTTAGAAACAGATTTACACAAGTATGTGGCTGAACAACAAATGTACAACCCATCATATATTACAAGGATTGTGTGACAATGCATATAACGGTTATAGAAAAAAAGACAATCTAAAATGAGTTAATTGCAGAAGTCCTTTTGCAAGAAGAAAAGGGTATAATCAAGGATAAAAAGATTATTAGAGTTAGTAAAAGAGGTGTGTAGAATGATGCTGATATTGAGCGAATATGACAGGAAAATGATTAGGAAACAGATAAATGGATATATCTTGGTGAAGATGGTCATCACCATTTAAGGGAAGATGCTCCACCGGAAATAAAAACACCATAAAAAGATAAAAAGATTTATATAGTATGTTTGAATAAAGCACCTAAACTAGGGTGCTTTTTTATTGCCGTCTTTTAGGTCTTTGCAGACGATAAAGAACAAAGAAAAGAAGTGGATTGAACCACGTTAAAAAATGTATGAAAGGAATTAAAGAACATGAAAAGAGAAGATTTTATAGCACTTGGAATTGATGAAGAGTTGGCGAGCAAATGTGAAAAGGCAAGCAGTGAAGAGCTTAAGAATTATGTGCCTTATGAGCGATTTAAGGAGCTTGTAGATGAAAAGAACAAGCTTAAGACTGATATTGCTGATAGGGATAAGCAATTTGAAACTTTAAAAAATTCAACAGGTGATGTTGAAGCAATGAAAGAGCAGATTGCTTCACTGCAGGCAGAGAATAAGGCAAAAGATGAAGCACATGCAGCGGAAATCAGGCAGATGAAAATCAATAGCGCATTAGAGTCTGCACTAATCAGTTCTAAGGCAAAGAATTTAACAGCAGTCAAGGCACTTATCAAGGATCTTGACAAGGCAGAGTTTCAGGATGATGGCAGTATAAAAGGACTTGAGGAGCAGATAACAGCTCTTAAGAAGTCTGATAGCTATTTATTTGAGGAAGCTGTAGTAACGAAGCCAAGCTTCAAGGGATTTCAGCCGGGAGTAGCAAAGAAAGAAACTACTACCGGAAAAGTAGACATGTCAAGAATGACATACGAAGAGCTGGCAAGTTATATTGAGAACAATCCGGATATCGGATAACAGAAAGGAAAATTTTTATGAAGTTTGATGCGAAGAGTTTTAACGAAAAAGCATTTGGCGCTTATATGTCAGCTATTCCGAATGTAAAGCTTAATAAGTTGAGAGAGTCAAAGGCGGTTGTTAGTGATCCACGTCTTGCGGATGCATTTAAGAACAACACTCAGACAGGCACGGTGTATGCTGTATTGCCATATTTCGGCAGAATAGGCGGTAACGCACAGAATTATGACGGCCAAACAAATCTTACTCCTGAGCGTACTACAACATACGAGCAGGGCGTATTTACTTACGGACGTATGATGGGATGGACTGAGGCAGATTTTAGCTATGATGTGACAGGCGGAGTTGACTTCATGGCGAATGTAAGAGAGCAGGTTATGACATACTGGAACGGAGTAGATCAGGATGTGCTCTTATCAATACTTAAGGGCGTGTTTGGAATGAGTGCAACCGGAACAGGTGCTATAAAGACCGCAAACAAGACCTTTGTAGACGCACATACACTTGACATCTCTGCTTCTACCGAGAACAAGAAGACAGATGATACAATGATTGTTGGCGCTACTACACTTAATAGTGCTATTCAGAAGGCTTGTGGAGACAATAAGCAGAAGTTTAGCTTAATTGTATGCCACTCTACAGTAGCAACAAACCTTGAGAACCTTAAGCTTTTGGCTTATCTAAAGTACACAGATGTTGAGGGCGTAGAGAGAGACCTCGGAATGGGTACATGGAACGGCAGACTTGTAATCGTTGATGACTCTATGCCGGTAGAAGTTAAGAATGTAGGTGCTACAGGTGGAGAGGTGTCAATTTACACATCTTACGTACTTGGAGAGGGGGCAATCGGTCTTGAGGATGTAGGAGCTAAGATTCCTTATGAGATGATCAGAGATGCCAAGACAAATGGCGGAGAGGATACTCTTATCTCAAGAAGAAGAAATGCTGTAAGTGTAGCAGGTATATCATACCTTAAGGCTAGTCAGGCCACAAACAGTCCTACAAATGCGGAACTTGAGAACGGCTTGAACTGGTCACTTGTACAGAGTGCAGACAAGACTATCCCTCATAAGGCTATTCCGATAGCAAGAATTATCTCAAGGGGGTAATATGCTTGAGAGGATAAAAGAGAGGTTGCAGTCATTAGGCTATACAGTAAAAGATAGTGATGATATTGCGATAAACTTTGCTATGCAGAAGGTTGAAAATACTATAAAGAATGATTGCAATGTCTCTGCTATCCCTGATGGTCTTATGTACGTTGCAATTAATATGGTTGTTGGTGAGTTTTTAATGTCAAAAAAGACATTTGCTCCCGACGACCTTTTAAATTTCAATCTGGATTCTGCAATAAAGCAAATACAAGAAGGGGATACAAATATATCTTTTGCCATAGGCGAAGGCAGTAAGACAGATGAGCAAAGGCTTGATAGCTTTATTGACTACCTTTTGAATTATGGTAGAGATGAATTTATCACCTATAGGAGATTCAGATGGTAGATGCGTGGAAACAAGCAAGGAAAGCTGTAGAAAGCAGATACAGAGGACTCTGCGATATACTGGAGAAGAGAAAAGTAAAGGACGAGGTTACTAAGGCTACTGTATTGAAAGATATAGCGGTCTTAAGTAATCAGCCTTGCAGGTTGTCATACAGTAGTTCCGGCACAGCGAATCAGACTGATACAGTGTCAAATATAGAACAGACTATTAAGCTATTTATTGCTCCTGAAATCAAAATTACTCCAGGATCTAAGCTTAGAATTACTCAAAACGGTACAACCACTGACTATGTATCAAGCGGCGTGCCTGCCGTATATGAGACACATCAGGAGGTGTCCTTGGAGCTTGAAAAGGAGAATGCTTAATGGCAAGTTGGGGCAGAGCGGATTTTGAGGCCTTTAGAAACCTTCAGGAAAAGATACAAAGCCTTAAAGATATTGATATGGATGCTTTTTGTACTGAATGCAGCAAGGAAATTGCAGCAAGACTTTTAGCTTTGGTAATACAGAGAACTCACACAGGACGGTATCCAGCCCGAAGTGGTAAAGTAGGCGGTACCCTAAGAAGGGGCTGGGGTGCGGTAGCAGATATAAACGTTGTTAAAGAAGGCGATATATATACGGTAACTATTATAAATCCGGTTGAATATGCTTCCTATGTTGAATTCGGCCATAGAACCAGAAACGGCGGATATGTAGAACCACAACTTATGCTCACTATATCTGAAGAAAAATTAAAAAATGCAATACCTAAGCTGTTGGAAAGAAAAGTAAAGAAAAAACTTATGGAGGCATTAAGTGGCAGAAATTAACTTATCTTTGGTATTGGATGCTATCACAGTTGTGCTTGACAGCGTGTCGCCCGACTCAAGCATATACATAGATAAGGTTGAGCAAGGGCTAAATGATGGTGATTTTTTAGTAAGACTTATCAATACCGACTATTTAAAAAGGGGAACAGGAGAGCTAAATAGGGTCGTATCGTCATTTGATATTATATATCTCCCAAAGAATGGGAATAAAGATTGTATTTGTATGGGTGATAAGCTGTCGGAATCGCTGTCCGTCATCAAGCTCTCAACAGGAGATACAATACGAGCCGTAGAGAAGTCTTTTGAAATTGTAGACAGTATTTTGCATTTTAGAGTTTCATACAACTACAGCACAATTAAGTATCAAAACGCTGATAGCATGGGACAAATATCTTTGAACAGAGGTAATTAAGTTGGGAAAAGAAAAGATTGATTTAACTAAACACACAAAAGAGGCTATTAAAGCATCTTCAAGATACTTGGGACATGGAGATATACTTGATGTAATCCTTGACGATGATACAGCTTACACGATAGGTGAAGTTGACGGCCTTATTGATGAATTTTTGAAAAGAGAGGTGGAATAATGGCATTAGGTGGTGGTATTTGGACAAGGCAGGATAAGGTATTGCCCGGAGCTTACACAGTGTTTTCAAATGCTAAAAAGGCGAATGCCGCACTTTCAAGTAGGGGCATTGTGGCACTGCCGATAGCTCTTGATTTTGGAGAAACGGGAAAAGTTTTTGAAGTAAGCAGAGAAGACTTTATGACAAAATCAAAGGAACTCTTTGGCTACAGAGTAGATGACGATCGCATGCGTAATCTTAGAGAGGTTTTCTTGCACGCGACTAAGGTACTTGTATATAGGCTTGTATCGGCCGACGCAACGTCCGCAAGTAATACACTTGCTACGGCTAAGTATGTAGGTAAAAGAGGTAATGATATTAAGATAGTAGTAGGTGCAAATGTTGATAAGCCAAGCGCCTTCGATGTGAGCACATATCTTGATAATGCTTTAGTGGATACACAGACTGTCGATAATATGGCAGGGCTAAAGGATAATGCATATGTAACTTTTAAAAGTTCCGCTACATTATCTGTTACAGCGGGAATGCCACTTAGCGGAGGTGCTAACGGAAGTAATCTTACAGGAGAGATATATACGAAGGCATTAGAGAGTTTTGAGGCATATTCATTTAACATTTTGTGCTGCCCCGTTATTGACAGCACCATAACAAAGCTGTTTGTGGCGTATACTAAGCGACTTAGGGATGAAGTTGGGCTAAAGTTTCAAACAGTTGTATATAAGTCTGATAGTGACTATGAAGGAATTATATCTATAAACAATGATGTAGTTGGAACGGATAAAAATTCTTTGGTGTATTGGTTATCAGGAGCAGAGGCAGGATGTGAAGTAAATAAGAGCCTGACAAATGCCGTGTATGACGGAGAATATGAGGTTGTCACGGATTATAAGCAGTCACAGCTTGAGACAGCTATTAAGCAAGGTAAGTTCACTTTGCACAATGTAAACGGTGATGTGAGGGTTCTTGAAGATATCAATTCATTTGTGTCGTTTAAGGTCGATAAGGATTCTATGTTCAGTTCGAATCAGACTATCAGGGTAATAGATCAGATAGCAAATGATATAGCTGCACTATTCAATACAAGATATTTAGGCGTAGTGCCTAACGACAATGCAGGAAGAATCAGTCTTTGGAATGATATTTGCAAGATACATCAAGAACTTGAAAAGCTTCGTGCTATAGAAAGCTTTGATACTAAGTCGGTTGAGGTGGTTCAGGGAGATGATAAGAAGTCTGTCCTTTGTACCATAAACGGAATAGATATTATAAATGCTATGACAAAGCTTTACTTGAATGTAATCATAGCGTAGAAAGGGAATACAGATGAATGATTCAATTATGAATGCTTTGGATGCCTTGGCAGGAGCACAGGCCAGCGCACATGTAACGCTTGCAGACGGTAAAAGATATAAATTTATGCAGTTATATTCTTTTGAGGCAAGCATGAAGATAAATCTGGTAGAGGTGCCTATTCTTGGGAAGACAGGCAAGGGAAATAAGCCTAGTGGATGGACAGGAGAGTGGAAAGGTACAGCGCATTTCAACCAGTCAGTGCTTAGAGATATGTGGCTTGAGTATAAGAATTCCGGAAGACTTCCAAGCTTTGATATACAGGTTACAAATGAGGATCCGACGGCTTCAGTAGGAAGACAGACGATTGTCCTTAAAGGATGTCTCAGTAAGGGCGGAATACTTACAAAGTTTGATGTGGATTCAGAGACACTTGATGAGGATATTGAAGGAACATTTGATGACTGGGAAATGCCTGAAAAGCTTCTCATTGCTTAAAAGGTATGCAGTAAAAGGAGATTTAGAACATGAGTAGAGATTTAAGTGCTTTTTTTAGCGCAAAATGTAAAGAGGGTTGAGAATACCCTATATCCTGCTACAAGCAGAATTGTAGACGAGAAAGGCAAACCGATCCCTTGGGAAATTTGCTGCATTACAGCAACTGAGAATGCAAGAATAAGAAAAGGGTGCATGACAACAGTTGCGGTAGCAGGCAAGAAAGGGCAGTATACGCAGGGAGTTTAACTCCCAGCTATATCTTGCAAGATTGTGTGTAAGGACTACGGTATATCCTGATTTGCAGGACAAGAAGCTACAAGACAGCTATGGTGTTATGAGCGCAGAAGAGCTTATATCGACTATGCTTACACCGGGAGAATTTGAGGACTACGCAACAGCAGTCATGAAAGCAAACGGCTTTGATGATGAAGAAAATTTGGTTGAAGAAGCAAAAAACTAATTAACGGCGGTGATCCTGAAGCTAATTACGCTTACTACTGTCTGCATAAATTCCACTGGAAACCTACGGAATTTATAGAGATGTCGGAAGAAGAAATGGCTTTTGTGATTGCCGCCATTGATATTAGAGCTCAGAACGACAAGAAACATGCGGATGAGCTAAAAAGTAAAATCAGGAGATAGGAGGCTGAATAATGGCTACAATACAATCACAACTTGTACTGACAGACGGTATGTCAAGTGTGTTAAGGAGAATGAATTCAGCCTTGCTCACTTGTATCGACAGCTTTGAGCAAATGCAATCCACATCGTCAAATCAAATTGATACGACGGTATTGAGAGAGACAAGAGCAAGCCTTACAGAGCTTAACAGTGAGCTTAATACATCTGTAGAAAGCCAAGAAAGTGTTAGTGAAGCAGCTAGTCAGACAGATGCGGTAGTTAAGAAATTAAGAGAAAGCTTTTTAAAGCTTGCGGCTGCAGCAGGGCTAGCTTTTTCCGCGAAGGAGATCATAGGATTGGCTGATACCTATACTGAAACACAAGCAAGACTTAATTTGATTACGGGAGATCTAGAGAAGACAAAGAGCTTGCAAGATGCAATTATGGACTCGGCGAACAGGTCAAGAGCGGCTTATCAATCTACGGCAGATGCAGTATCTAAGATGGGGCTTATGGCGAAGGATGCATTCAGCTCGATAGACGAAAATGGCTATAAAACTCTTAATACATCTGAATTAGTAGCTTTTACAGAACTTTTGAACAAGCAATTTGTAATTGCGGGAACATCTGCACAGGGTATGGATGCAGCTATGACACAGCTTACTCAAGCTATGGCCTCGGGAGTGCTGAGAGGTGACGAACTTAACTCAATATTTGAGCAGGCACCAACTATAATTGAAACAATTGCTAACCATTTAGGTGTTGAGGTAGGTCAGATTAGGCAGTTGGCACAAGAAGGAAAGATAACAGCAGACGTAGTTAAGAGTGCAATGCTATCGTCAGCAGATGCAATAAATGAGCGGTTTAATTCAATGCCTTACACATACTCGCAGGTAGCTACTATGATTTCAAATATATTGTATGAAACTTTTCAACCAGCAATACAGATGATAGGCCAAGGGGCTCAATTTATAGTTGATAACTGGGATGATATAGAACCGATACTTGTAGGAATTGCGGGGGGCGTAGCAATAGCAACCGTTGCTTGGGGTGCTTGGACAGCAGCTATGTGGTTAGCTGATGCAGCAAATAGAGCTACAATTGCAGGTATGCTGGCCAACCCGTTTCTATGGATTGCAGTTGCAATAGGAGCAGTTGTTGCGGTTGCCTACAGGTTCATTCAGTCAGTAGGTGGGATGAAGAATGCCTGGACTCTTGCTCAGATGGCGATAGGTGTGGGGGTTCAAGTGCTTAAGGTAGGATTTTTCACGGGCATATACGCTATTATGGATCTGTGCGGAAAGCTATCAATGGCTTGGCAAAAAACAGGAGCTTCGGTATCTAACCATATTGGTCAAATGCGAGTAAATGTGCTTAATACTATACAAAATATGGTGAATGGTGCTATTGGATTGATAAATGGATTTATCAATGCTTTAAATAAAATACCAGGAGTAAGCATAGAAGCTATATCGCAGGTTACTTTTGCAAGTACCGCACAAGCAGAATTTAATGCTGAAAAGACTGCAAGAGCAAACGAGATAGCAGAGGCCCAAACTGCCGAAGATGCTGCTAAAAGAGATAGACTTTGGAAGCTCATGGGAATGAAAAGTGAACTAGATAGCAAATCTGCAGATCTAAAGAGCAAGTATTCACAGTTTAAAGCTGAAAAGATAGCTATGAGTAATGGGGATGGAATCGACTCTTTAGGATTTGAGGCAGGAACTTTCGACACAGGTGCAGGTGCCGGAGTTGCTGATAATATAGGCAAAACAGCGGGCAATACTGCGGCTGCAGCAGGGTCACTTGCAGAAACAAAAGAAAACCTTGAATACTTGAGAGATATTGCAGAACAGGAGGCCATTAACAGGTTCACTACTGCCGAGATAAAGATTGATTACTCAGGAATGACTAATCAAATAAGTTCAAATATGGACTTGGATAATGTGTTGGATACTCTGACTGTTAAGTTTGTTGAGGCGGTCCAGATGGGAGCAGAGGGGGTGCATAGTTAATGTATAGATTCTATTTAGCAAATATGCTGTTACCTGTCACACCCTCAAAATTAAGTGTAAAGACTAAAAATATGAATAAGACAGTAACTCTTATAAATGAGGGCGAGGTCAACATTATAAAAACAAAGGGTTTGAGGGAGTTCAGTTTTGAGCTCCTTTTACCTTTTGACAGATATTCCTTTACAACTATGAACAGGCCGAAGAAACAAAAAAGCTATTTGGATAAATTAAATAGACTTAAGATAAATAAGAAGCCGTTTCAGTTTATAGTAAAACGACCAAAAGGGTTTAAGACAAATATAAAAGTTACCTTAGAGGACCTCAGTATCACAGAGGATGCAAAGGAAGGCAGGGATATAAAGGCAAGTGTCACCTTAAAGGAGTACAGGCATTACGGGACCAAGAAGGTTGTGTTTGTTCAACCGACAGCTGCAGTAGGAGAGCAGCCTAAGCAGGAAGAGAAAAAAGAAGAAGCCAAGGTGGCAGAAAATAGGGATGCTTCCACCGCACAAAAACCTAAAACACACACAGTAAAGAGAGGTGATACTCTTTGGGGGCTTGCCAAGAGATATTATGGGAACGGTGCTTTATATCAAAGAATAGTGAGTGCGAATCCTAAAATAAAGAACCCAAACTTGATTATAGACGGATGGGAGCTTGTAATACCATGACAGTAGATATAATGATTAGCAATGGAAAAGAGGCTTATATACCGCCACTCAAAGAAGGGATTCAGTTGGATTTGGAGCGCAAAGGCAGTCCGGGAAAATTAAAGTTTTCATATTTTAATGATGGAAATATTAAGGCTGAAGAAGGTAATCAGGTAAAACTCACAGTGGACGGGATGGATGTGTTTTTCGGATTTCTTTTCAGTAAAAAGATTTCAAGTCAGGATAGTAGCTTTGTTGAGTGTACGGCATATGATCAGCTTAGATATTTAAAAAACAAGGATACTTACGCATATAATAATTTGACTGTCGGTGAAGTTATAAAGCTTATCGCCGAAGACTTCAGACTTAATATCGGAGAACTTGAGGATACAGGATATAAGATACCACGCAGAGAAGAACAGAACAAAACTCTCTTTGACATTATCCAAAATGCTATAGACGAAACCTTGCAGAATACAGGTAAACTATATGTATTTTATGACAATGTTGGCAAGCTTACACTTAAGAATATCGACAGTATGAAGCTTGACCTGCTCATAGATATGAGTACGGCTGTAGGATATGAGTATAACAGCTCTATTGATAGCAATACCTACAATCAAGTAAAGGTTGTATATAAGAACACGAAGGATAAAACGAATGATATCTTCCTGGTAAAAAGCGGTGAGAATATCAATAAATGGGGCGTGTTGCAGCTTAATGAAAGCGTAGAGACTAAGGAATCAGGCACAAGAAAAGCTGAAGCTTTACTTAAGTATTATAACAAGGTATATAAAACGCTCACAGTAAAAGATGCATTTGGTGATGTAAGAGTTAAGGCAGGTTCATCTATGGTTGTTATGCTGCAGTTTGAGGATGTAAAGATATCAAACTATATGGTGGCCGAGAAAGTAACTCATACTTTCAAAAATGATGAACATTTGATGACTTTAAAGCTGAGAGGAGGACTGTTTAATGTATGATTTTGTGGAAGCGGTAAAGCAAGCCGCGCTTGAAGCCGTGGAATCCAAGGATCCTATGCGGTTTTGCTTTGGGAGAGTGAGTAAAGTAGATCCGCTTGAGATATGGATAGATCAGAAGCTTACGGTACCTGAGAGTGTTCTCATTCTTACAGGAATGGTGAGTAAGCACTCGGTAGAAGTCGAAGGGCAGGGTAAGATTGCTCTTGATAACAGCTTAAAAGTTGGGGAGCAGGTCATTCTTATCAGAGTTGACGGCGGCCAAAAATACATAGTATTGGACAGGGCGAGGTGAGAATATGCTACCTGTAATTGCTAAAGATATTCTGAATATAGAAAATAGAGCCGAGCCAAGTAATACATTTTATATAGATTTTGACAGAGGAAGAATAACGGGCTTTGTAGATGAAAAAGAAGCATTGAAGCAAGCTATAATGCTTATCTTGAATACTGAAAGATATAAATTTCTAATTTATTCGTGGGATTATGGGGCAGAGCTTGAGGCCCTCATAGGTACTCACCCGGATATAGTAGAGGATGAGGCGGAAAGGCTTATAAGTGAAGCACTCCTGCAGGATGACAGAATTACGGCTGTTTATGATTTGAATTCAGTAGAAACAGGGATACTCTTCTTGTAAATTTTAAAGTCGACAGTGTTTATGGCGATATAGACATAGAAACGGAGGTTAGATAGTGTTTGAAGAGAATACATATGAAAACATATTAAACAGAGTCCTATCAAGAGTTGATAACAGTATCGACAAAAGAGAGGGCTCTGTTATTTATTCTGCTGTTGCTCCGGTATGTGCGGAACTTGCACAGGCTTACATAGCACTTGATAGCCTTATAGATTGCACTTTTGCTGATACTGCACCAAGAGAGTATTTGATAAGAAGAGCTTTAGAGAGAGGCTTGGTGCCTAAAAAGGCAACATATGCAAAGGCAGTAGCGGTATTTAACATAGATGTTGAGGTGGGAAAGAGATTCTCTAGCTCAAGATTTAATTGGGCCGTATCAGAAAAGATAAGTGCAGGAAAGTTTTATATCACTTGCGAGACTGCAGGCAGAACACCGAATGCAGAGAGGGGAAGTCTTATACCTATAGAGTATATAGATGGCCTTGAGACAGCAAATATAGAGAGTATAGAGATATACGGAGAGGATGAAGAAGGCACTGAGGAATTCAGGAAAAGATATTATTCGTCCTTTGACACTCAGGCATTTGGTGGTAATAAAAAAGATTACTATCAGAAGATTACAGCTATTGAAGGCGTAGGCGGTTGTAAGATTTTAAGGGCAAAAGATGGCAATGCTCATAATTTACCCGGGCATGTTCTTGCAATAATAACAAATTCTGAGTATGGGCAAGCAAGCCAAACACTTGTTACGAATGTGCAAAAACTGATAGATCCGAAAGGAGACCAGCTTGGTGATGGCCTTGCTTCCATAGGTCATACCTGCCATATACAATCTGTAAAAACAAAGAGCATAAATATAGATACTAATATAGTTTATGACTCAGGATACAATTTTAATGCTTTGAAATCGCATATCCAAAACGCCATTGACAGCTACTTTTTAGAGCTTAATAAGTCTTGGGATACTGCAGATAATATAGTGGTTAGAATTTCAAATATCGAAAGTAAAATCCTTGCTATAAACGGCATTAAAGATATAGCAGATACTAAGCTGAATGGTACGGCATCTAATGCTATATTGGATCCTGATACTATAGCTGTAAGAGGTACCTTTAATGGATAGAAAATTGATAGACTATCTTCCGGATATATTGAAAAACGTTACAGAGTTTAATCAGATGATGGATGCCGAACAGCCTGAGATTGAGTTTTTCTGGAATAAGGGCAATAGCTACTTAGATAACGGATTTATATTAAGTCAGGATGCTGATACTGCTGCAAGATGGGAAAAAATATTAAAGATATCAAGTAAGGATACAGATGAACTTGATGTAAGAAATCTTAGGATTCTTGGAGTAATGCAGGGTAGACTCCCTTACACATATAGAACATTTTACCGTAGCCTTTTAGCTATGGTAGGCTCGGAGAAAGACTTTAAGCTAAATATAGATATTGAGCATTACAAGGTCAGTGTAGTGGTGGCTTTATCATCAAAAGAGCTAAAGGAAGAAATAGAAAAGCTTGCGGATGAGGTAGTTCCGGCAAATATGGAGATTGAAGTATCGTTGTGGTATACAACTCACAGGATGCTTGAGATAAAAACTCATGGGGAATTGGAGCAGTATACTCATGAGCAATTGACGGAGCTGGATTTAAGGTAGGTGATTTATGAGAGAAACGGATAATTTAAAGCTGAAAATGCCGGACAGGACAGATAATTACAATGTCGAGGACTTTAATAGCAATTTTGCAAAGCTGGATAAAGCGGTAAGCGGTACAAGGCAGATACAAGTGACGGCCTCAAAGTTTACCACTCAAGGGCCTTACACACAGCGTATAGATATAGCGGGTATTAAGAGTACAGATGTGCCCGAGATATCTTTACTGATACCTGACGGAGTTACAGATAGTGCAAGAGTTAAGGCTATAAAAAAGGCTTGGAGCTGTGTAGACAGGATAGATACTTATGACGGCTATATAGTGATAAGCTGCTTTGTAAAAAAGCCCGAAACGGACATTTTGCTACTTATAAAGGGGGTGTAATATGGCGCAGGCGATACTTTTAAGGGGTGGAGTAGGTGGAGTTACATCAGATGATGTTACAGCCGGCAAAGCTCAAGTCTTGCAAGGCTATAAGACGGTCACTACTGATAGTAATGATGAAATAGTTGAAGGTACTATACCAAATCGTGGCAACGTGGTAGATACGGTAAGTTTTGAGAATGCACATTGGGAAAGCAAATTTGTAGCAAGAATGGAGGAGGGGATACTACAGTCAAGCAGGGCAGTGGAAGCCGTGCGTGGCTATACCGTATGCAGTTCTTGCAGGTGGAATAGGAGTAGATGCTAATAAAATGCTTGATAGTTTAACTGTAGCAGGAGTTAGAGGTACTATACCTGTTAGAGGATATAGAGGTCCAGACTGTACAGAAATGTTTATGTATCAACCAGATGGTGGATATGTTGTTAGAATTGAGGAGGGGTATTATCATATGGGTGGAAATAGACAATGGAAGCCATATGTTTTAGTATCTCCAGCACTTGCAAAGAGTGCTGTAAACTACCATCCAGAGAAAACCTTATCAGATACAAGAACTTGCGAAGAGCAAGGTCAAATTAAAATGGTCGATACTAAGCTTAATAATTACACTAATAATCAGGCAAGAAATATTGGCATAGACAGTGGCAGGGGAAAGTTATGGATGGAATTGGGGCACGGCAATGCATACTACTACAGAGATGATAATGTCCCACACGTTGAAACAGATGTATCAAGGCTTGGTACAGCAGGTGCTGATAGTGTATTGCAGTGGCAGACTGCCTCATCACAACATGGACTGAAATTCGAAGGAACAATTCCAAGATGGATTTGTAACAGTGGAGATGTGATATCGGCAGTGAACAACGAAGGTTTTGCGTGGGATGACACTCACGCAAGCAGGGGAAGGGGTATTGTTGTAAAAATCCCGAATGGGCATTATATACAGGGTGCTAACTGGGCGTTTTTACCTAGTCCCAACCTGTTGCCTGGAAATATTAGAAAAGGCGTAAATGTAAATGGAGTCACAGGCACTATGGAAGATTATTCTATTGGTAGACCGGTTTTTAGAAATGCCACTTTCAACACAATTTATGTGGGGGAGTGGCGGACAAGGACTTTCCAGAGGCTAATATATTAAGAGACAGGTCTGTATCTGTACATAATTACGCACGATATGCTGGTGGTACTACTATAAGTTTGCTTGGATCAAACAATTATCATTTTTTCAATAACTATGCTGGATTTGTTTTAGATAGAGCAATACTGATGACTTTTTTTAAGCAAATAAAAGTAAAGTATAGGTTAGATGTTACGAGCAACTCAACTAATGCTAGTAGGTCCGCTGGAGTTGAAGTGTTCGTCGGACTGTATAATGCAGCTAATCGAAGACAGATTCTTGCTAATGCGAGTAAGGAGCATAGATACTATCAGTCGCAGAATTATGACGGCGGAGTATATGAGTTTGTGATAGATACGTCAGCAATAAATACAGACGTTTTTATTGCATTATGTGCAGTGCCTTTCTCTGACTACAATGGTGCAAGCATTGCAGGAAATGTAACTTTTACAGATATAGAATTAATTAATTAGGAGGCTAAGAATGAGCAAATTAATATTAAAGGACAAGACGGAGATAGAGGTAAGCACGCACTATGGAGATACATTTGTCACTGTAATTGATAACTTCGCAAAGCTTGACGAGCTTAAGGACAAGCTTACAGATGCAAACACTGTAATCATGACAGTGCAGAAAGTGAATCGGTGGTGAGGATACTGTAACAGGTACTGAAGTTGCAAGGGCATCACTACTACCTTTTATCAAAAATGCAGCTTGGGAGCAATCGCACAGATACAAGCTCTATCTGATGTTCAGAGCAATGGATAAAGTAGAGCAGGTTGAAGCTAATCTAACAGGTCGTATAGATGCTCTATCAAATATGTTGGTTGAGTTGATGACTTCAGAAGAGGAAGGAGAAGGAAATGAGCAGTAAGAAGAAAAGTTAAAAGTATATGTGAGATTTTTATGCATCAAGGATTAAGCATGGACTTTAATGACACTTGATGAAGTGCCGGAGAAGTACAGAACAGCCGTTGAGGAGTCTCAGGAAAACGGATGAGTATCTGATGATGTAGCTTTGATAACAAGAAAAGTATTTTTGATAACATAAAAGAGGGAAACTCCTCTTTTTATTGCAAGAAAAGGAGCATTTGTAATGCATTTTGATATTTTTAAACCTGTTTTTGAAATTATGAGAGACAATACATTATTCAAGTTAGTTATAATAACGATTGTGATGGATGTGGTATTTGGAAGCCTAAGAGCAGCGAAGGAAAGGGACTTTAATTCAAGCATAGGTATTGACGGGGGCATCCGCAAAATTGGTATGCTGTTATCTTTGGTATGCCTGGTATTTGTAGATATTTTATGCCCGGTAAATCTAATAGGTTTTGTTCCCGGCACTATAAGAGAATATATACACTTACAAGATATTACAGTGATGGAGTTTTTGCGTTACTTTTATATAGTATATGAGGGTTTTGTCAGCACTTAAGAATATGACCTTATCAGGCTTACCTGTACGCAAGGTATGGGTTACAGTAAAGAGCTTCTTAAAGAAGAACACAGGTGAATTTATAGAGATTGAGGATAAGGAATAATTTTTACGGTAAATAAAGTTTTAATATTTCTTATAAATTAATAATTTTGTTGATATTCTCATATGTTTTTGATAATATTCTAAATAAAAAGGAGGTTAGCAAAATGGAGGCTTGTAGAAACAACAGTTTATTAAATTCATTTATAAAAGGTATACAGGATATTAAAATGCCAACCTTTTACGATAATGGTAATATTGAACCTGTCAAAAGCCAGGATGTTTCCGGAAAAGAGAGGATTAGAAAAGATTATAAGAAATCTCTCGTTGAGATAAGGAAGGTTGCAAATGGATTCGCCGTTAAACAATGAGTACGAGATAGACAATATAGTAAGTCAGGTGGAGAGTCTTCCGGAAGCAGAGAGAAATTTAATATATCAGAGACTTGAAATATATCAAGGAGATTTACCACATCCCAAAATACTTGAAGGATACAACGCACTGTATCCAGATGCAGCCAAAAGAATAATAGAAAATGGTATTGCAGAAAACAGAACACCGCAGGAGATGGAGAAGAAGTATCTAAATGCTAATATTAAGGCACATAATTTGGGGCAGGTTTTGGGGTTTATAATAGCAGTTTTGATAATTGTTGGTGGCGTACACTTGATTCTTAATAATCATCAAGTATCAGGAAGTATATTATCCGGAGTGTCTGCATTGGGTGTTATAGGTATGTTTACTGGGAATAATAAAGATAAAAAAACAATGAAAATAGTAATGATGTTTAACATGTTAATGTATTTAGAGAGCCGATAGGTTCTCTTTTTTAGTTGCGTTGAGAAAAAAGCAGAAGAGTTGAGAAAGGAAGAAATAGAATGAAAAGAATTTTTATTAGCCAGCCGATGAAAGGCTTATCTGATGAGCAAACAAAGAAGGAAAGGCAAATCATTGTCGATAGTATTGTCGCGGAATATGGTAGAGATATTGAAATAATTGACAGCTATTTTTGAAGGTGCTCCAGCTGATGCTAAAACCCTATGTGGTTTTTTTAGGAAAGTCTTTAGAGTTATTATCAACGGCTGATGCAGTATTTTTGCAAAGGGATGGGAGTCGGCAAGAGGCTGTAGAATAGAGCATATTACAGCAGAAGAGTATGGAATAGAAGTTATTCACGATTAGGAGAAATCTATGATTAAAATTGGACAAGCAAGCAGAGACGAAAGAGGCAGATACAGCGGTGGCCTTGCAGGCGATCAGGATGGTAAAGAGGTCGCACCGTGAGTGGTACTAATCGTCCTTGGAACAAAGTTCTTAGAGCAAAAAATACTGCGGTTGCAGGAAGAATAGCTGCTGCTATGGAAAAGGCCTGCAAAAACGACTATATCGGATACGACCAAAATCAGAGAACCACTCTATATAGTCTCTGCAAGGCCAACGGCTGGAAGATAGAAGATGTAAAAACAGTTTGTGAGACTGACTGCAGTGCTCTTGTATCCGTATGTGTAAATGCCGCAGGCATAAGAGTATCAGGAGACATCTACACAGGCAATGAGGCTAGTGTGTTGCTCAGAACAGGAGAATTTGAACTCTTAACCGCTCCTAAGTATTTGCTTTCTGATGAATACCTTAAAAGAGGGGATATCTTGCTGTATGAGTTCCACCACACGGCTATAGCCCTACAGGACGGTAGAAGAGCGGAGGAAAGCAGACCTACACAAGTAGAATATCCGCTTGGATGGAATAAAAATGAGGCAGGTCAGTGGTGGTACGCTGACACGCCAAATAGCTATATATCAGGTAAATGGGCATTTATAGATGATAGGTGGTATGTGTTCGACCAAAAAGGCTATATGATAAAAGGGTGGTTTAAGCAGGTGGATGACTGGTATTATATGAATCCTGCCGACGGTGCTATGATATCAAATCAGTGGGTGGATGTTGACAGTAAGTCTTACTATCTTACTCAAAGTGGATTGATGGCCAGAAACGGCTATATAGAGGACGCAAGCGAAAAGCTGTACTTCTTTGTAGATGAAAATGGAGTATATAAGAAAGAACTTGATACCGATACTCCAGATCTGAGCAAGTATGAAGTTATAGAATAGAAGAAAAGGCAAGAGAGTTACATCCCTTGCCAAAATTTTTGCTTTTACTATGATGTCTAATGAAAGTCTAATAAATAGGAAGAAACTAAGTATTTGCGAGCTATTTAATACAAAAAGAGGG
>BNJS01001992.1_pt1 | contig 34141 bp, 43 predicted proteins | sample 8540461 | NCBI WGS metagenome assembly BNJS01 (sample SAMD00202454, study PRJDB9452) | human saliva metagenome | isolation source: human saliva | place: Japan
GTTTTAACCTGAAGAACAACGTTTGGAGTTGCTTCAATAACTGTTACAGGGATCAATTCGCCAGCTTCAGTGAAGATTTGAGTCATTCCCACTTTTTTTCCCTAAGATTCCTTTTGTCATGAGAAAATAGTTCCTTTTCTATATTTTTTATTCAAAAAGTTTTTAACGAGCGTTTTTTATGCTCAAGGTATCAAGCTTTAAATTAAAGTTTGATTTCTACGTTTACACCACTTGGAAGATCCAATTTCATCAAAGCGTCAACTGTTTTTTGAGTTGGGTTGATGATATCGATCAAACGTTTGTGTGTACGCATTTCGAATTGTTCGCGAGAGTCTTTATATTTGTGAGTCGCACGAATAATTGTGTAGAGGCTACGTTCAGTTGGAAGTGGGATTGGACCTGCAACTTCTGCACCTGTGCGAGTAGCTGATTCTACGATTTTAGCAGCCGCTGTGTCAAGCGTACGGTGTTCGTAAGCTTTCAAACGGATACGGATTTTTTTGTTTGCCATCTTTTTCTCCTTTTCGTCTATTTAAGATAATAGGCTAGCTCCACAAGAAAACCGACGCGCGTTGCGTGGCAATGCAACCGAGCGTGTCGCAACCTCTTGCATCAAAGCTAAGGCTGTAATTTACAGCACCATAATAGAATAACACAAAGCCCCTGCTATTGCAAGGGATTTGACAGGATTTTTTAAATTTTTCGAATGAAACTGTTTTCTTATTGCTCCTTATCTCAAAAAAGCATAAATGAAGAGCAAATTTTTATTTTTTCTTCTATATAATATTCGTTTTGACTTTATTCGTTTTGACTTTGAATTTATCTTCTGATTGATCCACTAAGATATCTGCTTCAGACTCGGTTTCTCTATAGTAACGCAGATACTGCTCCCGTCTCATCTGATGGCTAGCCAACACAAAGGAAGTATCTCGATTTCTTACAGTCGTATCTCGAGCTAGACGTCTCTTTAATTCTGACTCTTCATCCGTGTAGAAACAAACAGTTTTATCAAAGAGTTCCTTTGGTAGAAAACCCACAGACATCCCTTCGACTATCAGAATTGGTTTTGCTCCTGATAAAACCTCACTGGGTTCCCAAGGTTCAGCAATCGTTAAGATATCCATGCCAGCCTTTAAAGCAAGAATGTCTCTTTCTAAACTTACCAGTTCATGAGCCACAGGTAAACAAGCGGTCACTTTTTGGTTGGGAGTCTCTTTAGGTACCACTAAATGACGGTTTGAAGTAATGTAAGGATCGGTTTCTAATAAGTTTACCTTTGCAGAATCTAAGGCTTGGTACAGGTCTTGGGCAAAGGTTGATTTACCTGATGCCCCATGCCCGTAAATACCCAGTGTCTTGATTTTCCCCGATTCTATCTCTAAAACCAGACTGTTTATGAACTCTCTTTTATTCATTTTCTCTTTTCACCTGCTCGTAACTTTCTTTTCCATCATTCAGTTTATCCCAAATGACCACTTGACCACTTTGGAGGGATTTTTGCACATCGATAATGCGTTGATTGGAAGAACCTCGGAACTGGAGCATAATATTGCGCTTGCTTTTGTCATAACGTCCATCGACTAGGATATCAGTCAGTGACAAGAGTTCCAGTTTATCTGGTGTCTCCAACATCATTTCCTCCCAAGTATAGCCCGTCCACGACCAGATATCTTTTTCTGGCAATTCTTTCCGTATACGTTTCACGAGAGGTAAGAGAATACCCGTATTGAGGAAGGGCTCTCCTCCTAATAAAGTCAAGCCTTGAACGTAGGGCTGGGCAAGATCTGCCATGATTTGCTCTTCCAACTCTGGGGTATAAGGTATGCCTGCATTAAAGGACCAGGTTGCCACGTTGTAACACCCTTCGCAGTGAAACATACAGCCTGCTACGTAAAGGGAGTTGCGCACTCCCTCTCCATCGACAAAGTTAAAAGCCTTATAGTCAATGATACGCCCCTTACTAAGCTCCTCACTTTTCCACTCGCCTGGTTTGGTGTATTCCAAGTCATCCTTCTACTCCAAATCTATCCAGTAGCGCTGACTTCTATCTATTGTATTTTCGTAAACACCACCAGCGGAGAGAATCGTGCGACGGCTGGCTTTGTTGTCTTCATCGCAGGTAATCAGCACTCGTTCCAATCCTTGCTTTCGAGCCTCTGCTAGTCCTAATCTCAACTGCTCCTTCCCATATCCTTTGCCTCGTTGACTGGGACGGATAGAATAGCCAATATGACCGCCTTCCACAAATAATTTGTCATTCAAGGACAAGCGCAGGGCTAAAAATCCCAAAGGCAAGCCAGTCTCATCAAAGGATAAAAATTTGATTGCAGGAACCCAGCCTACTGGCAGGTTGGCAGCATCCTCCTGCTGCTCTACAATCTTTAAACAATCCTCATAATCCTTTGCTCGCTTCCAAGCGGAGCCCATGCCACCGTGCATATAGGATTTTGCTGCATCGAACTCCGCAATCATCTCTAATATCGCTTCTTTATCTTCCAAAGTTGGTCGTCTTAGCTCCATGTTTCCTCCTTAATCGATATCAATCCAATAGCGCTCCGTTCCATTTCGAACATCCTCCAACTCCCCACCATTAGCTAAGATAACAGCTCGGCTGGCAGGATTTTCTGTGCTACAAGTTACCAGTGCACGTTTGATGTTCTTTCCCTTAGCGACTTGTAGACCTTGGCGGAGAGACTCTTTGGCATAGCCCTTACCTCTTTCAGACGGTCGGATGGAATAGCCAATATGACCACCTTTTTCTAGTAAGTAGTCATTTAATCGGAGACGAAGGTTGAGAAAGCCAAGAGCCTGGCCTGCTACGTCAAAACTAACCAGCTGGATAGCAGGAACCCAGTTTTCAGGAATATTGAGTCCCGCTTCCGCTTGAAGATTTTCTTCTAGCCACTCTTCGTAAACAAAGTTCTCAGCATCCCAAAATCCGCCATCGTGGGCTGATTGGCTCTTTTCAAACTCTGCCATCATCTCTAAAACAACTTCTTTATCTGCTAATCTTGGTCTGCGTAGTTCCATATTCCCCTCCCCGCTATAAGAAAAGCGAGAGGCACCTCTCACTTTTTCTTGTTTTTGTTTAAAAACTGATCTCTAAGGCTAGCTACTCGGTCTTTTTTGCTACTTCCACCCTTTGAATGTTTTTCGTGGAATCGTTGGACCAAGGCCTTGCCTTTATCATCTAATTGATATTTTCCCATGCTATTTCTTTCTAATTTCTTACTTCATGTCCTGCTGTTTTAATAGTAGAGCCATTCATGTGTTTAACACGCGCAGCAATTTCCTTGTGGCGTCCATTAACCATCGGACGTGCTTGTGGATTCCCAAGATAACCACAAGTTCGTTTAACTACGTCTACTGTTTTAGGATCATTATTTCCACAGTTAGGACAAGCAAATCCTCTCTCAGTAGGTTCAAAATCTCCTTCAAAATCACACTTGTAGCAACGGTCGATCGGAGTATTGGTTCCTAGATATCCTACACGGTCGTAAGCATAATCCCAAACAGCTTCCAAAGCCTTTGGATTTTGTTGGAGAACTGGGTACTCACAGTAGTGGATAAATCCACCAGATGCACCCGCTTCTGGGTAGACTTTCTCAAAGTCCAATTTTTCAAAAGGTGTTGGATTTTTGCGGACATCATAATGGAAGGAATTTGTGTAGTATTCTTTATCAGTAATGTCTGGAATAGAGCCGAATTTCTCCGTATCCAAGCGACAGAAGCGGTCCGTTAAACTTTCAGACGGCGTTGAATAGATAGAGAAATGGTAACCATATTGGTCAGACCATTCTTCTACTCGACGTTTCATATCGCGAATAATATCAAGGGTGAACTCTTGGCTTCTGGATTATTTTCCCAATGATTACCAAAGAAGACTGTCGCTACCTCGTACAAGCCAATATAGCCCAGAGAAATAGTTGCACGACGATTCTTAAAGAGTTGGTCTACACTTTCTTCTTTTCCAAGACGACGTCCGAAGGCTCCATATTGATAAAGAATTGGTGCATTAGCTGGAGTGGCTTCCTTGGTTCTTTCCACACGGTAAACCAAGGCATCTTCCGCGATGTTCATGCGCTCGTTGAAGATTTCCCAGAACTTGTTCAGGTCGCCTTCGGATTCAAGGGCGATACGAGGAAGATTGACCGTCACAACTCCTAGGTTCATACGGCCCGAATTGACTTCTACTCCATTTTCATCCTTCCATCCTTGAAGGAATGAACGGCATCCCATCGGAACTTTGAAAGAACCAGTCAACTCGACAATCTTATCATAAGACAAGACATCCGGGTACATGCGCTTAGTTGCACACTCAAGAGCCAACTGCTTGATGTCGTAGTTAGGTGAGCCTTCCTCTAAGTTAAGACCTCTTTTAAGAGTAAAGATGAGTTTAGGGAAGATTGCTGTACGGTGTTCTGATCCCAACCCCTTGATGCGAATGTTCAAGATAGCCTTTTGAATTTCGCGTTCAAAACGATTGGTTCCTAATCCGAAACCAAGAGAAGTAAATGGCGTTTGCCCGTTTGAAGTGAAGAGGGTATTGATTTCATACTCTAGAGATTGCATGGCATCATAGATATCTTTTTGGGTTTTCTTCCAGGCGTACTCCTCACGCTTGCCAGGTAGTACCCATTCCTCTGCATCTTTGAGATGCTTTTGATAATTCTTCTCTGCATAAGGAGCCAAGACTTCATCAATACGGTCTGCTGAACAGCCTCCATACTGACTTGATGCAACATTGGCGATGATTTGCGAAATTTGAGCTGTTGCTGTTTGGATAGATTTGGGGCTCTCTACCTCCGCATTCCCAATCTTAAAACCATTTCCAACATGCCCTTGAAATCAATCAAACAACAGTTGGTCATTGGTGTGTAGGGGCTATAATCCAAATCATGATAATGAATCTCACCTTTTTGATGGGCATTAGCCACATGCTTAGGCAACATTTGGAGTCCAATCGACTTCCCAACAATCCCCGCAGTCAAGTCACGTTGCGTGTTAAAAACATTACTATCCTTATTGGCATTTTCATTGACAACCGCCTGATCTTTATTGAGAAGTTTATGGATACTAAAATTAATATCTGTCGCTTTTGAGCGCTCAAAATCTCTTTGAGTACGATAGGTGATGTACTCTTCTGCCAGAGCGTATTCTCTAGCTTCTAGTAACTCATGCTCGACGATATTTTGAATTTCGTAAATCTTAACACCTTGAGGGAAACGGCTATGAATTTCAGCAACAATCCGTTCAACCAGTCCATTCAAACGCTTCTCTACCAAGGGAGTCACATCCATGACTTTCTCAGCAGCCTTGTGAAGAGCTTTATCAATCTTATCTACATCAAACAAGGCTCGTCTGCCGTCACGCTTCTCTACAAATAAAGTCGGACCAGGGGCAGTTTTTTCTTCTAATACGATCATACCCAGACTCTTTTCTAAAATATAATATCTAAGAAGTATTATATCACTTAAAAAATAAAAATCAATATCTTGTGCCAAAAAATAATTTTTTGTTAAAATTACACAAGATATTGATTGATTTATTTTAATTTGTAAATTTTGAATTCCTTGTAATCACCCTGAAGCGGCTGATAATTTTCAGCGAGTAGCTGCTCGACTTCTGTCCAAAGAGTTACTTTTGTATTTACGACAATCATGGTCGGCTGATTATCTCGTAAGTCATTGACTAACTTAGTACGATTTTCGGCAAGCCCCATATGTAAGATCGGTGATAACAATTGACTAGCTGATAGACGTTCACTAGACTGGTAAGAACCGGACTGGTTATCCCAAACATAAATTTTATCAGTTGCTTGCGTTTGGCTTTTTATACTAGTCTCAATACGAGCGCGTTCTTGATATTGTTCCACATGGATTACATAGCGTGACACGAATGGTGATACCAATAAATAAGTCATTGCAAGAATTGGCAAATACCCAGTTCTTGTCAAATAACGACTCCACATTGAGGAGATATCTGCATATCTTGTAAGCCGACTAGAATTGTCCACATCTTGTACACGTAATGTTGTTAATACTAGGATAACTATAAAAGGAAGAAGAGACACAAGACGACTTCCATGAATTGGTTCCGTAGAAAAAAGAATCAACGTCAACTCTAGGAGTAAACCCAATAGTGAAAATATGGATAGTATGTACTGGCCTAGAGGTTTTGGTAGAAAAAGACTCATAAATAGGAAGGATAATCCTCCTAGTCCAATTACCAGCAAGCCATAAAAGAGTAAATTATCTACCAGGATAGAATTTGAGATAAAGTTCAAACTATCTATTGGATAGAGAATCTGACTAATAGCATTCCCAAAACTTCCCTTGTAAACTGTATAGTAACCAATTGGATAAAACAGAAGTGAAAATCCTAGCCCAATTGCTAAAAGCTGGTAAAAACCACGAGCAAAATAGCGACGAACAAGATTAAATGCCAAGAGAGTAAAGAATAAAACTAGACTATATAAAATCGTAGTAAGAGGCACTAGGAAAAAGGCCAAGGAAAGACTCATACCTATACGCAAAAAACCTTTATCACTATCGGGCTCTGCCAGATAATGTGTCACTAGATCTAAAGAATAAAATAAAAAAGGAAGTGCAAGGATGGTCGCGTAACCTCCACCAAAACTGAGAGCTCCTGCCAGAAGATAGAACACAGTCAATGCTTGTGTGGATTGATCATTCTGTTCTGTCAAAGCATAGCCAGATCGAAATAGAAAAACTCCTGCTCCAAGCAAGGCTAACCAATTAAAAACTGCAAATAAAATACTGCCTTTAGTTATAGACAACAAGAAATAATAGAGCAAACCACTAGTCCCATAAAAGGCTGTATAGATTTCACCACCTTGATTCATGGCCCAAGCAGCATAGAAGTCCTGAACCTGCTCTAAACTAGTTAAACCAAGAAAGAACGGAACCACTGCTGATACGAATACTACTAATGTACTCCATATTAAAATTCTGAAAAAAGGCAGACGTGCTTGTTGTGACTCTTCAAACTCTTCTTGATTATCTCTTCCAACCCCCTCTTGACTTCTAGTCCATGATGGAGTTGATTCATCCTCTATTCTACCGTAAACACTCATACACTCTCTCCTATTTTATGATATGTTCTAGTATATCAAAAAGTCAAGTCCTTGTCAGCCTGCGGCGAACGTTTGTTTAATTTTTCACATATCTGAGAATAGCGTTCAATCTCATAAAAACGGTGAAAAGAGGTCTTTTTATAATCATACAAAAAATTTTTTTCTTCTACTGATATCATCTCTTCTCCTTTTCTCTTTATTCGAAAAAAGAGAAGCAATCTATCAAAAAAACTGAATTCCCTAAAAGAGAATTCAGCGTTTTGTTTTTAATCAGCTTTCTTTTCTAAATTTTTTGAAATGCTTCGATTTTTACCTTCTAGATAGACCATCAAAATGGAGATATCTGCTGGATTTACCCCAGAGATACGGCTAGCTTGGCCGATGGTTTCTGGATTGATGAGTTTGAACTTCTGGCGCGCTTCTGTCGCAATGGAATCAATGTCATCCCAGTCGATATTAGCTGGAATGCGTTTTTCTTCCATGCGTTTCATCTTAGCAACTTGATCCATGGCTTTTGAGATGTAACCTTCGTACTTGATTTCTGTTTCAATCAATTCGATAATCTTGTCATCTAACTCTTCAGCAGCAGGTCCGATAAAGGCCACCACATCTTGGTAAGAGACTTCTGGGCGACGAAGAAATTCCTTGGCTGTCACCGCATCTGTCAATGGTTTGAAGCCCATTGCTTCAACCTTAGCATTGGTTTCCTTGACTGGTTTGAGTTTGATGCTATCTAAACGTTTCATTTCATTGTCAAATTGGTTTTTCTTAATCTCAAATCGAGTCCAACGTTCATCGTCCACAAGGCCAATCTCACGCCCCATCTCTGTCAAACGCATATCGGCATTGTCATGACGGAGAATGAGACGGTATTCTGCACGACTGGTCAAGAGACGATAGGGTTCAATGGTTCCCTTGGTCACCAAGTCATCAATCATGACCCCGATATAGCCATCACTGCGCTTCAAAATCAACTCCGGCTTGCCTTTGATTTTAAGAGCCGCATTGATACCAGCAATAATCCCTTGACCAGCTGCTTCTTCGTAACCAGACGTACCATTTGTCTGACCAGCTGTGAAAAGTCCGGAGATTTTCTTGGTTTCTAGTGTTGCGCGCAACTGATGGGGCAAGACCATGTCGTACTCAATTGCATAACCAGTTCGCATCATCTCTGCATTTTCCAATCCTTTGATAGAATGAACCAGATCACGCTGGACATCCTCAGGAAGGCTTGTTGAAAGTCCCTGGACATAAACTTCTTCTGTATTACGACCTTCTGGTTCAAGGAAGAGTTGGTGGCGTTCCTTGTCTGCAAAACGCACAATCTTGTCCTCAATCGACGGACAGTAGCGAGGCCCTACTCCCTTAACCACACCTGTAAACATAGGCGCGCGGTGGAGGTTATTCTGGATAATCTCATGGCTGGTGCCGTTGGTATAGGTCAACCAGCATGGCACTTGGTCTTTGACATAATCCTCATCACGTGAAGTGTATGAGAAGTGATTTGGCGTTTCATCTCCTGGCTGGATTTCTGTCACATCATAGTTGATAGAAGAAGCCTTGACGCGGGGAGGCGTTCCTGTCTTGAAACGACCAATTTCGAGCCCCAGTTCCTTGAGATTGTCAGCAAGGTTTATAGAAGCTAGGCTGTGGTTTGGCCCTGATGAGTACTTGAGATCTCCGATGATAATTTCCCCACGAAGGGCTGTCCCTGTAGTCACGATAACAGCCTTGGCAGCATACTCTTGATGGGTAGCTGTACGAACACCGACAACCTTGCCATCTTCCACCAAAATCTCATCAATCATGGTTTGACGAAGGGTTAGATTTTCTTGATTTTCAACCGTCTTGCGCATTTCCTTAGAGTAAAGTTCCTTATCAGCCTGCGCACGAAGGGCACGGACAGCTGGTCCCTTCCCAGTGTTGAGCATCTTCATCTGGATGTAACTCTTGTCAATGGTTTTCGCCATTTCACCACCAAGAGCATCGACTTCACGCACAACAATCCCTTTAGCGGAACCACCAATAGACGGATTACATGGCATAAAAGCCAGCATTTCAATGTTGATGGTCGCAAGCAAGACCTTGCAACCCATACGGCTCGCAGCTAGGGAAGCTTCAACCCCCGCATGTCCCGCACCGATTACAATAATATCGTATTCTTCTGTAAAATTATAAGTCATTTCTTAACCTTTCAAAAATTTCTCGCAAATAAGGAACTAACTTCTCCTCCTCTAGAGCTTGATCCATAGTAACCCATTTAAAATGTGTATGCTCTTCAGGATCTAATCTGATAATTGGCTTCTCCCCAACCCACTCTGCTTTATAAACTAAGCGAGTAAAAACAGTATCCTTAGAGGTATCCAGTTGACTATCTTCGTGAAGAAGTTTGAGCGAACCTCTATCTAGCCTAACTCCCGCTTCTTCAACACATTCTCTAAGAGCTCCATCTCGCGGAAGTTCACCCTTTTCAACCCCGCCACCAGGAATATCCCAGTAAGTTGGATAAACGTTGGGTTGTCCTCTTTTAATTTCCGAACGCTGAATAAGCAAAAAATCACCACCACTATGAACAAGCACATGGGCAATAAGCTTAACCATCATTTTCTCTCCTATTCTTCAAGGTGAATGTGTCTTAGTTGCCCGTCCCAATCTGGTAGGGCTGTTTTTAAAAAGGCTGGAACTAGCTGGATATTCTGGAGTTTATCCAAATCAATCCACTCACAGGGCTGCCTTTTCTCATCTTCCTGCATGGTCAATGGGGCATCCTCAAGCAAGTCCACCAGATAATGAAACTCGATATTGTGATAATAGACACCGTCTTGTTCAAAATGATTTTCAACTACAAAAGCTAGTTGCACAGCTTGAGCTTTGACACCCAGTTCTTCCCTCACTTCACGGACTACCGCGTCTTCCGTTCTCTCATTGACTTGAATCGCTCCGCCGATAGTGTAATACTTGCCCTTGTCTTGGGTGACTAGGAGCTTGCAGTTTTGAAGAATCAAGGCTGTCGCTCGAACGCCAAAAACCGTATTTCCCACTTTTGTCCGAAAGTCTTGCTGAGTCATGTTGTCCCTTCCTTAAAACGACACAAAAACAGTCAAAACTCCAAAGAAGTGCAGGACAAAAAAGCCTGCAACATCCATGAGCTTTGACCATCATTTCTATTGCTTTTATTATTGTAGCAAATTGAGAACATTTGTCAATCTATATGTACTGACAAACCTTGCCATCACGGTAGGCATTGTCAATCAAGCCACCACCGAGACACTCTTCGCCGTCGTAAAAGACAACTGCCTGTCCTGGTGTAATGGCGCGTTGTGGCTCTGCAAAGATGACCTCTGCCTTGTCTCCTTTGACATGAACAGTCACCTTAGAGTCAGGCTGACGGTAGCGGAATTTAGCCGTGCATTCTAATGTAAATTCCTCTGGCATATCACGAGTAAAGTGAACCTGACTAGCCTCTAAGCTAGTTGACATGAGCGAGTCATGGTAGAAACCTTGGCCTACATAGAGGATATTCTTGCTGAGATCTTTTCCGACAACAAACCAAGGTGCATTGTCTCCGCCGTGTTGCCCACCGATACCGAGTCCGCCACGCTGACCAATCGTATAATACATCAGACCCGCATGCTCACCCATATCGCGTCCATCCACAGTCATCATGCGACCTGGCTGGGCTGGCAGGTAGTTGCTGAGAAATTCTTTAAAGTTCTTTTCTCCGATAAAGCAAATCCCTGTCGAGTCTTTCTTCTTGGCAGTCGCAAGGCCTTCTTCTTCTGCTAGTTTTCGTACTTCAGGCTTTTCCAAATGCCCCAAGGGGAACATGGTTTTTTGGAGTTGTTCTTGAGAAAGTTGGCTGAGGAAATAGGTCTGATCCTTGCCATTGTCCACGCCACGAAGCATGTGAACGATGCCGTCCTCATCACGCGCCACTCGAGCATAATGCCCAGTCGCCACATAGTCTGCCCCCAAGGTCATAGCATAGTCCAGAAAGGCCTTAAACTTGATTTCCTTGTTACACATCACATCTGGATTTGGTGTGCGTCCTGCACGGTATTCCGCTAGGAAATACTCAAAAACGCGGTCCCAATACTCTTTTTCAAAGTTGACAGAGTAGTAAGGAATGCCAAGTTGGTCTGCTACCGCAGCCACATCCTTGTAATCTTCGGTCGCCGTACAGACGCCGTTTTCATCTGTGTCGTCCCAGTTCTTCATGAAGATACCGATCACATCGTAGCCCTGCTCCTTGAGCAAAAGAGCCGTCACCGACGAATCGACACCACCACTCATCCCCACGACAACACGTGTCTTAGAGTTATCACTCATGGTAAGTCTCCCATCTATTCGTTTATTTATACCCCTCAAAATTCTATTTACTAAGGCTTTCAATAGAATTTATTTGAGTATAGTCATTTCGTTTGCTTTTAGGACTAGGCAACGAGTCGCAGGCATAACTTGAGTTCGCTCAAGCAGTCTGGGAGACTGATTGAGGTTATAAATCAGACAAGCTCAGCTTGCATCTCATTGCGAGTTAACGACGTAATAAAAGATAAATAAAATGACTAGTTCACGATTGAAGGTCGTGTTTGCTTCACGATTGAAGGTCGTTTGAGCAGTTTTCATTATAACATGCTTAGATAGAGAAGACAAGGAAGAGGCTGACAATCTATCAACCTCTTCTGTAAATACATGAAGATAAGAATACGAAAGAAATCAATTCATACCTAAATCTCTATTCTCTTGATAAACTTATTTTTAAAATCAACTAAAAATGATATACTGTAATAAGGAGGAATGCGCACATGATTCCATACATACACCATCATCCATGTGCGTAGGACTAATGTGAACAACTACAAAGATATTCTAAAATCAAAAAATACTATTTTTATTATTACACTTATTGCAGGTATTGGACTTTTGACAGGATTGGTCATTCATCAAGAAAAGATCCAAGCAGAGAGAGGGAGTGTTGCTCTCGTCAACCATCAAAAGAATCATCAAGATGTTGATCAAGTAAAAAATGCTATTAAAAACTTCGATATCGATTCTGAAACCATTATAGAGGATTGGAAAAAAATCCAAGAATTGAAACCAACTACTGATGAAGGCAAAAGGACATTGGCAAACTTTCTTACTTCTACTGCCGATAAAGTCACAAATCATTATAGTGAAAAAGCTTTGAAATTAGATATAAAGGATTCTGATAGCCAGTTTCAAGATAAACAAACACTTGAGACAGCCATCACTTCCTTACAAAAAATAATAGACATCATTAAAAACATTAATTCTGCCAGCGACCAAACTGCTCTTGAAGAAAAGATAAAACCAATTCAAGAACTTATCTCTAAATTCCAAAAACAAGTTGAAGTTTTGACCAAAAAAGAAGAAACTACCCAAACAGAAACGACTACTAGAGATGCCGGACTAGAAGCCAGCCGTTCAGAAGATAGTAGCTATGTTCAAAGCTACCCGGAAACAAATGGAAGTATACCTAATTCCCAAGCACCTGCAACGAACCAATACTCAACTGATAGTGCTAGCAGTGGAGGAGATAATAGCGCTAATACAGGAGGTCAAACTGCTGATTCTTCAGGTTCTCAATCAGAGTCTAATAGCGATACAACCAGTTCGTCTAACTAATAATCTAGATGGTGAAATCCCATAAACTTGTAAGCCCTCAACTCCAATGTTTATAATGATCTCTCATCAAATGCAAACACACAAAAAGAGCCTTAAACGGCTCTTTTTTATTTCTTAGTACCAACCGTTGTTAAGCCAGAAGTTCTTAGCAGCTGTCCATGAACCGTAACGTCCAGCAACATAAGCGTCTGCTACACGTTCTTGGTTTTCAGCTGAGTAGTCGCCGTTCAAGTATGAATCTGTCAATTGGTAACGTCCGATGTAACGTCCGTTTGTAGCTGTGTAGCTACCACCTGATTCTTTTTGAGCGATCCATTCTTTCGCTTCTGCTTCAGATCCGCTCACTGTTGCTGCTGGTGCGCTGTAGCTTTGTTGTGCTGCTGGTGCACTATAACTTTCTTCAGCTACTGGAGTTTCTTCGACAACTTCAGTAGCTTCAGGAGTTGCTGAACTTGCCTCAACTTCTACTGTTGCTGCTGCAGCGGCTGCTACTGTTGAAGGCTCTTGAGTTGCTGGTGCTTCACCGTTGATAACTAAACTTGATCAACGAAGATAAGGTCAACATTTTTAATGTTGTTGAGTTTAGCTAATTTTTCAACTGTTGTGTTGTAAGTTTCTGCGATCTCTGAAAGAGTATCTCCAGGTTTTACTGTATATACTGTTCTTTCTTGAGCAAATGTAAGTGTTGGTGCTAGGAAAGTAAGCAAGGCTACAAATCCTACAAAACCAGATTTAATTTTATTCATTTAAAAGGTTCTCCTTCTTTCTGATAATACTATCTTACCTTAGAAATATTACTATTTCTTAACATTTTTGTGTAGAAATGTTACAAGACTGTGTTTTATTTACCTATAAATAGCCTTTTTTTGTCACAAAAGCCACTACTTTCTACTATTTAAATGTATTTAAGATATTTCATCGGGGATTTGAGCCAAGGCCAGCAATCTTTGATATAATAGAAGCAAGAATTTTTTTAAGGGGAAACAGATGCAATCACTTCGTTTTCAATCTGTCTTTGATATCATCGGACCAGTCATGATTGGCCCATCTAGTAGTCATACAGCAGGTGCTGTCCGTATCGGGAAAATTGTAGCATCCATCTTTGATGATACTCCGACAGAGGTCGAGTTCCAGCTATTTAATTCTTTTGCAAAAACCTATCGAGGCCACGGGACTGACTTAGCCTTGGTTGCAGGAATTTTAGGAATGGATACGGATGACCCCCAAATCCCAAATAGCTTAGAAATAGCCCATAAGCGTGGCATTAAAATTGTCTGGACCATTCAAAAAGATAGCAATGCCCCTCATCCTAACACCACTAAGATTACTGTTAAGAATGCTCATAAGAGTATTAGCGTAACGGGTATTTCTATCGGAGGTGGAAACATTCAGGTTACCGAGCTTAATGGTTTTGCTGTTTCCCTCAACATGAATACTCCTACCATTATCATCGTTCATCAGGATGTTCCTGGTATGATTGCCCACGTAACTGAAGCCTTGTCTCGCTACGGTATCAACATTGCTCAGATGAATGTAACCCGAGAAAAAGCTGGAGAAAAGGCTATTATGATTATCGAAGTTGATAGTCGTAATTGTGAACAATCCATCGAAGAAATTCGTAAAATTCCTCATTTGCATAATGTCAATTTCTTTCAATAGGAGGAAGCATGTTTTATTCTATCAAAGAGTTAGTCGAGCAGGCTGATTTAGATTTCCAGGGCAATGTTGCCGAACTGATGATCAGCACAGAAAATGAATTAACTGGTCGTTGTCGCAATGAAGTTCTGCTCCTCATGGAGCGCAACCTAGAAGTCATGAAAGCTTCTGTCGAGCTCGGTCTCAATGAAAACAAATCTCGTAGCGGATTAACCGGTGGAGATGCCGCCAAACTTGACCACTATATCCAAAAAGGCAACACTTTATCTGACTTAACGGTCTTATCTGCTGCACGTAATGCTATTGCTGTCAATGAGCACAATGCCAAGATGGGTCTTGTGTGTGCGACACCGACCGCAGGAAGTGCAGGTTGTCTCCCTGCAGTTCTCACATCTGCTATTCAAAAGTTAGATTTAACGCATGAACAACAACTAGATTTTCTATTTGCAGCAGGAGCTTTTGGACTAGTCATCGCCAACAATGCTTCCATTTCTGGGGCTGAGGGAGGCTGTCAAGCAGAAGTCGGTTCAGCCTCTGCCATGAGTGCTGCTGCCCTAACCTTAGCTGCCGGGGGAAGTCCTTACCAAGCAAGTCAGGCCATTGCCTTTGTCATCAAAAATATGCTTGGTCTCATCTGTGACCCAGTTGCAGGCTTGGTTGAAGTTCCCTGCGTTAAACGTAACGCCATGGGAGCTAGCTTTGCCTTTATAGCAGCTGATATGGCCTTGGCCGGTATCGAGTCGAAAATCCCTGTCGACGAAGTTATTGATGCCATGTACCAAGTAGGTTCTAGCCTCCCAACTGCCTTCCGTGAAACTGCTGAAGGTGGACTTGCTGCTACACCAACAGGCCGTCGCCTGCAAAAAGAAATCTTCGGCGACTAATCTCAAGACTACTAGGAGAATCTATGTCATCTCTATCAGCCATCTTTTTCGATTTGGATGGAACCCTTGTTGATAGCTCCATCGGAATCCATAATGCCTTTAGCTACACTTTTGACCAACTTGGAGTCCCCAGCCCTGATGCCAAAACCATCCGTAGCTTTATGGGACCTCCCCTAGAAGTTAGCTTCGCGACCTGTCTCCCAGAGGAAGAGATTGACTTAGCTATCCAGATATACCGCTCCTACTACAAAGAAAAGGGCGTTTACGAAGCTCAATTATTCCCACATATCAAAGAATTACTTTCAGAACTAGCCAAGGACTATCCCCTCTATATCACAACTACGAAAAATACGCCTATTGCACTAACAATGACTCAAAACTTTGAGATTGATCACTTCTTTGATGGCATCTACGGTTCAAGTCCTCAAGCCCTGCACAAGGCAGATGTCATTCATCAGACTTTAAACAATCATCAGTTAGAGCCAGAGCAGGTTGTCATTATCGGAGATACCAAGTTTGATATGATTGGCGCTCAGGAAACAGGGATTAAAAAATTGGCTGTTACCTGGGGATTCGGCGAACAAGCTGAACTTCTAAGTTACCAGCCTGACTGGGTTGCTCATCAAGTAGAGGATATTTTAAATCACTTGCAAAAGAAGGCCTAAGAAAAGACTCCCAAGTTAGAAGCCTAAACTCGGGAGTCTTATTTTGTTATGACTAAATAGTATCCACTAAAACAGCTCTTTTGTTTCATTTAATCAAAATGCGGAGCTTCATCTTGAACTTCTCTTGTTTCATCAGTTGTTGGTGCATCTAATTCCTTTGTAGGAAAAGCTAACAAGATTAAAAGGATAACACCATCCAGCGAAAGCACAGGAAGAAAGATAAAACCACTGAAGATAGCTAGCAGTGGAATCAATTCGAAAAAAATGAAAGCCCAATGGAGGCCCGCATCACGTAAACGACGAACTTTTAGAGCAAGACTAGGAATAAATAACACCATAAACAAAATGATATAAAGACTTAAGAAAGCTACGCCTGAAATTGGGTCTATTTCTTTTCCGATATTCAAAATCATTTCAAAATAGATAATATAAAGTGGGATGCAAAAAATATTATTTATCAACCAAACCCACCAGAAATCGGAACGTGTTGAACGACCTGAAAAATCTAAAAAGCCTTTGAAAAAATTCTTATAAGCTTGAATCATAACCTACTCCTTTGTTATTGTTTTTTATCGTTTAGGATTCTTAATACGATTTGTAGAGCAACTATGAAAAGACATAAAATACTCCCAGATCTTAAATCTAGACCTGGGAGTATTTTGAAGAACTAGCTTTACAGCCTAAAAGATCTTATCAGCTAGATATCCTTTAACAAATTTATTTTAGTTCTTGTCTATTTATTCAAAAGGTGAGACTTCTTGAGCTTCAACCGCTTCAATTGCCTCTACAACTTCTACAGCTTCCTCAGTTTGAACTTCTTTTACTTGGTTCATAACTGGAGTTGCTTCTTCCTTTGTTGGCATAGCCAAAAGTACTAGAAGAACAATACTACCCAGTGGAATGAATAAAATAAAGATAAGCGCCCAGTGGAAACCAGCATCACGAAGGCGACGGACCATCAAAGCAAGTGACGGCAAGAAAATTGCTAGGCCAAAAATAAAATAGATAATAGCGATAAAGCCCAAAGTAATAAGAGCACTCTCATTTCGTGAGTTAGCTAGAGCATTTCCATATGATAAGAAGAAAGGAATATAAAGAATCATATTTCCAAGCCAAACCCACCAGTATTCTGAACGAGTTGAACGGCCTGCAAAATCTACATAGCCTTTAAAGAAACTTTTATAAGCGTTAATCATAAGACACTCCCTTTTATTGTTATTTGTTATATTTTACCATATCTGTTCACTTAGAGCAAATATGTTCAAAATCACCTAGAAATCCCTCTAAATATAGAAAAAAGATATTACCTGTCGCCTCCACTTAAAGAAGACTTGACGGATAATACCTTATTTTTATATTTAATCCACATGAGTTGTTTCATTAGCAAAGCCAATAATAGCTCTCTTTAATTCGGTTCCTCGCAATGTACGGAATTCCTCAATTTTTTGATCAATTGTTTCTAGAGGCATAACATTAACCTTACCGACAAAAATCTTGTCCATGACTTGATTTTCTACTAACTCAGTCGATACTAGCAATTCTTCGTAGAGCTTTTCTCCTGGACGAATTCCGACTTCTACAATTGGAATTTCACTTTCAGTATGACCACTTAGAAGAACCATCTTCTTAGCCAAATCATAAATGCGTACAGGTTTACCCATATCAAGGATAAAGACTTCTCCATCCTTAGCATAAGCACCCGCATGAATCACCAAACGACTAGCTTCTGGAATAGTCATAAAGTAACGAGTCATTCGGAAATCTGTAACTGTTACAGGCCCACCTTCTGCAATCTGACGCTCAAAGACAGGAATTACACTACCACGGCTACCCAATACATTCCCGAAACGCACCGCACAGTAGGTAGATTGGCTACGTTGATTAAATCCAGTAACAATCAACTCAGCTACACGTTTGGTTGCTCCCATTACATTCGGTGGATTGACGGCCTTATCAGTTGAAATCATAACCATTTTTGGCACTTTCGCTGCATCAACTGCCTTGGCAACATTGTATGTCCCAAGGATATTATTTTTAAAGGCTTCTTTTGGATTGCGTTCCATCATAGGAACATGTTTGTGGGCTGCAGCGTGATAAACAATAGCTGGTTCGTACTGTTCAAATACTTGAAGTAGGCGCTCATAATCTTGAATATCTGCAATAACTGGAACAAAGTCAATTCCTTGGAAACTACGAATCAATTCATGATAGATAAGATAAATAGAATTTTCTCCGTGTCCCAACAAGATCACACGTTCTGGATTGAAACGACTTATCTGGCGACAGATTTCTGAACCAATCGAACCTCCGGCTCCAGTCACCAAGATTGTTTTGCCAGTGATTTCAGAACCCAGACGTGATTCATCCAAGCGAATTTCTTGTCTTCCCAGCAAGTCTGCAAGATCCAGTTTTTGGAAACTACCGACCGATGGATCAAGTCCTTGTACAACCGACTCAACTCGAGGCATCTTGAAGCACTTGACATTAAGTTGGTTACACATTTGCAAGATTCGTTCGTACTCTGATGGATCTAGAGAAGGGATCGCAACGATTACTTTTTCAACTCTGTAACGTTTGGCAAGTTCTGGTAATTCGTCATAAGAGCCGAGAACTGGAACTTTCCCAAGTTTTTGCCCTTTTTTCTTTTCATCATTGTCCAAAATACCGACTAACTCGAGATCGCTCGTTGGATGTTGGTAACTATTCATGAAGAGGGCACCACCGTCTCCCGCACCAATTAAGAAGGTCCGACGGTGTTCTCCATCTCCAGTTCCCTTCTTACGTCTAGAGTATATGAGTTGCCAAGTAATCCTTGGGAAAGAATCAAGAAGGTTGTTAGCAATATAAAGAGGACGATAAAGCGGACAGAAAAGAGTGGGAGAAAGGCATAGCAGATCACATAAGATAAGATACTACTAATACTCACTCCGATGAAAATCTTCATGTAGTCCGTAATCTTGCTATAACGACTAATACTTGCATTTAGACCCCAAAATCCAATCATAATTTGATAGAAAAGGAAAGTCAAGCCCGTGTAAATCACATAGTCGACAGGGGTTGGATTAATTAAGCCATAAAACAAGATGTAGGACACGATAATTGATAAGACCATACTGGTGATGTCAAAGAATCCCCAGAATACTTGTTTTTGTTGTTTATTTAATACTTCAACCAGATCAATTACATAATCTGTCATTTTTTTATTCATGTGAATGGTATCCTCCTACGCAAAATCACATTTTCTAGTAATCTTCAGATAAATTTTTAAAATCTAATTGGCTTCAATTACTTGCTTTTTCTTAGAAGTTTTAAAAATATAAACTGTCGCACAAATCCTGGACATAGGGCAACGACAACCTGGATTAAGACACTTTTCAGATATTCGCCATAAGAAATTTGTCCACGAGCTTGCATTCTCTTTCGTGCTTGGCGATAGAGTTTGAGATAGCGAAGACCTCCACGGCGTTCAAACATCCCCGCTCCCACGCGCACCTTACATAGAATTTGATCCACATTTCCAGTTCGAGCTCCTGCACTAATCATATTGAGCCAGAGAAGATCATCTTCCATATAAAGGCCATCCTCGTAGTTACCAGCCTTGAGCACCATTTCTTTTTGAACATAACAGTCATATGATTAAAGGCACTTCTCATACGTTGGTAGGCAATGATATCCTCATGCTTAGTCGGTACACGACGATAAGAGACAATCTCATCAGGTTGGTCGATAAATTCTGCAATGTGACCACCCAACAAATCCAAGTTCTCTGTTTCCATCAGATTAAACTGTTTCTCAAATCGGTCTTCAACGGCGATGTCATCCGTATCCATACGAGCAATAACATCATACTGGCACTGTAAGACACCATACTGAAGCGCCAAGCCCAAGCCACGATTTTGTTCTAGTGGGCATCGTTTAATCGGAATCGTTGACTGTGCTGTCAATTTTTCCAAAACTTGATAGAGTTCAGGTGTCAAGGAACCGTCTTCAACAAGAACCACTTCACTGGGTTTAAGCGTTTGATTTAAGATACTCTCAACCGCCTCTTCTAGAAAGACGGGATTTTCTTTGATATAAACTGACATCAAGACGCTAAATTTCCGATTTTCAGACACAGTTTTTCTCCAATTTATAGATTTTCTTTCACTATTTTATCACAAATTTCTCTACTTTCCTATCTTTATTTGAATCCTGGGAAAAATCTAGTAAACAGTTTCAGGTGTTTTCAGTTTCGAATTCCCACTACCAAAGAAAGCTTCCCTTGTTCCAGCTTGACATCTCCTACAAAAAAACTTAAAATAAGCTGTTATTAAAATCAGCTATTCGAGGTTCACATGAAAAAACGATCACTCTTTTTTATTCTAGGAATTATCTTAATTGGAGCGGTCTTAAGAACTCCTTTCACTGCTTTACCAACAATCCTGGGAGACATTGCCCAAGGTTTAGGAGTTGAAGTCAGCTCACTTGGTGTTTTGACCAGCCTTCCTCTCTTAATGTTTGCTCTTTTCTCCTCTTTTGCAACTCGTTTAGCTCAAAAGATTGGACTTGAGCATCTTTTTACATATAGTCTCCTTGTCTTGACCCTAGGTTCAGTCATTCGTATCTTTAATCTGCCACTTCTCTATCTAGGAACTCTACTTATCGGGGCAAGTATTGCCATCTTTAACGTGCTCCTTCCTAGTGTTATTCAGGCAAATCACCCACAAAAGATTGGCTTTCTGACAACCATCTATGTGACCTCTATGGGGATTGCAACGGCTCTTGCTTCCTATCTTTCTGTACCCATTACTCAAGCAAGCTCTTGGAAAGGCTTGATCCTCTGCCTATCCTTGGTCTGCCTACTAACTTTAGTGGTCTGGTTGCCCAATCATGGTCACAATCATTTTCTAAAAGGAAGTGAGAAAAAACAAAAGAAAGAGAATATCTTAAAAAACAAGCAAGTTTGGGCTATTATTGTATTCGGTGGACTTCAGTCCTTACTCTTCTATACCAGTATGACCTGGTTACCTACCATGGCAATCAGTGCTGGCTTATCTCACACAGATGCCGGTTTTTTAGCTTCGATCTTTTCTCTAACTAGTATCCCCTTCTCGATGACTATTCCAAGTTTAACGACTCGTTTGTCTAATCGTTACCGTCAAATCATGTTAACAATCGTCTCTCTGGCTGGAATGCTTGGAATTGCTATGCTTTTATACCCGAGCATCAGTTTCCTCTACTGGTTAGTAGCTCATCTCTTAATTGGTACTGCCTGTAGCGCTCTTTTCCCTTATCTCATGGTTTGCTTCTCCATCAAAACAAGCTCCCCTGAAAAGACAGCCCAATTGTCTGGACTTGCCCAGACCGGCGGCTACATTTTGGCAGCTGTCGGTCCAACTCTCTTTGGTTACAGCTTTGACATGTTCCAATCTTGGGTCCCTGCTGTTTTGGCCCTCCTCGTCATTGATATCATCATGACGGTCGCCCTCTTTATGGTGGATAGATCGGATAAAATCCTCTAATCTTCTAGTTTTTGCTAGAAGATTTTTTATATATAAAAATTTTACACATATTACTTGACAGGAAAAATTTTTACACATATTATTACTTGACAGGGCTTACAAATAGATGTATGATGTATGTGTATAATAATTATATATAAAATTTTTACATACTAAAAAAGGAGGTGCCCCATGTATTTTCCCAACATCAGCGGCCTTGATTGAATTTCTCATCTTGGCCATCCTAGAACAAGGGGATTCCTATGGTTATGAAATTAGTCAAACCATTAAACTCATTGCCAAAATCAAGGAATCTACCCTCTACCCCATCTTGAAAAAACTGGATACCAACCGCTATCTGACTACATACTCTCGCGAATACCAAGGTCGGATGCGGAAATACTACTCCTTAACAGAGATTGGGGAGGAGCAACTATTTGTACTCAGAGAAGAGTGGACACTCTACACTGACACTATCAACGGCATCATAGAAGGGAGCATTCGCCATGACAAGAACTGAATATTTGAATCAGCTTGAAGCCTATCTGATGAAGCTTCCTCAATCTGATCGTATCGAAGCCATGGACTACTTCAAAGAACTCTTTGATGATGCTGGTCCAGAAGGTGAGGAAGAACTCATAGCTAGCCTCGGTAGTCCAAAAGAGGCTGCCCATGACATCCTGACTACACTTCTTGATAAAAAAATCAACGAAGAAAATTCCAGCAAGAACGACCGCCATATTTTACGCATCGCTCTACTAGCCCTTCTTGCAGCTCCTATCGGAATTCCAGTCGGAATTGCTCTTCTCATGGCTATCATCGGGATTCTTATCGCTGCTGTCAGCGTACTTATAGCCTTCTTTGCTGTATCAGTAGCTGGACTAATCCTAGGAGGCGTTCTCCTATTTGAAAGCTTCTACGTTCTGGCTGAATCGACATCTGCTTTATACTGATTTTTGGTGGAGGTTTACTAGCTATCGGGGCTTCGTCTCTAGTCTTACTAGCGACTTCCTATGTAGCACGTTTCTTTGGATTACTAGTCCTTCGACTTATCCAATGGATTCTTAATAGAGGAAAGAGAGGTGAAAGTCATGCGTAAATTAACAAAAGGATTTCTTATCTTTGGTGTTGTTGCCAGTATCATCGGTTTTTCCATGATGATCATCGGCATCCAAACAGACGGTATCAGAGGCCTCCTTGCAATGTCACAAAAACCAGTTTTTGAGAGCCGAATGGAAGAGCTCGTTTTTGATCAAGATATTGAAAATCTTCACATGTCACTGACAGAACATTCGTTAGTCATTAGAGAATCTAGCGATGACAAGATTCACCTTCAGTATCACCCGACCATCTCTGAAAAAGAAAACCTCCAGCATTCTATCAAAGAAAAAACTCTTGAGATTTCTGACACCAAGTCAACGACACGTCGTTCTGTAGGTTCTAGTATCGAGGGAATCCTATTTATCGCAAGTGAATTCTCAAGTCGCAATAATGAAGTCGTTCTATCATTACCAAAAGGAAGAGAATTAAAAGATCTAACCGCCCAGGTCGACCACGGTGTCCTTTCGATTGCCGATGTAAAAGTCAGCAATGCCAAGATCCAGTCAAATGGCTATCTTCTTCGTATCACTAATAGCGAGATCAAAAACAGCCAACTGACCACAACTGGAATTGTCAATGTATTTGGAACAAGTCTAACAGATAGCCGTATCCAAGCAGAACATCAACATATCTCTGCTGACGACATCCAAGTGCACGGTAAGGTAGAATTCGAGGCAGAAAATGACATCATACTCATGTTGTCCCGAAAAGAGCTTGAACGAATCAATCTCAATCTCTCATCAGAATACGGGGCTATCTATCATCGAACTCGAGAAGGAGTAAATCCTGTCCAGGGGAATCATGTAAATAATGACGAAGAATTCTCCAATCCTTACAAAGTAGAGAAAAAAGATACGCAAGATCTCCTCGTCGCAAAGGCAGGTCAAGATATCAACATTCCAGACGAACCGGATCGCTCACCCAATTCGAGAGATCATTAATAATAGTTAATCATTACTACTCAAACAAGAAATAAAAAGGAGGTCCCATCATGACTCAAGAATGGTTCGAAAGTGCTGATTTTGAGAAAACAGCCAACAATGATAAAAAAGATATCCCATCCGACTCAGTCATTCCCCAAGAAGAGTTAAAAGAAAAAGAAGAGTTGCCAGTGGTTGAAGAAAATCTTCAAGTCAATTCTGAAGAACAAGAAGCTGACCTAGAAAAAGTAGCGAATGGCGAACACGAAGAGATCGTGGAAAATACAGAAAAGATAGACAAGTCAGAAGAACCTGTAGAGACTGAAGAACAAGAAGAACTGGCAACAAAGACAGACCAAGCAGAAAAACCAGTTAAGGAAGCACCTCAGCCTAGCAAATCTTTGGAAAGTCCATTTGTCCCAGACCCTGTCCCTACAAAAACTGCAATTTTCAGGGAAGAAATGGCTGAATTTGGACTTGGTTACAGGCTGCTATTAAAGAACCGACCTCTAGTGTTTACACAGATAAAAAACACAGTTATACCGCCTTTGCGCTACTAACTATCTTTTCTGCTACGAGTTTCTTCTTTAGCATCTATCACATCAAGCAAGCCTACTACGGCCATATGGCAGCCATCGACTCTAAAGCTCTCCAGCATTTCCCTTCACTGAATCTCTTTTCTATCTTCTCTATCTTGGTAGCTACAAGTCTCTTCTTCTTTTCAATCCTCATGGGTGGATTTGTAGTCAAACGCTTTGTCGACCAAGACCGTAACTGGACACTGGAAAAAGCCTTGCAAGAGTATAGCAGACTCTTCGCCCTTCCTATCCTGCTCACGGGTATTGCGAGTTTCTTTGCCTTCTTTAATAGTCTACGTTTTGCAGCTCTTCTTTGCCTCATTAGCATCGGTCTGGTACTTCTTGCCAACATCTATACCATCTCAAGACCAAGTAAAGATAGCCAAACCGACTCTTTCTATCGCCTTCTCTTGGCCTTCCTAGTCAACGGAAGCATCCTATTTCTCTTTTTCCTAGCAGAAATGGCACTGGTTTTTGATTATCTCCGAATTCTAGCTTTTATGTAAGATAAAATCCTGTCAGCTCTTGACAGGATTTTTTGTACACAAAAACAAGCCGAACGGCTTGTTTTATTTTTCAGTTGCTAATGCTTCAAAATCTTCCCATAAAACAGGTCCTACCACTATTTGGTTGGCATCCAAATCCTGACAAAGTTCCTTTGGAAGAGCTTCTAAGAATCTTGCATAATCTAGTCTGGCTACTGCTTCATAGTCTTCAGGCTTAGAACCATCTCCAGATATTTTCACCAAGTCGATCTCCCAGATAAGGTTCTTACCAGCCAACTGCTCAATGTAAGGAGCAGGAACAACAGGCCCCTTCGGTAAGATAGTCTTAACTCCCTGGGCTAGATGGTAGATGCCATGAACTTTACCCTCACCATCCGGATAAAATTTAGCGCTGGAAGGATAAGCATCTGAACTTTGAACTCTCTTAACTAGCTCTTCAAAATGGGCCAAACCGCCTTCTTCTAAGAAAGCTTCCAAATCTGCCTTGTCAAAGTAAACAGGCGAAAGAATTCCTTGGCAGAAATATAGACGAGCAGCCTTGTCAGCTAAATAGTTTTTAACAGTTTCTTGGAAATAAAGATTCAAGTCGAAGTCCTCAAAACCTTCAACTGCTTCACCTACCTTACTAGACAATGCTCGCAAAAGGGCTTCTACAATTTCCCAGTCAGCTCTTGTAATAAAATCAGGAATAACAACTTGATAGCCTTTCTTGCTATCTTCATAGCTAACTTTAAAGAGAAATTGAGACTTACCCACAACAGCACACTCGATATACTCAAGGCGATTGAGAGGCTGACGGAGATAGATAGCATCATAACTATGAGATTCCAAGCCATCTACAAGGGCTAAGATTGATTTTGCTGTTAAAATTTCCTGTTGTCCTAGGACACTTTGTTTATTTGGAATAAAAAATGCTTTCACCATACATCGGCTCCTTTGAAATCGTTTACATATAGTATACACTATTTTCCTAAAAGATGCAGAAACAAATTTTAGATTTTTGGGTAAAAAGCATAGAAAAACAGCCCCTCAGGACTGTTTGCTTTTTATACTGCTGTAGCTGGATCTAAACTCTCACCAAGTACTGCTAAACGCTCAATTACATCAGCTTCTGTTAATTCATGTTCTAAGACATAGCGATTGCGTGGATGAACACGGCATTCATGTGAACAACCACGAAGGTATTTATCTTCATTTTCTTCTGACGTCAAGATACGACGGTTACAGAAATGGATTTGCCACAGTTGACATAGCGCTCACATGGTGTTCCATCAAACCAGTCCTTACCAACAACAGTTGGATTTACATGGTTGACATCAACTGCAATACGCTCGTCAAAAACGTACATTTTCCCATCCCAAAGTTCCCCTTGAACTTCTGGGTCTTTACCATAAGTCTGCGATACCTCCGTGCAATTGACCAACATCTTTGTAGCCCTCACGAACCATCCAGCCAGAGAATTTTTCATAGCGAACGCCACCTGTACAATAGACGACAACACGTTTGTCCATGAATTTTTCCTTGTTATCACGGACCCACTGTGGTAATTCGCGGAAGTTACGGATTTCTGGACGGATTGCTCCTCGGAAATGACCTAAATCATATTCGTAGTCATTACGTGTATCTAAGACAACGGTATCTTCATCAAGTAGAGCTTCCTTGAACTCTTTTGGAGATAGGTAAGCACCAGTTGTTTCTAATGGATTAATGTCATTGTCAAAGTCATTGTCTTCAAGACCAAGGTGAACAATTTCTTTTTTGTAACGAACAAACATCTTCTTAAAGGCTTGCTCATTTTCTTCATCAATCTTGAACCATAAGTTCTCCATTCCTGGGAGACTGTGAACATAGTCCATATATTTTTGTGTTGTTTCGTAGTCACCTGAAACTGTTCCGTTAATTCCCTCATCAGCCACAAGGATACGACCTTTTAGACCGATAGATTTACAGAAGGCCAAATGATCTGCAGCGAATTGTTCCGCATTCTCAATTGGAGTATAGAGGTAGTAAAGTAAGACACGAATATCTTTTGCCATAAGATTTGTTCTCTTTTCTATTCTTAAATTTTCAGAATTTTTCATCTAACTATACTAGTATACCGATAAAGAAAAGCGATTGCAATTTATTTGACTGAAAATTAACCTCCTCTAGCTAGGAGCTAGTTTTGATTTGCAATCCTACATCAAACTCAAAACAATAAAAAAATCCTTGGATAATTCCAAGGATTAATGTTTATGCTTTTTTAGCTTTAGACATGTAGAAGAGTTGGAGAAGAATACCAACGATAGCCATACCGATAACGATGAAGAAGGCCATTGTGTAGTCTCCTTTGGTTTGGCTTGCGCAAGACGTGCACCAAGCTGTGGACCAGCAATCGCAGCCACACCGTATGCAGTAAACATCCAACCGTAGTTTGTTCCTACATAAGTTACTCCCCAGTTTTCAGCAGTGATACCTGGGAATGAACCTAGGAATCCACCGAGATGACAAGGCAACCATCATAACTCCAAGGATAGCTAAGATGCTACCTGGGCCTTTGAACAAGGCTGTAAGCAATAATCCAACAGCAATTGCTCCAAACATAGCGATAACTGTAGGGTAGCGACCAATCTTATCAGATACTGAACCCCAGAAGATACGTCCAAATGTATTAGCGATAGATACTAACATAACGAAGAGTGTAGCTTCTCCTACAAGTTGATACTGGTCAGAAATTGATGCTGCAGTACCGATGATCATCATTCCACCAGTAGCACCAAGAACGTAAATCAACCATAGAAGCCAGTAATTTCCATCACGAAGCATTTCTTTGTAAGTTTTACCTTCTGGTTGGGCTGACCCAGCTGCAGGCGCAGCCGCAGGGACTTTCTCCATTACCAAGAAGAAAGTACAAATAACAATTAGAAGAATGATACCTAATACTTTAAATGTTGAGTATACACCCATAGAAGCAATCAAAGCTTTGGCAACTGGACCGATAATAAGTGGACCTAATCCGAAACCTGCTGCTGTCAAACCACCAGCTAGACCTTTTTTATCTGGGAACCACTTAGTAGCAACTGAAGTAGATGCTCCATAAGCTGAACCAATACCAAGTCCTAAGACAACCCCGTAAGTGAGGTAAAGAATAGGAAGAGTGGTAGCAAATCCAGTAGCAAACATACCAGCACCAAAGAGAATACCACCTAGGAATACAAATTTCTTGGGTCCTACTGAATCGACTTTTAGGGACCAAAAAAATAATCATACCAACAGGTACCATTGCAAAAGAAATACTAAAGGCCAAAGAAGTTTGGGCTTGAACCCATCCTTGACTAGCATTGGTTTCTAGCAGTGCCTTTTGAAAGACTGACCAGGCGTACCCAGCACCTAGAGAGAGATTCGTTAAAATGGCTGCTGCCAAAATTAACCAACGATTGGGTGTTTTTTTCATATGAATAACCTCATGTAAAATTCTTATCCCTAAAGGGAAACTTAGACAAGTGTTGTCATTTCCTCATCTACCTAGCCTAGAAAATTTATCTAGTAAGTCTATGTAAATTAGCTAGTATATAAGCAAATTGCTTATATGAGAACACTGATTTAAAAGCTAGCTTTTAAGATCTCCTTAAATCAAGTTAAAGTAATTTTTCACAATGTTAAGCGCTTTCATTGTCTTACACTATTATTATAAGCTAGATTCATTTTAAAAATCTACTTAATTAAACTAATAGAGGTATTAGCTCAATTAAGCCCTATTCATATCTTATCCTATTATCTTTTTAAAGAGATATTCTTCATGTTTTAATAACAAAAAGAATCACCACCCCATCTGGAAAAAAACCAGACAAGATAGTGAGTTTGCTCTTTTTAGGAATGAATACACGAAATCAATGATTTAAATAATTATTTATTTTTCAAGAATTCATCATATTGTTTTTGCATTTCATCCAATACTTTTTGGTAAGCACCTTCAGATTTAAGTTTTTCCATCAATTCTGGAATAGCTTTTTCTGGGTCTACAGTACCAGTGTTGATAGCTGTATCGAATTGTTGCATAGTGTTAGTGATAGCTGAGATTTCAGATTTCACGTTGTCAGTGTTGAAGATGAATCCAAGAGCTGGAGATTCTTTTGCAGTTTCCAAGTCTTTCTTAGATTGTGCAATTTGCTCATCTGTAACATTTTTCGTTGATGTAAAAGGATCAGTTGTTACCAGTGTTCCATCCTGACATGTGAGTGTTTCCTTTGTATCCATCAAGGACTTTAACACGGTTTTCTTTACCTTCAACTTTTTTTCCCAGTTCTTGCCTTCTGGTCCATAAACAAGTCCGTTCAAGAGTTCTGGGTTAGTGTTCAAGAGGTTCAACACTTCCATTGCTTTTTCTTTGTTCTTAGAGTTGTTTGAGATTACAAAGTTAGCAACTTGTGTTGTTTGGTTTTTCTTGATGAAGTTAGTAAATGGTTTGATTTTGATGTCTCTGTTAGCAACACGAGAAAGCAAGCTGCTACCGTAGTCAGCTGGTCCTACTGTTTCTTCATGAACAGGCCAAGTATCTTGAGTAAGGTCATATGAGTATCGCTTGTTGCTACGTCTTTTGGAATGTATCCTGCTTCATAGAATTTGTGAAGAGTCTTCAAGTGTTCTACGAAACGAGGAACTTCGTAACGGTTTACGATCTTAGTTGTGTCGCCTTCAAGGTCGATGACGAATGGAAGACCATTTGCAACTGGATAGTCAAAGTTTTCTGATGGAATAAAGTTTTTACCAACAGCGAATGGCATTACATCTGGAGCTTTTTCTTTGATTTGTTTCAAGACTGGTTCAAGTGTTTCGTATGAAGTTACACCTGAGATATCGATGCCGTATTTTTCAAGAAGTGGGCCGTTGAAAGCAAAGTTTTGTGAAGATGCAACGTTGGCTGCAACTGGAACTGCATAGATCTTACCGTTTACAGTGTTACCTTTGATGTAAGCTGGGTCAAGCGCTTTGTAAAGGTCAGCTCCTTCTTTCTTGTACAATTCTGTCAAGTCAGCATAAGCACCTTTTTGAGCGTTTACTACATAGTTATCTGCAAATGCGATATCGTAGTTTTCACCTGATGAAGTGATAACTGACATTTTCTTACCGTAGTCACCCCAACCAAGATATTGGATGTCTAATTTAGCACCAACTTTTTCTCCGATGATTTTGTTTGCATTTTCTAGCAATTCATCCAAGTTGTCTGGCTTGTCACCGATTTGGTACATTTTGATAACAGTTTTGTCACCCGAAGCTGAGTCAGCAGCTTTTTGGTTGTTCCCTTTAAGGTTTCCACAAGCTGCAAGGCTAGCTGCCAAAGCTACAAGACTAGCTGAAGCGAAAGCATATTTTTTCCAGTTTTTCATTATAAAAACTCCTTTATTTATTTTTATTTTAAACAATAGTTAGGATGAACTTTTCATCAAACGAGAAGCTCATAGGGTTGAGAGACTGTATTTCTCAGCTCTTCTTATTCTTTAACACCACCGATAGTCAAACCTTTTACAAAGTAGCGTTGGAAGAATGGGAATAGTGCTGCGATTGGAACAGTCGCAACTACGACCATGGCCATACGTCCTGTTTCCTTAGGTAGGGCAACTGCAAGTTGTCCTGATAGACCAACTGATTTAGCAATGTAATCCATGTTGTTTTGGATTTGCATGAGCAAATATTGTAATGGATACAAGTTGTCACTCTTGATGTAGAGGAGGGCGTTAAACCAGTCGTTCCAGAATCCTAGGCTGTTAGCAGCGTGATTGTTGCAATACCTGGTAGAGACAGAGGCAAACAGATCTGGAAGAAGATCCGCGCTTCACTAGCACCATCGATACGAGCAGACTCAAGAATCGCTTCTGGGATTGTCTTCTTGAAGAAGGAACGCATCAACATGATGTTGAATGGCGATAGAAGCATTGGAACAATCAAGGCCCAAATAGTGTCACCAAGGTGAAGCAATTGAGTTACTACGATATAGCCTGGTACCAAACCGGCGTTGAACAACATACTAAGGAGTGCAAATACTGTAAAGAATTTACGGTACTTGAAAGTCGTTCTTGAGATAGCGTAAGCATAAGTTGTTGTGATAAATACGTTTGTAAAAGTACCAACAACTGTTACAAAAGTTGAGATAAAGAGTGATTGTAGAATCTTATCCTTAAATTGGGTTAAGAACTCAAATCCATCGAACCCGAATTTTGATGGGAAGAAACTATATCCGTGTTGAACAAGACTTGTTTCATCTGTAACTGAGATCATGATAACAAAGATGAAAGGCAAGATACAAGAAAGGGCAACTAATCCAGTTAAGATACTAAAGAAGATATCTGTTTTTTTACTGAAGGAGTGGATGCCGACATTATCAATTTTTTCTTTTTGAATATTTTTTGCCATTTACTCCTCCTTTCTAGAATAGTGCCGAATTAGGATCCACACGTCTTGCTAGCAAGTTTGATAGAATAACAAGAATCAAACCAACGACTGACTGATAGAGACCGGCTGCTGATGCCATACCGATGTCTGCCGTCTGAGTCAAGCCATTGAAGACGTAGACGTCCAATACGTTTGTTACGTTGTAAAGCTGACCAGCATTGTGAGGAATTTGGTAGAAGAGACCAAAGTCTGCACGGAAGATATTTCCGACTGCAAGGATGGTCAATACTGTCACAAGCGGTGCCAACTGAGGAATGGTTACGTTACGGATACGTTGCCACTTGCTAGCTCCATCCACTGTCGCTGCTTCGTAGTAAGTTGGATCAATTCCCATGATAGTTGCATAGTACATGATACTACTATATCCAAAACCTTTCCAGATTCCTAGGAAAAGCAAGAGATAAGGCCAGATACCCAAGTCGGCATAGAAGTTAATACCTTTCATACCAATAGCTTCTAGGAAACGATTGATAACCCCTTTGTCAATGTTAAGGAAAGCGTCTGTAAAGAAACTGATGATAACCCATGACAAAAAGTAAGGGAACAACATAGTTGTTTGATAAATCTTAACCATTCTCTTAGAGCGAAGCTCACTGAGGATGATGGCAATACCAACAGATACAATCAAACCGATGAAGATAAATCCAAGGTTGTAAAGAATAGTATTTCGAGTGATGATAAAGGCATCTCGTGAACTAAACAAGAACTTGAAGTTATCTAGTCCGACCCACTTACTATTGATGATACTGTGAATAAATCCTTCACCAGTCATACGGTAGTCTTTGAAGGCAACCACGTTCCCAAATACCGGGATATAGAAGAATAAAATCAACCAAACTGTCCCTGGTAAGACCATTAAGAGAAAAATCCAGTTATCTCTCAAGGTTTTTGAAAACTTGTTCATAATTTCCTCCCTTTTTATTTTTTTAAAACTGATAATATCAGATTTTTTAGACTTGATAACGTTTACAGAATAAGTATACTCCTATTTTAAGGTTAGTTTAAACTACTAATTATAGAAAAAACTCCACAAATTATTTTATGTGGAGAATTTTTTGTGTAAGAAGTAGGTTTCACGAGAAACATACTACTCATTCTGTTCACTATTTAGATCTAGGTTGTATAAATAGTCGAAGCTGTTGCAATAGTATGCCATTGGTTGGCAGTCGTTGCTGCGAAATCCTTGTCTGCGTAAAAGTCGGTAAACGGAAGAATTTCCACTTCTAGTTCATCGATACGAGAAATTTCACCCGCTAGGTAGTTCTCAATACGGCTTCAGCGCGCTTAATCCGTTGCAAAAGCCCTCCCATACGGATATCTACAGTATCTAGGCCAAAGACCTTGTTTTCTTTCAACCATTGTTGGCTAAAGAGGGCATGGAAAGTTTCGATAGCACTTCTGAGTTTTGGCAATTCTTCTCTGGCGATTTGTTGCAAGCTGTCTTTATCATCTGCTTGATAGGCTTGACGGATACGTCGTCCCACATCAACCTTGCCACTTAAAATAGCATTCAACTGGGCCTGAGTTTCGAAAAGATAAGCGTAGACTCCAGCTTTTTCTGTAATGTCAGAAAGAGTCTCAGCTGCCTGGGCAAAGTGAGGCTTGTCCTGTTCAGGAGTCATGTGCTTATCAAGAATTGGGCAAAGAACATCCTGATAAAAGACATAGCGGTTGGGATTGATACCACTTAGATTTCCTGGTAAATCTGGTAAAAGGTTGGCCAAATCAAGCTGCATAAAGTCCTCAACCGATAGACCTGTATTGGTCTTGAAATGAGCTGACAAACGTCCCAAATCATTTCTGTAGCTTAGTTCTGCCCAAATTTGCAAACTTGGCAGAATAGAGAACTGAGCTGTCTCGCCACCATTATCTCCCCAACCAGTCACAATAACTTCTTTGATCTGATTAGCACGGCAGGCTTTGTTAGCCTCGATTGCGATTAGTCGGCTAAAATGGTTGTTAGGGGTAAAGCCAATCCACTTCCAAGCACCACCTGCAAAGGCGATGTCCTGACTAATCTTGTGGTGGTTGTTAAAGTTACGGTTGTATTTTTCTTCGCTGTCTTGGTAATAATCCCAGTAAACCAAGGTCACACGGTTTTTGAGGCGGTCTAGATAAATACGAGTTTCTTCTGGGATTTCTACATCGCGGTCGTACTGGCCATCTGCTGACATGAGTTTGAAGAACATATCACTCCACATCTGGCAGTGGAAACCATACTTATCTGCAATATCCAGCACGCGCTCTAAATGTTGGCACATAAGGAGACTTCGATCAACCACACCATTTAGGATGAGGTAGCGTCCCAAACCAACCAAGTGGGCTTCGTCCATCCCGATATTGACCTTGCGAGTCTGCAGTTTAGCAAGGGTCGCAAACATGCCATCAATCAGGTCATAAACCTTTTCTTCACCAATGAGGAGAATATCCTCTACATCACGGAGTTGCTGGACTTCTTTGACACCCCATTTGACAAAGGCTGATAAGTGGGCCAAGGTCTGAATACAAGGAACAAAAGTCATATCAAACTGCTGGGCATAGGCTTCGATTTCCTGCAATTCCTCAGCCGAGTATGCACCACGGAAATAACCAAAGTAAGGTTGTCCCTCAATCTGATAAGTATCTTCCATATAAAGTTCAAAGGTTGAGTAGCCCATGAGAGCCAAGACTTCAATCATTTGTTTTGCAGAGTCCACGTTCATTACAGCATTACGGGAACAGTCTGCCATATAGGCCAAATCTTCATAAGCCGCTTGCTCCTCAATCTCCACCTTATCACCTTCTGCTAAAGCTGTTGCAAGAACAGACAAGGCGCGGTAGAGTTGGTGAGGTTTACGATAGGTCAGCTCATACTGTCCACTCTCACCCTTGATAGAAATAGAGGCTTGGTCAGACTGAGCGACTGCCACTTCTACATCTGGTAGGGAAATGTGTTTTTGAAGCAAGTCTATAGCTTGCTGTTGTTTACTGCTAATTCCGGTAAAATTTACCATTGGTTTTCCTCCTGTAGCCAGTTAACAAGGGCACCGTATAGATTGGCATCTGCATGGTAGGTGCAGGCTTGGATAACTGGAGTAATTGTATATTCTTCGTAAGTTTCTACAAAAGTATCTACCGCTTTTTGCACACCTTTGATAAAATCTGGGTTCTGACTGATAGAACCTCCTAGGCTGATCACAT
>BNJS01003183.1_pt1 | contig 34107 bp, 37 predicted proteins | sample 8540461 | NCBI WGS metagenome assembly BNJS01 (sample SAMD00202454, study PRJDB9452) | human saliva metagenome | isolation source: human saliva | place: Japan
GTCGTAATCTTCAAATCCAATAGACTCAGCAGCTTTGATAATCTTTTCTACTGTACTCTTATTGCTTGTTATATAAACTACTTTACTATATACTCTCTTATCTTGCTTATAGGCAATCAACTTCTTCCTATATTCAGCAACACTCTTGCTCGCTCTCTCAACTTCAATAGCAATATTCTGAGGCGAACCATCAGTTAATCTTGGCCTACGAACTACTAAATCAGGTATTACATAACTATTATCAAATGCTTCTGAGCTATATAATAGATAAAGAAATTCTTGACCAGGAACTAACTCAGGTGAAACACCTTTCTTTCCATGCAATTCCCACTCACGCCATAAAATTTCCCCTTTATCCAAAACTTGAGTATTTACACTTGACTTCATATGATACTTGCCTGTTAAATTAAACGATTCCTTATATAAAGCACTTCTAAAAAATCGCTCTGGGATTATATCCTCACCCCTAACAATCTTCCCTTGAAACTCTCTGCCATAATACGGGAAATCATCTAAATTTAAAGCATTTACCTTATTACTATATAAACATGCTACTACATAATTGATTGTTAATAATTGACTAACACCCTTAACCTTTGGTCGCTTCGGAGCTCTATCATCATCTGTAATTATACTTTGACCTAACTTAGCTAAACCCCAAATATATAAATTACCCTCTAATGTGCTTTCCCTCAACTAATCCCATGTTATACATTTTATTTAATTGACCTGTAATAGCACCCTCGTCCTTTTGTCTAAAGTTCAATTGATAATATATTTATAGTAGCTACTTGAAATCTATATAAGAACTCTAAAATCTGTATATCACCCTAATGTACTACAACGTTGTTTAACTCCTATGCCATCAATAGTCTTTGTTCCAAAATAACCCTCACTTAATAACCTTGCTTTATCCTTTTCATCTAATATACTGTTATATCCAACTTGACTAATTAACTCTTGCTCCGTCATTCCTAACGACTTCAATAATTGTTTCTCGTTTGGACTCATCTTAGTATATCTATCCTTATTATACGCCTTTCGTATCGCTTTGAGTTTGTTTAACCTTAGCTCAACTTTCGTCTTTCAACTTGTTCTAAATGTTTAACTATTCCCTTAGCATATAATGGGTCATTCTTTCTACTCTCTAACCGAGCTATATCTTCTTCCCTACGATTGAACTCACGCTTACGCTTGCGCCCTTTATTCCCTCGTAAATAAGTCTTATTTAAATAATCACTTAAACTCATTCCACTACTACTAATAATAACTTCATCTGTTGCTTCATTAGTCAACTTGCTTCAATTTTAATCTGTCTATTCGCTTCTGTAATAGATTATTTGCTTCCTCTATATCTGTTTCACTAACTTCTGAGTCATTCTCAATTATACTATGAATTGACTTATTACTATCATTTGTATCTATATAATCTCGCTCACTCTCATAAAGCCCAATCTTCATACTTCCCTATGCTTAGCTCCCACTTCACCTCTTCCGCTTCACTTAAATCTAAATCTAATGTAGAACGGAACTCCTTGAGTCAAACTTTAAATCACCACTTAATAATTGCTCTTTTATCTCATTATTACTTAATCCCTCAATCTTTTCTTCGAGCGCTATCTTTTGTAAGCCTTTCGGAACCTCACCTGTTGACAATAAATCAACTTCTTCTTCATCATCGTCCCATGCCCACTTGATTGCTTTGTCTACCATTGTAACTCTCCTTTGAAAAAAATTTTTTGAAAAACACTCTAACTCGTGTGTTGTATTATACTTTGACAATTCAGCCAAAATCGTTATATCCCTTTATCACGAAATATATGGAATTTTTATATCTTTGATTTAATAATATCATCTATTTTATTTCAGTATTTTTCGTTATATATATTATATGTATTATATCGTTTAAATTTACGTTTTTGTGCAAAATTTTCGCGAATTTGAGAAAATGGTAATGTGTATTTTGGTACAAAGGGTACATAGAGCAGGTGAAGTTCTAATGCGTTTCCGGACAAAATAGAACAAGATTATAGGTGAACATCTTGGTCGTAAGTTATTATAGTTAAAGGTATAATAACGCGGTGCGGAGGCTGACGGAAACATAAAGTTGTTAAATTGAGATAAGTTATAAATTGGATTTAATTAGTAGAATTTGGGATGAGTGACAGGCGATGGATGAGCAGTGATTTGTGTGAATGATTGGTAATAATTTGGTATTAGTTAATAGTTGGACAGATGGTAGTTAAAGTGTCGAAATGGACTCTCGGCACAAATCATCATCAAGTAATGACTACAGATGTAACGTTATACTGATTATGATGGGGAAAACACGAGTATATGAGAGGTGCACCGTGTGAAAAACTAAGATAGTAGTAACTAATGAAATGACTATCACGGTGTACTGGGCGAGGCGATAGCAGCTCGGTTGGTATCGCTAACTAAAAAGAATGATGAGTAATGTTACAGGTAATAGTAAGTATAGTCAAGAAAATGATAAATCAATAAATGATGAATCAATAAATGATGAATCAATGAATATGAATTAGTATATATAGCTAAAATGGGTTCATAGCTACAAGTAAATAGTAAAACCAAAAATAGAGTCAGCAGAGAAAAATAGTTGTACTAACTTAATGTAGATACGCTATAAAGAATTGGCACTAGATAAATGTGTGACTATGGAAGTAATATAGCTAGGTGGATAAGTGATATATGGGGAATGAATAAATGAGAATAACTAGGATAGATTAGTAGTATATCCATGGTAGTGGAGGGAAGCAGCAGCAGTGTGTAGTAGTAGTGGGGGGTGGGTGGTGCCAGTGGTGGTGGTGGTGAGGCAGGTGGTAGTTCTTTCTTTTTGGTAGCATATAGTAGTTTTCTTTTATGGAGTTAGTATAGGCTAGTAATTTTCTTTTGATTGCTGGGTGGTAGACTATTTTGGATTTTCGAGGTAATAGCATTTTGAGTTTCAGTTTGTGTTGGAAAATAGTAATAGAGCAAATAAAATAAGTATGGTTTTATCGAAGTGTTATAACTACAAGTTTAGTGTTTTGCGTTTTGAGTATATGTGTATTGATGAGATAATAAATATAGTGAATTAGTTATGAACTGTAATTTTCTGGATTAGTTTAAGTTGTAGCATTTTGGTTTAAGTATTAGATTAAAAGAAATGTTCATAAAGTAGTTATAGAGAATGAAAGCAAATAGTATTATAGTTTATGAGGTTGATTTATTGCTATAGTAATAGCATTTTTGGAATAAGAGATGCTAATAGGTAATTATAAATAGCAATAGTGAAAGATAGCATTTTTGTTTTGTGTTATCGGTTTTGAACTTTTAAGTTTGTGTGCATTGATTAGGATAATAAATTTAGCGAGTTGAGCATAGTAGATAATTTTCTTTTAGAATGAGTTGAGTGACTACTAATGGAGTAATATATATTAGTAATGTTGTTTCAAGTTAAGGTTTGAGTAATAGTATTTTTGATTTTAAGTAATGGCATTTGCTTTTTGAGTAATAGCTAACAGAGCAATTAAAACAAGTAATATATTATTTAGTCCATGAATAAGTAATGGTGCAATGGAGTAATTATAATGGTAGCGTATGTACAATAATTGTTTATATGGCAGTATATACAGTAATATTGAGGCAATGGAGTGAGGCAGGTTATAGCATTTTTACTTTTTAGTTTCGTGTTAGGAAATACTAATAGAGTGATTTTATGAAGTAATATTGAGCATTGGTATTTTTGCTTCAAGTTACAGTCTTTTTGTTCTAGGTTTTAGTATTTACTTTTGAGTTTAGCATGTTTGGAATATTTACATTTAATGAATTTATCATAGTTAGTAGGTGTATGTTATATATAGACAATAATTTATATATTAACATATGTATTATAGATAATTAGAGCTAATATATAGCAAATTGACTTTAAGTTTAGCATTTTTGTTTAAGGTTTTACTCTAGTAATAGCATTTATGATTTAGTATTGGTTCATGAGTGAGTTGTAGTAGTGCAAATAAAAATCATCTAGTGTTAGTAGATGATTTTTCTTAATTATGTTTATCTGATTTTTAGTTATGCTGGTCGATAGCCCTATTTGTAGCTAGGTCCATTTAAATTCTTTTCTAAAAATATATTTCAGCTAGCTCATTGAACTATTCCAACGATAGCACTTGTTAAAAAAATATATTCTATTCCTAAAGTTCAGTTTATGTAAGAATGCCCATAACAATAGTGTTTAAGAATGCTGTTGCATAGCTAGAATAATTGATCTTTATCATTTAATTCTATTTTTATAAGACCTACTAATAGACAACCACATATACTATCTTAATTTTGTTAAACTCATTCAAACAAAGTTCCCAAATATGTAGATTAAAGGATTTAATACTTCATTATAAATGGATTCTGCAGAAACCATACCAAATATTTAGAGAAAAAAATATATAAATATAATACTAAGATATCCAATTGCTGATTTTATAAAAAAATATATTCATTGTCTTTTTGTGGAACTTTTACTTTTAATCCAACATTTCGAGAAACATTTATTTAATAATCCACCATCGCATCAATCCAACCCTCAACAAAACCAACAAATTTCATTAATCCAATATTTAACCCACCAAATCAGCCTCTGATACCAATCATTAAAACAACTCCAATACGCCTCGATACCTTTGCCATTCTTCTTATCAATTCCCATTTTACAATTTTTCCACATGTTTAATTTCTTTGAAACTCAAATCCGTTCCTTCTAAAGAAAATCTCTAGCTAGTTTCATTAAATAAGAACCAATATAAAGGATCACTTTGTTATAATATTTACTATTACGCTGTATTAACTCCTAGATGAAAAATGTGACTGTAATGAATATTCCACCAATCATGCTCCGTTCCAATTGAATTCCAAAATCATTTTTCCCTTTACTTCTTCCTCTTGTTCTGATGTTTGCTACAAAATTGACCATGCCTCACCACCATTGATAAAATAGACAATTGAAATATTTTACAAACTGGAAAATCATTTGAAGATACTCCCTCACGCCCAATCTGAGCTAAGAATATAAAAGAGCCCCATCTTAGTTTCACCAAACTCAAACAACACATATTCCCAATAATTTTACTTTCACGCCCTCCTTTTCTTCAATTACCGCCAATATACCCAAAGAAAACTCCCAAGCTACACAAACTGGAAGATAATATAACCCAAAAACATCATTTATCCAAATACCATTGTTATTCTTTTTCCACTAAAGATTTATCGCCCAATAGCTCAAAAACATAAAAATCCATCCGATTTCAACAGAATTGTCTGCTATTGTACCAATGTTCCATGATAGTTCACCTCACTCGCTTCTTGACGCATCCGGCTCTATTTGTTGACATCAGATATACCCTGCCATGCTAAATTTCTCGATTACACCTGACATGACATCGTCTCATCTTCCTCAAACCCAAAGACTTCAATTCATCTTTAGATGCTCTATTTATTGCAATAATGACACTTCTGCTGCCGAATTTAGATTGAAATCCTTTTCTACTGTGAACATATTTCCTTGTTTTTACCACAATTTTTAACCTTTTCTGAAAATTTGAGAGATTTCGTCCGACTGATAATTGTTAGACCATGTGTGACTCTGATATGCCACTGTTTACCATCTCAACTAAGTCGCCCAACTTGTAATTCCTTAAAATCTGTTACCACATTTCCCAAAGGAACTTTAGATAATAAACTGATTTTCAAACGATTGACCTGTCTGTTTCTCTACCTTGTTTACTTTGTTTAATAATTGTAAATCGAACATGTAATAACTCCCTGTTTTTCATTTTTTTATTACCTTTTATTCTATTTTTTTAATATTCCTAACAAACATCGTCCCCTTTGCTCATACATTTCTTTACCAATTATTGTTACTATTATAACAAATCTTTAATTCATTATCAATTGAAATACCCAGAAACTCATATAACTTACAATAAATTACTATTACGATTAAATGAAATGAAAATTTAATATTTTTTTACAAAAGAAAAAAAGCACTATACTCATATGCTCCCAAATTAGATACTGAGAATTTATATAGATCCCTTTCTCAGAACATCATAATACCCATCAGGAACAAATTCAATAGAATTAGCCTGTAATATGACTCTGAGCCCACCCTTTGATAGCTTTAGCCTTTATTTCGCCATTTTTATTTGAAAATTCAAAATCATGTACCAAATTGATATAGACAATATAAATATATTTATACCAATGTTTAGATGGACGATTTCAAATCAAACTCAAAATCATTAAAATGATTTGATGGAGATAGAATACCCTTCCATACTCCACATAAAAATATTATGAACTCTTGATGAGTTCCTGTGTATTTATCAAAGAGAATCAGCCCATATCAAATCGCTTATCATTTCCAGCCCCAGGAAATCTTTCCCTAAGAATGCTCCATCATCGTCTGATAATCCACTCTGAAAAATTTTTAATGTTACTACACTTTTCGTTTTTACCAACAATGTCATAGATTGAAATCTAATAATTTCCATCATTCTTTTAAAATACTTTTCTGTTCAATTACTAACAATTGATAGACTCTATTGTTATATGAGAATTGTTTCTCAGAAACAAACTGAAATCTGTTCCCGTTTAAAAATCTTCATCAAAGACGATTTTACTCTTTTCTTTATAACCATATTCATCTCGCTAAACAACAATCATGTAATCATCATACCAGCCACCTTTGATTTCGCTTTGCTTTTAACATTAAAAAGAAATCTTGACTTTTGTACTCCCATAATAATTTTCGCCACATCCGCTTTCAACCTTCTCACCTTTATTTATTGTTTCACCAAGATGACTTTTCAGAGATAGACTTCATTTTTCGAAACCCCACCATCAATGATTTTACCACCCAAACCAGTTTTTTTACATTAAGAAAAATATGATAGATGCCACCATGAAAGTCCCGAAGAAGATTCCCTTACCAAGATTTTTATCTATCCTGTTTCTACCTACCATATTGTTCTTACCGATAATCCTTTTTCAATTGTTTCCACCATAATATAACAAATATGAATCTTTATTGAGATTGTAAGGATTGAAATTCTCAATACTTCTTCACAAATTTCTTTCAATTCTAGGAAATCATCTTCACTCATAAACCCAATAAGAATTATTATCAACTCCATTTTGAATATTATTAACAAACCAGCCTGGATTTGATTTTCGCCCTTTTTCCAAAGAGACCCCAACTGTTTCAAAGATACCAGATTGTTTTTGACTCAAGCTTCTTTCTCTAATTTTTTTCTTTACCGCGTCCCCAAACACCCCAATCTTTTGATAAAGAGAACTCAAACTTTCCAACCATTACCCTGGCCTCAATTCTTTTTCGCCTACCAATCAAAAATTCCACCAATACTCACTTTGAAAAAAATCATTAACTTTTTTTGTTTTATAGATACCCATATCCAATCCCATTTTTTTCGCTCTCCATTTCTTACCAATTTGTTATTTATTGTATTTTTCTTTTTATCCTTCCATATACTTCACCAATTTTGACTTCTCTATAGAAACCAAACACCCTCAAAGAAACTCTCATAATTTCTGTCCTTTTTCAATCAATCCATATTCAATACATCTACTTTACCAATCTGAGTTCATTAACTGAATACCAACAATCTGAATCAATTCTCATTTTCAAATACTTCATCTTCACTGTTTTCAACATGCTTATACCAACTGTCCACAATAATCTTCATCAATTTCTTGAATCATGATGCCACTGCCACCATCTTCAGCCGATTAAATCACTGAATTGTGAATCTTCGTACCAATATTTTCTACTTCCATTGTTTTTTTACTTCATTTCTTATTACAATTTAATTATATAATAAAGATTTTACTCTGTCAACACTTTTTTTATTAAAAATAAAAAAAACTTTAGAAAAAAATCTAGTTCCTTTTTAATAAGCACTGAAATCACTGCCTCGTAATAATCCATTCTTATCTTTTACCAATGATGTATCTCATAAACCAATCTACCAACTGACTCAATTATTTCATTGTTTTTTTATTTGTAAATCCTTGTTTTTTTCAAAAAAATCTAAAGCACTAAAAGAAACAAGATTCGATGATTTGTCGCTGTTTACTCTAATTATATTATCAGACTCATTCATACCAAACCATCGTTTCCTCATTAGCCATCGTCTATTCACATTTAGATCAAACCAATAATTCTCCATGAATTGTTTTTAGGATTCTTTTACAAGATGCTGCTCAATATAAATTAACAAATAATTTACAAAAATCCTTTACTGCTTGATTTGAAATACTAAAGAATCAATATATCCCTTGATCCAGAATAAAGACAATCTAATTCTTTTTCTTTTTACCACCTTTATTTAATACCAATGACTTACTACCAATTCCTTTCTATTTATCTAAGCACCAAAACTGCACTACCCTCTTTTTCTCAAGAACCTTTGTGTGATAGCTCACTTTAGATTCTCCATCTACTTTGTATTGCATAAAACCAGAATAGAATGGACTCAATGAAACTACAACTCATGATAGAAATCTCGCTCAATCTAAATTTTGTTTAAATTTTTTATAAGAAATTTTATTACTCCCAGTTCTTTGACAATTCCAACTTCTTCTTTGTCTTGAAATACCAAAATTTGAAAAAAATGGAAGAAACTATAAACACCATTGTTTTTTTCAATCTTTAAATCGTTGATAATCTTCTTTTTAATATTGTAGCATTTCTTCTTATCTTGTCTACATCCCTTTATGCCCCCTTTATATGTTCTTGTTTCATCTTTATTATCCTTTTAAATTTTTATGAATGATTTTTTTCAATAACCCATCCAATAGCTACATTGATAATAATTTTTCATACCATCCCCTTCTTATCTTCTTCATCATATTCCCGCCACATTTCAAAAATCAATAAGATAAGACCTAGAATCAAAATCCAACTTGTCTGTCAAAAGTCTTAATAAATCTTTTTAATTAAATTAAATTCTTCTTCCGTGATCCGCCATAAAAAACTTTCTACTAAGATTTCATTCAAAATGCTCATAATGAAATTGAAAATTGAAATTTTGAATATATCCAATACCCTTTTTTTAAATTAAAAACTACATGATTTACAATACCATCATTTAATTTATTTGCTTTTGATTTCACTCGTTCAGGAAATCCAAAATCTTCATCATCATCTATAATTTGACAATCACCCAAAACTAAATGTTTTATTGTTTCTAAAGGATTACCACCAATCAGATTCTAGCCTGACCATGTTTCTTCAAATTTCTTTCCTTTATGATAACATCTCTGCTCTGAATGTTTTTATATAAATCTGCCACTATCTCTTTTCTATTCAAAAAAATAATTTTTTTCTTTTATTGCTTTCAGCCCGCCTCATTGTCTTTTTAACAATGAAAGAATGATTCCGTACAAATCATCTTTACTGAAATTTCTTTATAAGAATCATACTACAAAACCACCTTCTGTACATATGATAGAAAAATGATAAATGTATCGCCCTCTCTATAATCAACACTTTGTTTTTCACCAAAATCCCATCTTTGTTTAATTTTAAATTGTAACTTATCATTTGATAATACTAAATTTCATCTTCGACCTTTCTAACCTGATTGAAATCTAATTCTTTTCAATTCATCAAAACTAAAACCATTCTGTTTTATCAAAGAACATACCTGACTCACTGTTTCTCTAATTCTTCCTTTTCTTTACCAGCCAATCGTTGTTCATCATTTACTTTTAAAGCCTTATACCAACCAAAACGAATTTTTATTATTATCAAAATAAAAGTCCTGAATACTAATGAATCACCAAATCTATTTTTAAATGTAAGCACTATACTCTATCTTCTTCATCAAAATCAAAAGAATACTTCCAATTCAAATGTTGAACTTTTAATAGCTCGCTTCATTTTTTTCTTCTTTATTAAGAAAAATTCATCAAATTGTCTAAACGCTTGATTGAAATTTCAGCTCTTAATAACTCTATTACCAACTCTCATAATTGGGACTTTTCTTGTCCTCACCCAAATAAATTTGACTTTGCACTGTTTATCCCTTCGAAAAACTCTTTTAATTGATTTTTTTGCTAATATATTCGTCAACAAACCAATTAACTCTACTCTTAATTCTATTACTATCTTTAAATCCCCTAACCTTGTAATCGTTCAGTTCTGTCTCACTTTCTTAACGATGCCCTCTATATTCTTTTATTGTTCATTTTACTTTTTTTCCTTTTCATGTATCGCTCCCAAAAATCTCACTGAATATGTCATAAGAATCTGCCCCGCTCCCGCAACAGAACTTACATCTACACCTTTTTTTCCAACCCAAACTTAATGATTCTCATTTTAAAAGAATCAAACTCGATTTGCATACCAAGATATATCTATCCTTGTTCCATACCCTCATAAATTGCTTCCATTTGACCTACCCTATCTCATTCTGTTATAAATGGAAACATCAAACCCCTTTTTCAAATCCCTAATCGAATATATTTAATTTCGATTCTCAATAATTTTTCTTTTTATTGATTTCATTTAGTCCACTACGCCAAACGAAATACTATATTTCATTTCTATCATACCCACTATATTTTCCACCACAACCATGAAATTTAATTGCTCCAAAAACAAATCATAATCTTCCTTACCATCAAAAACGTACCCTATATTTATATTTCTACCATTTTAATTCCTTTTTTTCTGTTTCTTCTAAAATAACCTCGCCCTGTTTTTAAACTCGTTTTTTTCGTAATGTTGATACATTTATCGAAAAACAGCCTTTACACCATTGCCGATTAACTCACGACGATATAACGACATTTAAAATCGTCCACTCAATCTTTTATTGTGTGAAAATCATTAAAATATTACCCCTAGTCCAATACGTAAAAAAATCTAATTCTTTATCATCTGAATTACCAGAATATTTATACCATCTATGATTCTCTTTGATAGATGTACAATTGATTTCATCTGTTGACTACAAACCCAATACCATTGTATTTTCCAATAAACTGTTCTTTAAATTCCTTTTACTTTCTGTTTCAAATCAAATATAACTAAATGTGATTTGACTTTTATAGACTCGCTGTTCTGAAAATTTAACTCCCTCATACTGCACACCTGCTCTCTCACACTCTCATCATATTAAATTGACTACTTTTATAATGTGATAAGAATCGTCCCCTTCATCAATTCTTTTGTTTTTTTCTTATATTTTTATAGTTCTTCCTGTCTGAAATTTCTTTCTCATGATGTTACCGCCACCATTTAAATCTGCATTCCATAAATTTCCTTTGCTGTCTTTATATAATCCACTTTTTCAATTCTTCCGCCAGAAAAATTTATGATTATCATTTTCACCATAAATAGCCAATTTGTCCTTATCAAAGAAACTTGCTTTTTGATGTGTAACTTTCTTCACTGAAAATTACTTCAATACCTTTTAATGCTCCTTTTATATAACAATTGATTAAATAATCGCCTGGAATATTAACGAAATTTTCTTATTTCTTCTGCCAATATTTATTCCATTTTTTTCCATCCCTTATTATTGCCAATAAAGATTTTTTTGAAATATTGTTACTTACTGCTTCATTGATAATATGAGAAGAAATTTTTGTGCATTTCATAATCAATTTTGTTCTTTCTCTTGAAAGATAATTGTTTTAATCTTTTCGACTATTAACATCAGCTTTGCTAATCCAGACCCTCATTTTTACCCTCTACCTCTATTATAATATTGATTGATACTTTTGACGTCCGCCATTGTATAACAAATCTTTCCCATCCCAATGTTATTGTATATAGACATAATATTATTTAAACTCAGCCCAATTGAGAAATACCTTGAATTATCTCTTTTCAACTTTTTTTCTGTTCAACTTCATAAATCTTAAAACATTTGATTAAATCATTTGCTTCATCATAAACAAATTTAACTTGTTTGACATTTTCAGCTCTAGATGATTGAACTTTTAAATTATAACTTCTCTTACATAGTACTACAACTATAAAGTTCTGTTTATCTTCATCAAATTCAATGTTTTTTTAGAGATTGTTATTTTTAGGAAAAATCAACAACATTGTATCCATTTTTTTATCTTTATATCTTGAATACGTTTCTTTTTGTTCGATTTATTATTAAAGAAACTCATAAATTGTTCCCTCAACTTGTTTAAATATTTCTCCACCAAATGAGATTGAATACTCAATAATCGTACTATTACTTTTTTTGTAAAAAAATCGTCCCTTGTGATTTCCAACTTCTATACAATTCTACTCCCAAAATAATACTGTCTAACATCATAGCTCTGCATTATACTAAAAGTTTCTTGCTTAAATGACACAATTCTTTAATTAAACTGAACTGTTCATCACTGACTCAGATAATCTCTTTTTCACTCAGTCCATAATCTCACCTCCTTTCTATTGAATTTTATATTTTTTTATTATGTTTTTACAAACATTATATAAAAACTATAATAAACATTCATTTTATCAATTCCTTTCACTCAAATAAAGAATGTAACAACCCACATCAATCCATAAACAAACCTAAATTCAAATATTACTCAATTGGTATTGAAATTGTTGTTCTAAATAATCTTCTTTTTTTGTCTTTATTTGTATTTGTATTTGTCCCTACAAGACCTTTAAAAATCTGAAAACTAGAATTGAAATTCAAATGATTACTTCAAAAGAGATACCATTAACTGAAAACGATTAGCCTAAAAATTTGATTCCACCAAATTGAATGCCCCAAACTCATAACAAAAATACATCAAATACATCTAAAAATTATTACCACAATATATCCAATTGTTTTTTTCCGTTGTTATTCATCATGTTTATCCTTTTCTTTTTTTATAAAATTTTATTACCAACAATCATCACTACCAAACTGAGAATCGTGACTCAATCTACCACAATCACAAATTCCCCTACTCCTTCATCTTGACAATCTGACACAAATCAAACCAATCTTCAAAATTGTTCAACCCAAACCTTTTCATCCTTTTCGTTAAACTTACTACAATACCCACAAATCATACCACAATCCTTTCTTAATTTTATGACTGATTTACCCGCACTTTTTTTATATTATACCAATATTGTACACCAAAAAGATGTACTGTCAACTAGAATCATTCTAATACAATTGTCGCCTCACTTCCCACTCGTTTTTTTCTAATTCATTAAGGATTTAATCGAAAAATCAACCTAAACTGTATCGTCACCACTCACTGTTTCCAAATTGCATATAAAGAGAATGTTTAAAATAAAAAAAGTACTTAAGAATTGTTTCTTGCTCTTTTTGTAATTAAATATAAATAATAATGCCTTTTAAATCAGATACTGTTACTACACTTTTAACAATACTACTTCCACCATTTCTACCAACTGCCTCATGATAATATCCCATATGAGCCCTCAAGATAATTCTCTCAGCCTCTTGATGCTTATCATATTTCAAATACCATTTAAATCCTTCTTCTTTTAAGAATTGAATAATCTTTTACTCATCTTCCCTGTTTTTTTACTTTCTAATGGAATGAAAAATACTTGACAAACCACGTGCATCCCTTTTTAAGATTTCATCTTTAACCTGACTGATTGTTCCATTCTTTTTCACCAAATTGTTTTGTTCGATTAACTTCTTCTAGTTCATATTTATATTCTCCTTTATTTTTATTAAGATTTAATTTTTTTCTTTTGAAATTTTCGACTCAATAATGAATTTCAAATCCTTTAACTCTGAAAATGATAAACATAACTTTGAGGATTTACAACCTCACCAATGACTTTGTAGAAATAAGAAATTTCATGTAAGAGTTCTACTAATTTTTTTATTCTTTTTATTTTCTTTAATAAATTCTTTTTAATTGTTCAAGATTTACAAATTGAAAACACCCAGTGTTTAATAATCACCATGTAAATTTAAACCATATAATTCATTTGACCACTTTGAAATTCTTCAATAAATTCCACTTACCACCATCTTTATCTAACAAATATCCCTATTATTACAAATAACTCATTACGCCAATCATCATTAATCTAACACTCACCACATAAAATCCATTTCAAAATTATCACTCCCAAATAATGTTTTAAACTCATGCAATTCATTTTGAACTGAATTTATATTGTCCCTTTTACCAATTTAATTTTCAATGCCGATATGCCTCGAATTTTATATAGATTGACCCAATGGATTACACTTATTAACTTCTGTTACTTCTCCATTCTTTACTACTACGAGGAACCATAGCTTCTTCACCATCCGCAATATATAACCCATCTTCAAAAATCTTTTTCTTTTTGTTTTCGCCTGACAATACTTTCTCTGCTAATTCTAATTGTTCTTGCCAAAATTCAACTTGTTCTTTTGCTTTTGTTGACATACCCTTTCCAATCAGCTCTTGTTATATTTTTTTAATCACTGATTCTTTCATTTTTTTGTTTTCCTTTTCTTTTATTTATACTCATATTATACAATAAAAATCGTTAGACTGTCAATAAAAAAACTGTATTTTTTTCAAATAAAAAAAGCACCACTTCTGCTCTTTATTTTTTAGTTTCGTACAAACCTCATCCATAGGGACTCACTGAATCTTCATCAATAATTTCAACTAGACCCAATCTTCTTTAGGAATAAATGTTACCATCAATATTACCAAAATTCCTGCCCTTGTTGCTGAATGTAATAACAATCTTTTCACCATCCCAAAAAAATAATTCTTGTTAATAGAATACCCAACAAATCTTTTTAATTTCTCAAACTTTTGATTTTTTTCCTAATGTATGGACTTTTGTACCTTTTTCCAACTTTTGAAAAATTCTTTGCTTTAATTCTTGTACTTTTATCAAAAGAAACTCACTTCTTGTATAAACCTTGTTATAAAACTTTACAGATTGTATGAAATCTCCGCCAAATTCTTCTTCTTGATAAGATTTAATTACTCCGCCACCAGCCCTGGCAGCCTCTAGCCTAATAAATCTTCTACAAATTTTTTTCATCATCAAATGCTGAGTTCTTAATGTATTTACTTTGATAAGAAATATTCTGACTCACTCTTTTGTTAATGGATTAACCCAACTGTCAACACACAATCTTGCACAAATTGCTCCATCTCAAACTCCCTTTCTCCGTTATTAGCCTGTTTACACAAGAATTTATCTTCCAAACCATTGCTTTTTGGAATTTTCTTTTAATTTTTTTCCATGAGAACGATCTCGTTACCACCATCCCATTCTTTCTGTCTATATACACCACTTTGAAATCTTAGTCCTGTATCGTCACTTGAATAAAAACCCTACTTTTTTTAATACTCCTTCTGTTTCTGCATTTCGTACATAAAAGAGATTGATAAACTCTTTATCGTTTTTTTGATGAAAAATAATCCTCTCCATCCTCCATGAAATCAATTTTTAGCCAAATCATTGTTTTTGCCTTCTTTCTTTTATCTTTACCATATGCCAACAATTTTTTTATAACTTGTCAACAATAAAAAGAAAAAGCACGCAAACATGCTCTTTGTTACCCCGACTTGACTTTCTAATTGTTTTTTTCATAAATCGATACATTTATCGAAAATCGCCTTGACTGTTTTTAGCCATTCCACTCACGTCGATATAACATGCTTTAAAATCAATATGACTATTGAAATTCATCATAAATTTTATTTAAAAAGACTTATTACAAATCCAATTGCTATTGTTACAAGGACAAACTGCCAAAACTGAATTGATGTCAAAAAACTGAAAAAAATCCACCAAGGAAAGTTCAGAAATCCCAAAAGCCCAAATACATAAGGAATTCATAACTAGAACAACTAACAATATTTTTAAAAATAATTTTCACCATTTTACCTAATGATACCTCTTTTCTTTCATATTAACAACACCTCCTTTTCTTTATCTTTAATCATATAATATTATACAACTTTTAACTTGTCAACAATAATATAAAAATAAAAAGTACTCAATATCTTGCTCTTATTCTTTTTTAACAAATATATATAAATTCATTGTACTTATCATTCTTTACGCAGACGTTTGTAAAACGCATGATAATGCTTGTTTTCAAATCCATAAATTCATCATTTGATAATACCACCTTCGCAAACTTCCGTCTCATATAATGCTCTAGATGTTCCTCACCATCTTCTGTAATATATACATATTTTTAGATTTTGAATTTTATCCATTTCCATTGCAATGCTCCAATCGTGACAATCACAACGCGCCTGTTGTGTTTATGCCAACATCACGCAAATCATCTTCTAATGCCTCTGATGTTGTTACGAAATCACTGACAATCTCAATTATCTTTTGTTGTTTCGTAATTCTCGAATGTCGACTTTTAATGTTTTTCTTTTTTTGTGCTCAAATGATGTCCCGAATAAATTGTAAATCACTTATTTTTCCTTTCACTCAATGTTTCTAAACTCGTTTTTCTCATCCCTTGATTTCTTTATCGAATGTTTCTCTTAACTGTTTTTATGTTGCTTATATTTCGATATAACAACCCCTTAAAATCGCTCCCAGATCGCCAATAAAATCTATTTTTTTCGCTTTTTTGACTTGTAAATAGATTTTCGATAAATTCACTGCCCAATCATAACCAAAAGAAATTGCAAAAACTTACTTTTTGAAGAATTGTAAAAATTCACCAAGGAAATTATATCCCCAAAATGCTGCCATATGGAATTGCAATCAGAAAACAAACCCCAATAACTCCTAAAACAATCTGTAACTATTTCATTGTTCTTGACTCCTTTTTATTTTTAAAAATTTCATATGCCCTCTGCACTCTTCAACGTTATGCCATTTTCTACTGTATCAATAAGGAATTGATAAACGCCATTATAAATGTCTGCATATGATTCCGAAATTCAATTTCTTTAACATTTCCATTGTGTTCACATTGCAAACCAACAACTACTCACTTTTTTACGATTTTAACTTTCAATTCAATAGACTCAATTTTTAGAAATCCACACATAATCATTTTCACCATTTTTGAAATTTATATTTTTTTGAAGAATATTGTTATTGTTATAACTTTTCCGACAAATCTGGGCCAACAAATTCTGTTTTTTTCCATTTCTACCTCAATTACTGCTCTTGCATAGTCTCAAGATAATCGACTAAAAAGCTTTTAATTTCTGCTGTTAGAATTTTTTTGATTTTTCTTTTTTCCATGTTACTTCTTCTTTCTTTTATTTCTTATAACTAGGATTTTGTTATTTCTTCATCTTTTTAATTAGATTGTTCACTAGCTTTTACCCTCTAAGATTTAATTTTTTTCAAAATCAATCTTACCAATATTTCTGTTTCAATCTTCGACTCACCCTCATTTCGTTCACTAATTCTGCTTGATTTTTCTTCCTTTCAATATTACGACTTCTTCATCAATCTTATCAATGATTAGCACCGCTTTAATAAATTTCTTTCAATTTGTACTCGATTGAAATTCAGAAACAAAAATTCAAATAATACGTCCGCATAGTTCCATCCTATATTTCCAAACTCTTCTTCTTTTTGAACAACTGCAAGCACTCACCGAAGACTCAAACTTTTTTTCTTGTTATAACTATAAGCCCTCACTGTTAATTTAACTTCACCCAAATCTACTTCTGTCTGATTTTGCCAACAGAATAAAATCCAAGATTCTCTGCTCGAATAACATCATTTTCAATTAACGCTACTTTATTGTTACTCAATTTGAGAAGATATGACTTTACCAAATTCTTTTCTCAAATCCAAATTAGTTTGTTTCTTCTTCCATTGTTTTTTAATTCCCTTTTCATAAACTTTATTTTATACCTACATTATACAACAAATTTTTCAACTTGTCAAAATAAAAAAATAGCTCAATATATATTGCCTATTTTTTTGTTTTTTTATGTTCACTTTTTAATTTATCAAACTGTTTCTCATCTAAATAAATATAGTTCTTCCTGATTTCTGTTTACATCTTCCAAAGTTCTACGATTCATGATTTTTATGACTGAATGTAGCTTTCTAATTAAACCTTGACTGTAATAAATTTTTGTTTTTCATAACTGCCTTCTAGCCAACATCATAGTCCCAACTCTTCTGAAACAAGGAATCTGTCAAACTTATCAGAAAAATCCTAGTCTGAAAGTTTCCCTGCCATTGCTCAAAACAGAAATACTGAACTTAAATTCTTCTTTTGCTCTTTCAACAGTCCCCATCAAAATGCCAACTTGTTGTAAAACGTAATTTGAATTAGCCACCGCAAAAAAATACTTTTTAACGCTGAAATATATAAACTTTCAAGATTAGCTTTCAATATAATCAATAAATTCTTGAATAGAATTTACTTTGCCATTAAGAAGCATATTGTAAAAGAAGTTTGCAAACTCTGGCTCAAGAGAATCTTTTTTGGTTTCAAAATGGAAAGTAGTATTTAGCCCAACTTTTAAGAATGGTTGAATATCTCTTGAAGCGTTTTCCATAATCTCATGAATGTTGAGCTTGGCTTCTATTTCTTTTTTAATTCTACCACAACTTGGTAGTAATTCCTTTTGAATAAGTTTCTTTCTGAGAAATTCACTAGCACCAGTAACAATTTCAAATTTTGTAACTTCAATATTGACTCTTTCTTGAATAGACTTATCACTATTTATTAGCCACGGCGTAATAAGCAAACTCCAATATTCTTGAATTGCACTATCTTCAGTTAATTTATCAAGAATAGTTAAAACTTCTTCATATTCATTAGCTTTAGAATATAACAAGTTTCCTTTTTAGCTCCTTTGTAGCACTTTGTTCAATTAAGTTAAGAACAATAGCTAGTAATGATTCTTTTTAAATCTTTTGCTTCATTAAGAGTAATAAAATATTCTTTTTCTTTGAATGGATTTCGTTTGTTTAATCTAAATTGATTAGCTTTGTATGAATAAATTAGTTCAAAATAAATTGTACCGCATTTATACGTTAAAGCCATTTTTTTAATTTTTGTAAAATTCTGTAATATGTAAATTGGTTGAGTAAATTTCTCTATTTATTTGGTTTATTTCATTCATCAAATCTTCTACGGTTGTATAAAAACTTAGATTCATATAGTCATCCTTTTTATTTTTCATTCTAACAAATTTACTATTTTTAGTCAAATAAAAAGAAAGTCTTATAAAAGAAAAGGATTTTTTTATTTCTTTTTATTTTTTTGAGTAAAAAGCCTAAAAAGCACTCAAAAATCACCCGTAAAATACTCAGGATTTTTAAAATAAAAAAACGACCAAAAATACTGATGAAAAAAATAGGACAAAATACTCAATGACTCATTCAAAAAAAAGGGTCAAAATACTCAAAATCGGCCTAAAAATACTCAAAAAGCCCTAAAATACTCAAAAAAAGAGCCATAAAATACTGATAAAAAGGGGTAAAATACTGTTTTTTTCGACATTACGCTGTTTTTTTCAATTGCTGTAAGCCGTTGAGCAACAATAGATAAAGAGATTCACAAAACAGCGCTTTTTTTCAGCTAATAACTATAAATAACTATTAAATAACAAAATAAATAACTTAATAAATAACCAGCTTCGTGAGCTCTTCCGAGCTTCACTTGCTGAATTAAGTAAAAAAAGCTTTTAAAGAGTATTTTTTTTATTTTTTTAGTAAATGCTCTAATTAAATATAAGTGTTGTTATATCGTCATGTAGTTAATGCTAAAACAGTAAAAAAATGTAATTTCGATAAATGTATAGACTTTTAAGAAAAAAACAGCTTAGAGTCGCTTTATTTTATAGTTTAAATAAAAAAATAAAAAAAGAGCTATAAAATATAGCTCTTTTTATAATTTATTCTTTGAAAAATTATTCAAAGTTCATGGTTGGAATATTTAATGAAATTGATTTTTTTATTTTTTTCTTATCCTTCCATTACTCGTAAAAAGACTTCTGTACAACGCCAAAAATTTATCATCTTTAAAAAGCAATATATTCTGCTCTTTCACTTGTATATTTTTCTAAATTATTCCAATCTACTTTTTCAACAAATCTCCAGTCATTCTCTTCTAAGTATTCGAGTAAATCTTCTTTTGTTTCAAAAACTTCCAACGTCACTCCTTCAAAAGTGTCCGTTATACCCAAAATATACTTCATTTTTTCTCCTTTTATTTATAAATTCTATATTCTTGATTTCCTACAAGTGCTGTCTGCACTAGGAAGAAAACTGCATAAGCAAGTTCTCCCCAAAAGATAGCTAAAATCCAATCTTCAACAACAAAGTGAGCAAGGATTGGAAAGATTACCCATCCAAATACGATGATAAACATTAGTAGTAAATTCTTAATAATTGTCATTGTTTTTTTACCTCAATCCTTATTTCTATATTCATTATACAACAAGAAATATCTTTTGTCAACAATTTTATAAAAATAAAAAGAGCTATATAAGCTCTTTTTTAAAAATCATCATATGCAGCCGCTAAAGCATCCCAATGAATTGCTTCATCTAGTTCATCTGCATAAAATTCTTTTTCGTCTTGAGTACAATTACCATAAGATTTGTGGCGACTCCCATTCATCTTTATCTTCTGAATAGTAATAGTTTTTTTATCACCAACTCGTTCGCCAATTTTATATTCTTCTTTTGTTCCATGCTCTGGCATGCAGTCAAAACAAACCCAACAACGACCTTTGTCTTTAGGATTGATTGTGTAGCATCTTGATTTAGCTTTAATCAGTTTAGAGCATTCTTCACAATATCTATCTTTCTTGATTGAAACAATTTTTGAAGTTACTTGTAGGATTAAGTAAAATAAAATGATTTTCTTCATAGATTGCTCCATATCTATAAATAGTTGTTGTTTGAGAATTTACTAATTTTGGTTTGTTCATAGTTAACACCTTTCAATAAGATTTTTAGCTCAATAGAATAAGAAAGAAACCAACAGCTGCAACTAGAGTAAAATAAATACAAAAAAATCATATAAGGTTTTTGTTTTTTTCAGTATTATCACTTTCTTCAACTTCACTTTCTGAAGCAGTATAATCATCATCATAATAATAGTAATCATTATAATAATAATTATCATGGTTACGGTTATTCAACAAATTCATAAACAATAGTTGTTGAGTCAATGTTGGATAAGCGAAGTTATTCTCAGCAGGTGGGTAATAATTCCTATTTGAATAAGAGTTCCATGATTCAATAGGAAGTGTTGGCGGAGCCAAATTCGGATTCTGTACATTAGAATTATTTTGAGAAGAGCTTGATTGCCTAGCATTCTTACTAGGGTCATAAATAGCATTAGGTTGTTTAGCCTTAGAAGTATTTGAGTTTGATTGCGAATCATTTGACTTTGGTTGTGATTGAGCCGGACGAGAATTTACATCTGGGTCATAGATTGCATTAGGCTGTTTTGGCTTAGTACTGGATTTTGGAGTACTACTTGACTTGTTTGAATTTGATTTATTTGAACTCTTATTAGAGTTACTGTTTGAGCTTTTGCTCGAGCTTTTTGAAGAGCTAGAACTTTTTGATGAACTTGAGTTCTTTGATGAACTAGAACTTCGTGAAGAGCTATGGCTGGAACTTCTACTTGAACTATGTGAAGAATGAGATGAGTGTCCACCGCTATGACCTCCACGAGCAAGAGCTGTAGATGGCGTCAAGAGCATTAGAAAAACAATCAGTACACTAAATATTTTTTTCATTTTGCAATCCTTTCTATTTTATAATATTATCTGACAGTAATATTATTCTCTCTTAAGTACTCAATAGAGTCAAGCGAAAGTAATTCTAGGATTGATAAATCTTCACAATTGCTATAATCATACTCGAAATGGATTTCATCAGCACTTTCAAAACTGAAATCTCCGCCTTTATAGCCTTCAAATTCCTTACCAGATGTTAAATCATTAAACGCTTCCATAAGTTCAGAAATTGGAACATACTCATCTTTATCGTTAAAGAATAGAGCTGGTTCAGCATAAATACCTCGCCATGAACCATAATAATCAAGTTTTTTAATTTCAAGTGGTAGTGTTAGTAAATGTTCAAATTTTGCAATATCCATTTTAATTATTCCTTTCTACGCTCCTAAGTCAATTCCTACTTCTTTTAATTCATTAAAAGCTCGTTCAGAATTAAGTGCGTTCTTTTTAATCATTTTACGGATTTCTGGGTAACCTTCTTCAGCAATAGATAGTAATGCACCAGTTTCTTTAGCAGCTTTCGCAATAGCAGAAGTCATATAATCTGAGCGAGAACCTCCAAGATATGGGTAAAGATAAACGAACAAACGGTCAATAATTTGGTAAGCACGATTCTTACCTTCTTCTGTTTCTACTTTTTCAAAAGTAAAGTATTTATCATATTCATTCATAACTGATGTAAATTCATAACTTTCACCAGAAATATCCCTATCCTTAGCAATATTGTTTAAAGCTTCTTTCATAAAAATCTCTTTCATTGTCATTGTTTTTCTCCTTTATTTCTTCATATATTTATTGTATAACAATAATTATCACTTGTCAACGTTTTTTTAGCATTTAAGATTTTTAGTGATGTAATGCTCCATTGTAGGTTTTTAGATTGTTCTTAACTCTATTTAGGTAATCTTCACTCAAGAATGATTTATATTTTTTTCTAATTCTGTAATATATTCATCAGCAAGATTGTAAAAAAATCATTATAAAAGATTCTTCAATGCTTTTTCTTTATCTTTAATTTTTTGAATTTAAAATGTAGTTATATTCATCTTTATAAGTTCTAATGTTTTTCAATAACAATAACTTTTACATGAGCGTCAGTCTTTTTTTAATTTATAATATTCAGCTTTAGAAATTTTATTATATTGTGACTTCATAAACAGATATTACTCCCACACCTTTTCTTTCATAACCCTACTTTTAACTTTTTTTACCTCTATAAAATTCTGATTTTTTTCAGCAATCTTATAATCAATAGTATTAAAAAGCTTTCTTTGAAAGAATATGTAGATTCATGTACAGCAAATCATCAAGTTTCATTTCATTTAGTTTCATCATTAAGACCTTTCATTTTACAAAAATCTAATTGTACTATTTGGAGTTAATTTCTTTTTTGTATATTTATTGTACAATAAAAAACTTGCTTTGTCAACAATTCAGATAAAATTTAAATAAGTACTGATATGATAAAATAAAAAAAGGAAAAATTAGTTTATGAATAACTTTAAAAAAAGAAAAACTTATAGAAACACTTCATCATTTATTTTTTTATGGCATGGGGTTCATTTGCTTTCTTTGTTATCTTAATGGCAATCGGACTATATACTGTAAAGAACCTTTAATGGTTAAGGGTTATTACTTAATGGGTAGCGTAGGATTGATTTCAAGTTCATTTACTCTAGCTAAAGTAGTAAGAGATAATCAAGAAGATGAAGAACGTTATAACCAAAATGTTCAGAGCAGTTGATGTTGATAACGAAAAAAATAAAGAGGCTATTTAATATAGCCTCTTTTTTTATTTTTAATAAGTTTTTCAAATTCATCTTCAAGTGCTTTTCTTTGATTGTAATTTTGTTCAAATTTAAGGAACAATTTAATCAATTCCTTTGGCTTCATATATTTATGAATGCCATATCTATCCACAAAAAGGAAAAGTATTATCCTCTGCATAGACCAAAAAGTGTATTTACTTTCTGCACCAAGTGAGATACTAATATTATCATTAGATAATCTCTTATTCTTATAAGTAATTCCTTTTAATTTTGCTAATCGCTCAACTTTCTTTCCAATACTCATTAGAAAGTGTAGCTTTCCACTTTCTGTCTAAATATTCTAGTTTTTTTATTAAATTCCATTTATAAAACCTTTCTAATTTTACAATCCATAAAGTTCTTTCTTGAACCCTAGTGTAGTTTTCCCATTTTTTAGCCAATAAATCTTCGTTATCTTTGAAATATTCATATTGAAGTGTTTCATTCAAGTTATCATAATCAAAACTACTTGATTTCGCTTCGTAGTAATAACCCCAGTTATCAACTCCTGCATTTTCTAAATAGTTTAATTTTTCTTCTGGTGTTAATAGGTGACCATTCTTTTTCATCTTCTTCACAAATTCCATAGCATAACTATATCCACCCCAGTTATCTACTCCACCATTGCTCAAATTTCGATAAATGTCTGCTTTAGTCAAACCATCAACATAATCAGATTTGATAATGCTCATATATTCGTAGCAATCTTTTATGTTGTATTTATCAAGCAATTCTAGTGTTTTCATGAAATCTGCTTCATGAGTAGGATAAGAGAAGAAATAAACAAAAATCTCTCCTGGTCGTTTAACAATTTTATGAAGGTAGTATTTTTTTAGGATTAAATTCTTTAAAGGTAATCTTAGTTTCATCAAATTCTGATTCTTTAATTAGATATGATTTAATTGTCTTTGAGCCAATAATAATGTTTACTGTTACTTTTTCATCTTTGACATCAGCTAGAGCTTTAGTAATAATAGTTTCCAAATGATTTTTGTATTTCTGTTAAAGGAAAGGTCGAAGTCGTTTTTTTGCAGTTCAATTAGTCGGATTTTTTTACGGCATTCTGAATTTTATCAATATTGTTATTTAGGTAAAAAAATCAAATCGAACCAGACTCGAATAGCAAAGCGTTTGAGCTAAATTCTCAGCAAATATTGTAATTTCTTTCTTTTCTGATAATTCTTTTGCTTTTTGTTCAGACTCTTTAGCTTCTGAAAGAGTTTTGAAAATCTTTCCAGTAATTTCATCTTTATAAGCAGTAACTTCTTTAACCATTTGTTTTCCTTTCAATATTTAATCAAATTTCAGAGTGTTTTTATCAACAACAGTAACATATACATCATCAGTTGGTTTAATAAGCATATGGTCGTATAGTTTAAAATCTGTAAACACGACTTTAATATATTCGCCATTCCAATAAGAAGTATATTTCGCTCCACAAAAGAATTGAGTATTTAACTTGACATAGCCTTTATTTAGAAGTTTAACTCTCACTCTTGCTTCTTGACAGGCTAATTCCAAATCAGAACTTTTTAACTCTATCATATTTCAAAAGTTCTTTATAAATAGATTTGCTCCGAATTTTAAGTCCCTCTAAAAGAGATGGGAAAATCCTTGATTTCCATTCATTGATTACATAACCTGATTTATCTTTTGGTTGGGTAGTCAAAGGAATTTACAAATTCTTTATCAAAAAAATAGTTCTTCTTTAACAAATGAGTATTTATCGAAATCGTAAGGAGTTTTGCAACTATTTAATTTCTTTTCAATTGTTTCATTATTAGCAAACCATGTTACATCAAAATAAATAAAACCATTAAAGTTAAATCCATCTTTCAGCGTTAGTTCTGAATATTTATTTTCAGATTCTCGGTGATTTGCTTTCCATTCAGTGTATAATTTTCCAGAGTTTTTGTCACTAGAATTAAGAAAAGCTATTTTCTTTATAATCCCCGGAATTTTACTTGAGTACGCATAAGGAATATGGCCTAATTTTTTTAACTTCGTTTTCAGTAGCTCATCTTCAGCATAATAAATTATAATATGTTCTGATTTTTTTATCTTGTTTATAAATCCAGTTAATAACTTTTTGGATAAGTCATTTTTTTCATCAAACTTCCTTTCAATTTGTTTTTAATTTAATCTATTTAAAATCCTTTTTACAATTTCTTGTTGCTTTTTCTGACAAAGCAAAAGTAATTAGCATTTAGCCATTCTTCTTGTTCTTTACTTAATGAATCTGTATTTTTGATGACCATTTCAAACAATTCATTATAAACATCTTTTCCATAACTGAAATAAATAGCATTTTTAATTTCATTTTCATAAATGTTCAACACTTCTGAATGAGCTCCATAGACAGTTTCATAAAATTTACCATCTTCACTCAACCAACCGCATAAACCTTCATTTTCCACAAATGGTCGTGAGTCTGAAAAAAATTCCAATCTTCGATTTCATCATTGTCAGTTTTCAAAAAGAAACCACCAACTTTATTTACATATAAAGTTTTATGTGTTCGCAATTCATCTTCCATTTTAGGTAATTTGCTTAGCATTCGTTCCAACAAATCAATGTTATTAGCAAGACGAATCATTAAATTTTTCTTGTGAATTAAATCAATATAGCAAAGATAGAGTTTTTTTCTTGTGCAGTATATTCTTCCTTAAATTGTAGTTCCTTGTCAGGGATCCGTTAATTTTTACATAAGTCATTTTATAAAATGTCCTTTCATATTTTTCTTTCTTAATCATTATACAATAATCTTTTTATTTTTTTGTCAATAAAAACAAAAAAATAAAATTAAACACGAACAATTTGCAGCATTTGGGCAGGAATGTGACCTAGTTTACGAACAATGTGGGTCAATTTTGAGACCTAAATGTAGCCCGATTCACGAACATTAAAATTTTATATTAGCAATAAATTTTCGTCTATTTTTCAAAAGTTTTTTTGACTTTTTTAAAAAAATAAAAGATATAATTTATGTGAATGAAGAAAGAAAGACAGAACAAAAGGTAAGAAAGAATGAGAAACTTTATACAATAGTTGAAAAACGACACATTAAACAAATGAATAGAAAAGAAAGAGATTATTTAAATAATGTAATCCGAACTATAATTATTAAAGATTGTAATGAAGATTTGGCAAAAATTAAGTAATCATTCCTTACAAAGATTTAAAAAAAAAGTTTCAATTCCATTAACAAAAGAAGATATAATTGATGATCTATCAGTGGAGATTTCATTGAGTATAAAAAGCATTATACAAACAATGTTTTTATCTGATAAAGAGTAGTGACTTTAGAAAGAATATGAAAAAAATGATTCTGAATATGATTTGGTTTTAGTTTATTCATTGATGAGTAATGAAATTATTGGTGTTTGGGATAATAAGAACATTGACAATCAGTATAGATCTAGATTTGAGTAAAGTAGTACTCGTAGAACGATTGTTTAAATAGTAAAGAAAGAATCTATTTAATATAAGATACTTTTTAAAGCATTCTAAACTCTAGTTAGGGATTGACTTTCTAAATTAGTTATATTCAATTTAACAAGATTGATAAAATCCTCTATATCTTTGTAAGTTTGATTTTATCCGTTGTTTTTGTAATAATGCAGATTAAGATTTCCATTTTCATTTTCAGTTGAAACTAATAAAGAATTTGAGCGATTGAAGATGAAGCATTTTTATATTCGTGATTGTTAAATAAATAGCGTTTAAAATAAATAGCAATTTTTCTTTATCAATTCTTATTTTGCTAAAATCTGAATAAGTTAAATTAGTATCTTATAGAACAAATCTTTAAACTCATATTTAATAGCTTTGACAACAAGGTATTGATCAAAGTTTTTTTGAAAAGCACAATTAAGCAAATCCTCTCTTGTCAACGAGTCTAAAATCTTAATTGGCGAAACTCTTCAATTCCAGCTTTGAATATAACAAACAATGATGGTAGTGGCTTTTTGTTTCAACGATTTCTATAGTATTATAGTAAGGATAAACATTTATCATTCCATATTCAAAAGGTGACTTTCAATCATAACATCTGATTGATTAAAAGGATTCTGGCAAATCAAATTTTTCTTAAATTATAGTGAACTTTTTATTTTTATTCATTTATTAAAGTCCTATTTTATTTTTAAAATATCTATTATCAGAATAATAGTTTAAAAATTTTTTTATTTTTTTCTTTATTGACAAAATTTAAATATTATTATACAATTAGAATATAAAAGAGAAATAAGAGGAAATAAAAATGAGAAAAAAACATAGCTGAGTTTTATTGAAAATGCTTTATCGTGGATTAAGCAATTTTGCAAATGTCGGTAGGGATAGATGGGACAGCTGAAATAGATGGTTATCGAAGTATCAGATGTTCTTAAAAAAATCTAAAGATAAACTCTTGGGAATAATTTATATGTATATTATAGCGATTTATATATTATGATTCAATTTCTAGCAAATTATGATGAAAAAAATATGGGACTAGATGAAAATGTTAATAAAGAAGAATTTATCAAACTTTATGGAAAAGAATTTGAATAATCCATATATAAAGCGGGATATGATTTGGTATCGACTTTGAAGATAAATATAAATATAAGTATAAATTTGGTTATTTGGAGATACTGACACAATTGTATTGAATGGCTATTCAAATTTAGCAGACGATTGAATCAAGAAAATGATTTCTGGTAATAATTCGTGATAAAAAAAGAAAATGAGGGTGATTGTTATGAATAAAGAAATTTTTAAATTTTTAATAAAGATATTGCTTTGGAAGTCAAGAAAATCATCAAGAAAGTCAAGATTTTTACAAAAGGACTAATTTTTGAAAAGTGCAAAAGAAAAAGGACTTTGTTTAGAAGTTTTTGAATGAAGGTGAATGTGCTCAATCTTATTTAGTTAAAAAAATGTTGAATACGTTCTTGAATTGATTGAAAATGAAAAAGATTAAATGTGAATTTCAAAAATGGGTAATAAATTCGGGCTTAGCTTATAAAAGTTACATTTTTGAAGATTTGCTAATTATTGAAAATCTTAATAAAAAAAGATTATTATACAGTAATTTCAAAAGACGAAATTATCGAAAACTTAAACAATTACGAGTCAGATTTTTGAATCTTTACAATCATGACTTAGATAAATTTATTGAAGTTGAAAAAAAGATTAGAAATTGTTATTTAAGTAAAAAAATAAGCAACTCTAAGCTGATTTATTGTAGAGTCGATACATTTATCGAAATTACGATTTTTTTCAGTTTTAGTGTTACTTATATTTCGATATAACAACCCCCAAAATCAGTCTTATAGATGAATAAAATAGCAATTTTTAACTCTCGGACTGTACAACTTAGAAATATAAAAATTTTTTTATTCTCTTATGTTGACAAACTAGATTTTTTTGTTGTACAATATATAAAGAAATATGAAAAGAGGAAAGCAAAATGAGTAAACAAAAAAACTTATAAAGTAACAAGAATTGTTTATGGATTTTACAATCGTACTAGTACTGTTACATTTAAAGGAACAGTAGAAGAATTACTGAAACAACAAAACATGCTTTTATGACTGGTTGCACATGGGATGAGTCAATCAATTCTAACCCTAAAAAAACAATTAAAGGTTTTGCTTCTAATTATAAAAGAACTTTAACTCAGCATTTGGTCGTCCAGTAGAAGTATCTTATGAAGAAATTACAGCATAGAAAAAAAGGATTTACAAAAATAAAAAGAACTTATTTAATATAAGATCTTTTTATATTCTATAAAACTATCCTAATTTTATATTTGTTATGATTTGACTTTAGGTGAATAAAATGTATAATAAAATCACAAAAAAATCACATTCTGATATTTATAATATGGCAATTTAGAATAATATAGTATGAGGTATTTATTTAATGGTTTTGCTAATAAAGATTTATAAAAAAATAGTTATTCTCTTGGAGAAGTTGCTAAATTCTTATCAATGCACCCTAAAACATTACAAAAGAAAGATAGAGAGGGTGTTATACGATTTGAGAGAACTCAGCTAATAGAAGATTCCTAACTAGAGAAAAGGCTAATAGAAGTATTAGAAGAAAATAATTTGTTTTTTTGATGATTCTAAACTAATGAAACATGACATAATCTATGCTCGTGTATCTAATTCCAAACAAAAAAAGCAGGTGAATTAGAGCAGCAAGTAGAAGTTATTATGAAAGAGATTCACAATTTACAAAATCCTATAATTTTAAAAAGAAATGGGCTCAGAACTAAATGACCAAAGACCCTAAATTACAACAATTGCTCAAAAATGGTCTTAAATAATGAGGTTAATAAAATCTATATAACCCATAAAAGAAAGATTAGCTAAATTTGGTTTTAATTATTTAAAATATATATTTGAAGAATTTGGAGTTGAAATAGTCATTCTTTATGATGATAATTACGAAAATCTAGTAAAAAAAGAGAAAACAGAAGTCAATGAGAAAAAAAGAAAAAAAGTAACTGAAAAATCCAATTCCCAAAACTATAACAAGAGCTACAAAAATCAGAATATATCCCAATAAACATAATCAAGAAGTTTTTTTCAGCAATACTATGACTATCAAAGGTCAGTATGGAACAGAGCAATAGATGAAAGAAATGCTCAATACAAAATCTATAAAAGAAATGAAAGCTACTGGATTATATAGTCAAAAAAAGAATTAAATAAAAAAATTATTATCCTCACACTAAAAAAATTTAAGAAAAAAATGGAAAAAGTTTGATTGGGAAAAATAATTTCCATTGCAGAGTAAGAGAAGTTCAATTTGATAATTTATGTCAAGCTTGGGATAATTTCTTTAATCCAAACATGCCTAATCATAAAAAGCCTAAATACAAAAAGAAAAAAGATGTTGAAACTCATAAGAAAATCGCTTTAAGAGATGTAAGGACAAAAGGTAAATGGCTTTTGTTACCAAAATCTCGATACTCCAAACCAGAATATAGATTTACCAAAATCAAAATGTCCGAAGAATTAAGATTCAATGGTAAGATAATAGGTGACTCTTCTGTTTCTGTTGAAAATAATAAATGGTATGTTACACTAACGGTTGAAACACCACTTGAAGAAAAAGCTGCAATATTCAAACAATCCACTGGTATTGATGTAAATGTTGGTTCTATTGATTATTTAAAGAAAAAAATGAATTAGAGGAAGAGTATGGCAAGTTTTATTTATTACCCAAATCTTTACTGAGACAGTATGATAAGATTAAATATTATTCAAGAGTAATTTCTAAGAAAATGAATAAAAATCCTTATTATAAGTATAGTAAAAAGCTACAAAGAAGCGATAGCCAAGCTAAATGATGCTTATACTAAAAGCTTATAATATTCAAGAAGCAAATTTAAATAATATAGTCAAATATTTCTTTGATAATTACAATAGGATTGTTATTGAGGATTTAGATGTTAATTCTATGAAAATGAACAAGAGATTATGTAAATCATTACATAGAAATGCTTTTGGTCGTTTTTAAAAAGAAAATGATTGATAAAGCTGAAGAATATAATGTAGAATTTATAATAGCAGATAGATATTTCCCTAGCACTCAAACTTGTTCAGAATGTGGCCATGTCAAGACTGGTGATGAAAAAAATTATTTTTATGGGGAGATAAATATGGTAATGACCACAATACTTATGTTTGTTACAATTGTGGTACAATTCAAGATAGAACAGAAAATGCTATTTTTGAATTTAAACCATTATGGAAAATAACGTTAATTAAAAAATTTAGTAATTTTATATTACTATTGAGCGAAGCTTAGGTGGCGCTGCTCGTTAAATAAGAATGGGTGAACAATCGACCTCTGTGACTTGAGTTATTGCTTTTTCGGAAGAATAATTCTTGTTGGAATGTTGGTGGCAGAACACGCACTCGAGGAAAGTGAATATAATAAAAAGTTTCTTATATACAGAGGTATTGATTGGTATATCTGATTATACTTCAACACACTTTCTACACCTGCTGAAAAACAATTGATTAAAGACGCTAAAGAAAATGGTCTTTATGAAAATATTGGGCAATCTTATGCTCGAGTAATTCGTGATGAGTTTCTTTACTCTAAAGGCAAAGATTTTCAATCTCAAATGAAAGTTGTAGATTTGGTTCAACAATTTGCTCATCGAATGAGTACTCTTTCTTTGGCAGAATTGCAATCTGCTTAATATTTGACTTTTTAAAATCAATTTGTTATTATATAACTATAATTTATTTAGTAGGTTAATTACTGATAGAGGAAGGTTTAGAGTTCTAACCCGGGAAAGGGCTCACGAACCGGGCAATGGCTGAAATCAAATTCATTCAAACCGTACAATTTGAAAGAATTGAAAGTAAAAGATTGCCTAAATGGCGGGTCGACACGTCCTAAATAAATTTTAATTAAAAGAGTAGAGAAATCTACTCTCTTTTGTTTTTTTACTTAAATCAAGAATAAGCAATTCTAAGCTGTTTTACTCTAAAGTCGATACATTTATCGAAAAATCAGTTTTGACTGTTTTTAGCATTAAAACTATGACGATATAACAGCCCTAAAAATCAGTCTTAATAACAACTGAAAATCAAAAATTAACTATAACAAAGCAATGAAATTTATTTCTTGTTTTCATTAGCTATAACTAAAAAAGAATAATAAAAAAATAAAAGGACTTTTTTTATGGATAGAGAACAATATATTTCTATGATAGCTCAAGAAATTTATGACGCTGAATATCAAACAAAAATATTATTATTATAAAATGATGGAAGAACCTGATAAAGAATGGGTTAAGAGGCATTGGGAAGCTATAGATAAAGATATATCTTATAGAAATAAATATGGGTGGAATAACAAGGAGTTAGAAGATGCTATTGAGTTTTTTTGAGAGCATGCGAGCTTCTAAGTGATAATCACCCAGATTACTCTTATGAAGAGCAAAAGGATATATTAAAAAAAGCAGTTGAAAAAAAGGATTAAAATTTGATTGCTTTGAAAGCATATTATTATTCTACTGATGATTCTCATAAAATTGTAACAGCTTTAGCAACCAATAATTTTGTAATAATATGCAATTTTTTTCGACTTCGTTTCAAAAAAATTGAATCATTGTATAATAAAAAAACGCTTCTCATATAAAAACTAAATTGATATAAAAAGTAAAAAAATTAAAAAGGAGAATTGAAATATGAGCAAACTTATCAAAATTTGAAGAGTACAACTTGAAAAAAATGAGTTCCTAGTAATTACTTTGAACCAATTAGTAAAGAAGAGCTACTCGTCAAATTTTTTTATTTTTAGATGAAATACAAGATTTAGATGATGTTGCTTGTATTTCTTCTAAATTCCCAGAGTGAGGGCTAAAGGGCCAAATCTAGTCAATCAGTTCCATTCTATGTTTCAGATAGAGATTTAAGAAATAAAGACATTTGGAAAATTTCAGGTCGTTTTTCTTAATGGTGATAAAAGATAGCTTAGATTTAACTAGACTTAATATTAACAACGTAAGAATTTATTTTTGCACAGGTGCTAGTGCTAAAAAAATAAAGAATTAGATTATCTACATAGCATTGAACTTTAGATGTAGACTCAACTAATCTTGAAACTATCCAAAAATTTAGAGCACTATATGGAACATTACTATAAAATCTTACCTTTTAATATGATTGTAAATTCTGGTAATGGACTTTCATGTTTATTTTAATTTTTGACAAACCGTTAGATTAACACAAACAACTAAATACCATTTAAAAAAATATTAAAAGATGTGATTGAACATTTTTTTTAGTTATTTGTTAGGATTGACTACTCACACTGTAAAGAGTACGAAGAGTATCATGACAAAAAAACAATAAAAAAATAAAAAAAGGATTAAAAAGTAGCTAGTACTACAAAGTATTATGCAAAAATGAGTGTGCCCTGGGTGCAGAACTAAATTCTATACAACTGAAAATAAAGGTCGTTGTACAAGCATTTAGAACAAAAAAAGACAAAATCACTTATCAAGATTTTTTTAATCTCAATTAGCAATTTTGTCAATTTGTTCCAGTAGCGATTTGCTAGGCTGCGTGTACAATAAAAATCAAATTATTTATCGAAAATGCTTCTATTCTTGATGAGCTAATCAATACTCAAACAAAATTATCCCAAAAAGATTTGACCCTTGAAGATTTCGATAAGTTGTATCGTTTATCTTTAACCCCTCATAGACTTTTTATCAAGTAGTAAAGAATCTATTCTGAAAAAAATGTTTCAGAAGTTAAAAGATTATTACTTCAACAAGATGAAAGAAAAAAATGAGATTGTTAGAGTTTATAGTAGCCAGGCTCTAAAGGTAGAGAGGAAAATGCTTACAATTTTTAGGATTTACTCGTAATATTGCAATAATCTTAAAACATTTAATAGACAATTAAATGAACCGTTGGATAAAAAAAGGAGTACAAACAAATTATTTCCGAAATCCGTAAATTAAAAGGTCAATGTAGCATATAACCATCTTACATTTAAGAATATGGATTCTATAGCAATACGTAACTTCC
>BNJS01001190.1_pt1 | contig 34106 bp, 10 predicted proteins | sample 8540461 | NCBI WGS metagenome assembly BNJS01 (sample SAMD00202454, study PRJDB9452) | human saliva metagenome | isolation source: human saliva | place: Japan
CACACACACACACACATTATTAATATTACACACCGTCATCATCATTTTTCTACTACGCGCCGCGCCGCTGCCAGCCAGCGCGCGCGCGCCGCCGCCATTGATATTATTGTTGTTGCCATTACGATTATTACTATCATATTGCCCTTCCTCTCCTTCACACATAATATATATTATTATATATTATTATTATTATATATATATATATATATATATATATTATTACATAATACATTATTAATAATATTACTACACACACACATTATTGTTACACATATAATAATATATAATAATAATAATCACACACCAACAACAACACACACACACCAAACACACACACACACACACACACACACACAACAACACCAGCAGGCAGGCAGGCGATACCGCCGCCGCCCGCCGCCGCCGCACAGCCGGTACCATCATTGGGCGGCGTGCAGAAACAGGTTTCGGGCGCGGTTGCCGCTGAAGGCTGAACATCGTCAACTTCAGCAAGGGAAACGCCACAGCAATGTCGCAAGCTCCGCTGTCAGACAAGCTCGTGTGTTCGAGTATTAACTTTTAATTTGTCTAACAGTTGACCAAGGTGAACGCTTGACGTTTAAAAGTTATAAATGATAGTCATTTGGTGCCAATGACAAGCTATATAAAAAATAAAAACAGGAGAACAGCAGGCACTTTAAAACACGCCCAATTATTTGTTTTTTCTTACGCTAATCACTTGGGACAACCAATTAAACTGCTAACACCCGTACCATCAACCTTTCCTCCTTTTTCTTTCGCTTTAGTGTGCTCATTCATCGTAATCACATAACGTTACACAATAGACTTGAATAGATTTATGCTTATAATTGAATTTAATAGCTAAAGATAAATTGTTTTGTTTCCTCGTATATTTTTTCCTTATTAGTAAAATCTTTTAAAAAATTTGCCTTTTTTTATCTAAACTAAATATAAATTATTTTTTCAACTAGCTATTAAAAATTTCATTTTTCAAATATGTTGATGCAAACCCATTAAATTAGTCTTGTTTCCTCTTTCGCAACCTTTTAAAAATCAGTTGCTATTTCTATTTCTCTCAACCAATCATTCACAATTACCAGCGTCACGAAAAAGCAAACAAAAAAAATCGTTAATTTTGTTTCTTTAATAGAGGTGATGAAATATCCAATTGAGATAAATGTTTAGTCGACCATGTGCGGGTCAGCCCCGAGGTCAGTTGTTTATGTTTTTATCTTTTAGTTCACGGTCAGGCCTTGATTTTTCACAAAACGTTTCGAAAGGTTCGGTTCCTGCACGACTGAAGTGAACCACGCAGACAAAAAGAGCTAAATTGCCATCAATCATTACTAAAATTATTAATCGAAACGTGGACTGTTTATCTTTTTCATGAACGTAACACTAATGACGCTACTGAGCCCTTGCTCTTCTCAGAATCTATTCATTTCAGTTAACATATTTTGTTAAAATAAGATAACAAAATCAAAATATTTGGACAGACAGTGAAGATTTTAAAGAAAAGATTGGTAAAGATAAAAATAGTCGGTTGGAACCGCTAACTCAAGCAGATGTTTGTGATGATGAACAGAATTGACTGTTCAGTTTGCATGGAAAATGGCAGGTTGGTGGTGATGAAGCTCCTAAACCTGTCGTTTTGTCAGAAAAATTAGGTATCTCAAGTTCAAAGTATTGTTGATGTAGAAGAAATTATCCCATCGAAGAATACCTCAGTTAAAAGAGTTTAATCAACGTCCCCACCTATGCAGATGAAGGACGTATTGAGCAAGGAAAGAACTGTTGGAAGAAATTGGAGAGCTGTATTATGACTTATTTGAGCAAGCTTTTAGTAGATGTTGGTTCAAGCTCGTTTTGATATTATTTACAGAAGTTCTGATGGGTAATGTTGTATATTAGTCTACTAGTTAATATTAACAGGTTCTGAAGAAAAAAGTTTTAAAGTCAATGATTTGTCAATTATAGAACTTATTTTTATGTACAGCAATGGATTAGAAGATAAAAGTTATTGACGAATTAGTTGATAAACATTGTGTTTTGTAGATTACGAAGATAAGAATCCTCAGTTAAAGAAAGATATTATTAGTTATTTTGTCACAATTAGAGTTAGTGAAAGGATACTTTGCAAATGAAGTATAGAATGTTTCTGAAGAGATAATAAAGGAAACAAGACATGTTTTTAGCCGATGACGATATGTTAAAAGAAATACAGCTATTATGTAGATAATAACGAGGAATATGCAGAAGAATTATACGGTAACATTGCAGCACTGTTGGAGATGAACTGTTAGCACAAAGCACCTTGTAGAAACAAGGAGATTTTTTTCAAACCCGACTTGTCATGCTTGTTTTTTTTTATGTTTAGATATACTAAATTATAAAAACGGATACAAAATCTGAGGTTGATTATGTAGCAGTTGAAAGATATGTATTTAAACCTAAGAGCTATTATAGCACCAATTTTAACTGGGCAGCATGTGTGATGCATGTTGAGTAGAAGTTGGAAAACTTTAGCTGGACTTTTTTAAAAGGAGAATTTAAATGTTGAATAAACAGAACAAGAATTAAAGATTGCAAAAGCTGATTTCTTCATAGAAATTCTGAAAAATTGATCTTTCTGAAAGAACTATTCTCAATAGCAGGGCCAACAACTTCAAACCCTTGGCCTCAAGGGTTTTCTTATGGTTCATCGTCTACAAATCAACTGAAAAAGTGTCGAATGCCTGTCTCACATAACCAGATGTGGCGGTTTTTGAACAAAATGAATATTTCATCAGGAAAGGAAAATACTTTCATGTGACGAAGCCAATCATCCCACAATTAATGAACTTGGATGTTCAAGAAATCTATCAATTAGATAAATAAATTGGAAATAAGACCAATATTAACATATAATTATTTGACTTTTTGTTTTTGAGGGCAGAGTCAAATTGAAGATGATCCCGATACAATATAATCTTATTGGAGGTAAGTTTATTAAAAAGAGAATTGTTTTTGTTGCTTTTGTTTTATTGAAGAAAGAGTGAAAAATGATGAAGCAAATATGCAAAAGTTATTACGGTTTCTAAAAGAAAAAAAGTTGATAAAGAACTTATGTGGTTGTTTTACTTTAATAGGTATTAGATGTTTTGGTATTATTAATTTTGTATACTTTTTAATGTCTTTATAGTTAAGCAGTTTGAATAATAAATAGAGTTTGTTTAGGGACAGGTCTTTACCGATTTTTTGAGAATCCACTGGCATAGACCATGGAACAAAGTGCGGTCATGACATATCAACAAAGCTTACCGAAACCGATTGCGCCCGTGTGAGAGGTTCGAGAGCAGGTGACAGTCGAGTTACTTAATCATTTCTTCCTCGTCGTTACAGTAAAATGTGTTGGCACACTTTATTTGGTAAATGGTTAGACGATGAGGAATAACGGTAGCTAGCCTAAAAACACCCGTTAATCTGCAAAGAATCGAAAAGCCCCAAGGAACTGGCATTCCTTAGTTTTTGGTGTAGCTCTTGAGTTACTTAATCACAGCACATATATCAATGCCAGAGGGTACGTGTCAAAATTGTGTTACGATTTCTAGGTGAGGTATCTCAAAGGACATGGTTTGTATGAATATTTCGTAGGGTGCAGTGCCAAACAACTCATTTTTTCTTTATTTCTTTAATGTGCGTGAATGGTTAGTATTATCCACACATTGGGTACTCCATATATTATAAATATCGATATAGATAAATATAGTTGCTTGTATTGAATAGCAAGTGTTGGGGAATAGTGATTGGCACTGAGAATAGCAAAATAAGTAAAAAAAATGATAATAATAAATTTTTGAGACTTTTCATGTGTTATTCCACCGATATTCCACCGATACCACCTTTTATTCCCTTTTTCTGAATGTTGCGTCACTATACCGCTCTTTAAGGCAAGTGACGAGTCAGTACAATAGGGCTTGAATAGGTGAAAGCCAGCGTCTTTAGGCGCTGTTGTAATCTGGGCTTATAGTCTGGTGCAAACCACCTGTTTGATTTGGTATCAAGTGATTATAGTCATATACTTGTGATAAATATTTAAAATACAGAGAGGCTAGAATTAATAATGTGATATTGTGATGTGAAAGTAATATTTTATTAATAGGTACAGATTAGAAATTTGCTGACACAGTGTATTTAAGCCCACACATTGATTCGTCATTCATTACCTGACGACAATTTGTATCGATGTATTTTGCAACGGCGCATCCCAAACTTCCATATATTTTAAAACGTCAAACCCGCAAGGTTCCTTGGTATTATTCTGCGTATACACGATTACGCTGGCTGCTGCTACTGCAGCCCGATCATAGTATGGCTTTTGCAGCAGCGTCCTTTTAGCCGGAGATATTAGATATTGAGCCTATACCCTAGAAGACTGAAACAACATCGAAAGCCCGCTAAACTCGGGTTATGCTAAACGCTTCAATACATCCCATATACTACCCTAGCATATGGACTCACAGTTTATATGCAATATCTCATTTGTTCTTCAGTCACCCGGATAGAGTGCTTTTTTATTTCTTTGTATAAGAGTTTCCTCCAATCTCTTCATCAGATATTTCTATGGTTTTCAAAGTTTTTTGATCAATTCAACCATAGATTGTTCTACTTGTTGTTCCTGTGTCACTCATGACATTTATTACATATATAACTGATAGCAGTATTTTATATAAACGAATAACGAGGCAGCACAATAATACGCTTTAGACTTTTCATAAGAAACCTCTTTCGTGTAAGGTTGTTGCGTCCACTGCGGTTCGCTTTTAGGAAACATATTGTTTCGACATTATGCTTCTCCCTTTCCAACCCAAACAAACCACTTTTCACTTCTCATTATAACACACAACGTAGTGATTTCACGCAACAAAGTTGTAGCTGCTTTCACTGAAAGATGAGATCACTTCCAGAATTGCCACCATGTGTTCCAAAAGAAGAGTCTTTTGTTTTCTCGCGATGACAATCAAGAGTTAATATCTGCCGATTCTTCACCAACTCTTGCAAATTCAAGCAGATTTGTTCGTCTGTAGGTTCCGATTTGTAACATACGGGCAATCACTATTTGCATCACTTCCGTGTTTCGTATTTTCTGCATTTTCCTCATTAAGTAATACATCCCTTACATACTCAGAAAGTTTCATTTTTCTAGCTTCTGAACGTTTTTCTAATTCTTTTTTTTCTTCGTCTGTAATACGTACGTTTAGACTTTTATGCTTCCCTTGTACCACATTGTATCTCCTTTGTAATTATTTTTCTTTACAATTTTACCACAAATTCTAAGGAAATTTTATCCATAATCGATTTTAAACTCCGAAACGCTTATTATTTACAACGAAAAACGAAGAGAAAGGTTTTCCGAGGGTAAATATACCACCTTGAGCTTTAAAGCTCGTAAAACACGTTATATTGCCTTAAAAAACGACAAAATAAAAAGCACGGTTTATTCACCATGCTTTTTCTGTTATACTCGTTATTTCTTATACGGTTTTGCGTTGTCTAATCGTTTCAATCCTTCCTCTACTTCTTCCCTTAGACGATTAGCTTCTTCTTCATCTCCTTCAAGACGTGCCTTTTGATAGCTTTTCAACTTAGCTTTTTCTTCGTCTGTTGTCATGTTCTTGTAGTCAGGTTCTGTCCATTCAGGCACGTTTGTTTTCTTGCTTGATTTTGATTTATTAGCCTTTTTCGGTTCTGATTTTGGTTTGTTAAACTTGTCTGGATCATACGTGCCAGCGACTTCTTTTTCCCAAGTGAATTCATACGCTAAAACTGGATTTCCACGCTTTTTTGACTTGATTTTTTTGACTTTTAAATCCTCGAAGTAGGGGGAAAGTTGCTCTAGAATAGGTTTTAAAACAAGTCTATCTATGTGACACGATTTATAGCTGACTGGCATATCTAACAAGAGCTTAAATTCATCAATCTTGAACTCTTTTCGTCCAACCGTTCGCCATTGCTTCAGCAGTCTGTAAGCAGTTTTTGCATAGGTTGAGCGGATAGTAGTAAACTCTTGTAACTCATATTGAGTAAAATTCGCTGACAATTTATTAAGAATATACTCAAAATGAGGAGATACAGAAACTTGAGCTTGCATATCTGACAAATTCTCTTCCCAATCAACTCGAAACCGTGTAAAAAGTGGCATGTACTCAATAGATTTGCTTGTTTTTTCGATATATCTTAACTGACTGATATTATTAGCTAGACTATCCATTGTGTCGTAAAATCTTTTGTTGTGTTGGATAGAATAATTTGCCAATTCTGCCAGTTGATATTTATCAAAAACAAGGTCAGAAGTGCCTTTATCTCTTGCCTTTGCAATAATCGCAAAAAAGAAATTCATCTCTTCTGCAGTCCACTTTCTCATGATAACCGTGTTTAAATCATTGTGATGCTTAACTACTTCATTAGCCATATAAAAACCTCTTTCGACTTATGTTTTTATTATACCATACCTTTGTTATAAAAACAAGTTTAAATATATGTTTTTTTGTGCCGACATTTTGTTATCGAAGAACCGACATTTTGTACTTGATAAACCGACATTTTGTTATCGAAGAACCGACATTTTGTACTTGATAAACCGACATTTTGTTATCGAAGAACCGACATTTTGTTATTCATAAAACTCGAAAACCCTTGGCGCTCTAAGGCTCACGGAGGTGCTAAATATATTATTAAACATATATATAAAATATATATAAATAAGGGTCTCACTTCGTTTCGCCCCAAAATCTACACCTTCGTTTGATTTTTAAGGCTTCGCCTTTGTTCGCTACGCTCATGCAACAAGGAGCTTCGCTCTAAGGGCTAACGCCCTCGCTTTTTATTAGCAATCAATACAACTAAACTGGTTAGATACAGTTAATACAGAAGCTCTAACCCCTTGTAGCCCTTGGATTGATACAGTTAATACACTATCTCTGCACTTGAAATGTGTATTTCCCCCTTTTACCGACATTTTGTACTTGATAAACCTCGCAAACCCTTGATATGACTGGGTTTGTAAGGTGCTGAGACGAGCATTGTGGCGCTTTTAAAATCGCTAATGTGGGCAATCTATCACGAAACTCCCTACAGACGCTCACTTCACGAGCTTGTAGGCGTAGGATTTTCTAAACTCATCAACTCTCTCATGCCCTAACGCCTTTGATGCTGCCAATTCTGCCATTTTGTCTAAGACGTGCCCTCTCAGATCCTTGCGCAGAAATGTCTTCTGCGACTTCGGAAGAACGGTCACGTCCCTCTCGTTCATCAAATAGACACGCTTGGCATATTCAGCTCGTGCCGAGTGTTCGTCTAATTTTTTCGGTACTGCATACGTCTGAACCTCGTTTATTCGGTTGTTGAAGACGTAAAAATCCTCGTTCTGACGAAAAAGGGAAACGATAAGACGTTCTTCTTCCTCGTTCCGTGCTACGAGTGGACTTCTACGCCATTTCCCCCCTTTTCCTTGAACTCGGAAATAATAAAAGCCGTCTACGTCTCGCTCTGTTTCAAGCGCAGAACCTTTGATAGACTGCAATTCAGACTTACGCAAACCAGTGGCTCCGCCCACCATCTCGAAAAAGTCCTTTTTCTCTTGTGAGATATGTTTGTCGCTCTCCACGTCTACACGTGAGCGCTTCGCATCAGCTCTACGCCTTGGCTTCGTAGGAATGAAAGCCGTAGTCGGTAAATCAAAGACTTTGCCTAAATGCGCCTTGTACGTTGTCAACGTCCAAGCTGACAAATCTTTGTCTACACAACTTTGGATATAGCGGTCTGCATACTTTAAAATCGCTTCTAAGTCGTCCAAATCGTCTCCTACGCTCTTCTGCGCTACGAACTGGGAAAATCTACGCCAATTCGCTAAAGCGTCTCTATACGCCTTTCTAGAGGTTATATAGCGATATACGTCGCCCTCTTTCTTGGCTTGATGACGTGACAAGCCTTGACCGTCAGACCATTTTTTATCAATGATCTGACGACCAAGCTCGTACACTTTCTCAAATCTAGCCTCGTTCGATGTCTGCAAACTCCTTGTTTGCTCCTCTGCTCTCTGTTTGCGTGCTAAACGCTTCTCTTTCCTTGACTTAGCCAATATAACCACCTCTCTTTTTGGATACTAAAAAACCGCCTATGGCTAGTTTGTTAGCCATAGGCGACAATGTTTCTGCTTTGTCAGTTGAACAAGTCAACTCGTTAAGGGAACCGGCTAAAGCAATGTCGCAAGTCTTTAGCGCTGTCAGATAAGCTCGTGCGTTCGAGTATTAACTTTAATTTGTCCAAGCAGTCGGACCAAGGGTGAAACGTCCCCTGACGCTTTTTTCTTCTTAAAAAGCTATAAAACATAGTCATTTGAAGCAATGACAAGCTATATAAAAATAAAAATATGAGAACAGTAGGCACTTTAAAACACGCCCACTATTTGTTTTTTCTTTACGTCCCAGGATAGCTAATCACTGGGATAACCAACTTTAACTGCTACGAATTTTACTATCAACTTTCTCCTCCTTTTTCTTTCGTTTGTGTGCCTATCTATCGTGTAATCACATAACGTTACACAATAGACTTTAAATAGATTTATGCTTATAATTGAATTTAATAGCTAAAGATAAATTGTTTTGTTTCCTCGTATATATTTCTTTTTTTCCTCCTTTATTGTAAAAATCTTTTTAAAAAAATCTCTGTTTCTTTTTTATCTAAACTAAATATAAATTATTTTTTCAACTAGCTATTAAAATTTATTTTTTCTAAATATGTTGATGCAAAACCCATTAAAATTGTATTCTGTTTCCTCTTTCGCAACCTTAAAAATCAGTTGCTTATTTCTATTTCTCTAACCAATCAATTATTCATACTAATAGTATGCCACAAAAAGCAAAATAAAAAAATCAAGCTCACACTTTTTTTGTTTCCTCTTTAATAGATAAAAAGATGAAATATCCGCAATTATCTGAGATAAATGTTTAGCCGACCATAAAAGTGGCTTTCAGCCCCTTTATAGATCAGCTAAACATTTATGCCTTTCAGCCCTTTTTATTGCTCCACGCAATAAAAATTCCTTGATTTTTTCTCACAAAACGTCAAGCGTTTTTCTCGAAAAAAGGTTCGGTCTTCTAAAATCAGACCGAAGTGCCTGCGAACCACGCAGACAAAAAAAGAGCTTTGGAATCTCGCTATCAATCATTACTAAATTATTAATCGAAACGTGGATTCGTTTATCTTTTTTTCATGAACGTAATAATTAATGGGATTGCCTTTGAGCCTTGCTCTTCCTTGGAATCTATTCTTATTTCCAGTTAATGATATTTTTGTTGAAATGTGATAAGATAAATAAAATCAAAATATTTGGATAGATATATGGAAGATTTAAAGAAAGAGATTGGTAAAAAGATAAAAATAGCTCGGTTGAACCTCGGGCTAACTCAAGCAGATGTTTGTGATGATGAGTCAGAATTGACTGTTCGACAATTAGCTCGTATTGAAAATGGGCAGGCTATGGTGACAGTTCCTAAACTTGTCATTTTGTCAGAAAAATTAGGTATCTCAGTTCAAAGTATTGTTGATGTAGAAGAAATTGAATTACCTAAAGAATACCTGAAGTTAAAAAAAGAGCTAATCAACGTCCCTACCTATGCAGATGAAGGACGTATTGAGCGTAAGGAAGAACTGTTGGAAGAAATTGGAGAGCTGTATTATGACGATTTACCGGAGGAAGAGCAGCTTTTAGTAGATGTTATTCAAGCTCGTTTTGATATTTACAGAAGTTCTGATGTACGTTATGGTTTAGTCTTACTAGAAGAATATTTTCAACAGGTTCTGAAGAAAAAAAGTTTTAAAGTCAATGATTTACTAATTATAGAACTTTATTTTATGTGTTGTGCAATGGGATTAGAAGATAAAAGTTATTTTGACGAATTAGCTGATAAAACATTGTGTTTTGTAGATTACGAAGATAAAGAATCCTTAACACAGTTGGAAAAGATATTATTAGTTATTTTGTCACAATTAGAAGAAAAGGATACTTTAAAATATATAGAATGTTTCGAAGAGATAATAAAGGAAACAAGACATGTTTTTTATAGGCCGATGATTTATATGTTTAAAGCGAAATATGTTTTACATGTAGATAATAATGAGGAATATGCAGAAGAATTATACGGTAAAGCTGTTACTTCTGCAGAATTATTGGGAGATGAACTGTTAGCACAAAGAATTTTAGAAGAAAAACAAGGAGATTTTTCTGCAACCTGACTTAGAAGTCATGTTGTTTTTTTTATGTTTAGGATATACTTAAATCATAAAAAAACGGATACAAAACGGAGGCTGATTATGTTGAAGCAGTTGAAAGATATGGATTTAAAAACCCTAATAGGAGCTATCATAGCACTAATTTTAGCACCTGGAGTTGTTAAGGGTGTATACTACGTTGGAGTAGAAGTTGGAAAAAAACTTTAGCTGGACTTTTTTTAAAAAAAGGAGAATTTAAATGTTGAATAAACAGAACAAGAATTGAAAGATACAAAAAGCTGACTTCTTCATAGAAATCTTTTTTTCCGAAAAAAATTGATCTTTTTCTGAAAGAACTATCTCAATAGCAAAACAACCCCCAAAACCCTTGGCTCTCAAGGGTTTTTCTTATGGTCTATCGTCTACAAAATCAACTGAAAAAGCGTCAGAATGCTCGTCTCAGCACCGAATATGCGCGGTTTTTTTGAATAAAAATGCAATATTTCATCAGGAAAGGAAAAAAATACTTGCGACAGTTTAACTAATCAGCCAATTAATGAACTTGGGATGTTCAAGAAATCTTATCAATTAGGGGATAAAAAAATAAATTGGAAATAAGACCAATTATTAATATATAATTATTTGACTTTTTTTGTTTTTTTAGAGGGTAGAGTCAAATTGAAGATGATCCCTGATACAATATAATCTTATTGGAGGTGTTTATTAAAAAAAGAGAATTTGTTTTTGTTGCTTTGTTTTTATTAAAGAAAGAGTGAAAACGATGAAAAAAATATGCAAAAGTTATTACAATTTCTAAAAAGAAAAAAGTTGATAAAGAACTTATAAAGGTTTTACTTGTATTTGTAATAGGGGTCGTTTTGGTATTATTAATTCCTATACTTTTTAGTCTTTTTATAGTTAAGTAAGTTTGGAATAATAAATAGTAGAGCTTGTTCTGAGGGACAGGCTCTACTGATTTTTTGAGAATCCATCAAGTAGACCATGGAATAAAGTAAGCGGTCATGATATAATAACAAAGCTATCGGAAAACCGATTGCGTACCGTGAGGTTCGTGAGAGGAGGTGATAGTCGTGAGTTACTTAATCGAGCTCTTCCTCAATGTTATGGCAAATGTGCTGGCATACTTCATTTGCAAATGGTTAGACGATGAGGAATAACGGTAGCTAGCCTAAAAACACCCGTTAATCTGCAAAGAACGTAAAAAAAGCCCTAAGGAACTGGCATTCCTTAGGGCTTTGGTGTAGCCTTGAGTTACTTAATCGGCAAAGACATTATATCACGTTAGAGGGGTACGTGTCAAAATTTGTGTTACGATTTAGGTGAGGTATCTCAGCGATATGGTCGGTATGTGAATCTCATTTCCGTAGGGTGCAGTGCCAAACAACTCATTTTTCTTTATTTCTAATGCGAATGTATAGTATTATCCACATTAAAATTTTATATATTATAAATATCGATATAGGGATAAATATAGCTGTTTGTATTGAATTATAAAGTGTTGGGGAATAGTGATTGGTAATTGAGAATAGGCAAAATAGTAAAAAAATGATAATAAATTCTTTGAGATTTTTCATGTGTTATTCCACTGATATTCCACCGATACCAATCTTTATTCCCTTTTTCTGGAATGCTGCGTCACTCATACTCAAGCCTCTTTAAGAGGCAAGTGACGAGTCAAGAGCAATAAGGCTTGAACAAAGTGAAAGCCAGCGTCTTTAGGCGCTGGCTGGTTATCTGGGCTTATAGCCCTGGTACAAACCACCCGTTTGACGGGTGGTCATGATTTATATAAGTCATATAATTTTAGGATAACATTTCCGAATGCTAGAGAGGCTAGAATTAATAATGTGATATTGTGGAATGTGAAAGTAATATTTCTTATTAATAGTATTAAGATTAGAAATACTATTGGATATATTATGTATTTAAGCCCACACATTGATTCGTCCATTATTTGGATGATAATCTCTAGCATCGATGTATTTTGCAACGGCGTATCCTAAACTTCCATATATATTTAAAACGTTAAATAAACCTGCAAGTATTCCTGGTATTATTCCTGCGTATACACCGACACGTTTGGCTGCTGCTACTGCAGCTCGACTTAGCATGGCTTTTGCAGCAGCTAGTCCTTTTTTAGCTGCATATTGAGGTATTGAGCCTATACCTCCTAGAAGACTTGAAACAATAACATCGAAAGCCCAAGCAAACTCGCTTAAAGTAACGCCTTGGCCATCCCATATACTACCCCTAGAAGTATATGGACTTACAGCTTTATATGCAATATCTCGCATTTGTTCTTCAGTCAAATTCGGATAGAGTGCTTTATTTTCTTGTATAAGAGTTTCAATCTCTTCATCAGATATTTCTAGTGGTTTTGAAAGTTTTTGATCAATCTCAACCATAGATTGTTCTACTTGTTGTTCCTGTGTCACCTTATACATTTCATTGGCATATATAACTGATGGAACAGTATTTATAGCAACGAATAACGAGGTAACAAGTGCGACAATAATACGCTTTAGACTTTTCATAAGAAACCTCTTTCTGTTATTAAGCTGTTGCGTCCACTATGGTTCGTTTAGGAAATATATTGTTTCCGATATTATGCTTCTCCTTTCCAACCTAAACAAACTACTTTCACTTTCATTATAACATACAACGTAGTGATTTCACCAAATAAAAGGAAGCGTTTTCATTAAAGATGAGATCACTTCCAGAATTGCCACCATTTTTTGTGTTCCAAAAGAAGAGTTTTTTCTTTGTTTTCTCGCGATAAATCAAGAGTTAATATCTGCTGATTCTTCAACAACTCTTGCAAATTCGCGATTTGTTCGTTTTTTTCTGTAAGTTCCGATTGTAACACAAGCAACACATTTGCATCACTTCCGTGTTTCGTATTTTCTGCATTTTCCTCATTAAGTAATACATCCCTTACATACTCAGAAAGTTTCATTTTTCTAGCTTCTGAACGTTTTTCTAATTCTTTTTTTTCTTCGTCTGTAATACGTACGTTTAGACTTTTATGCTTCCCTTGTACCACATTGTATCTCCTTTGTAATTATTTTTCTTTACAATTTTACCACAAATTCTAAGGAAATTTTATCCATAATCGATTTTAAACTCCGAAACGCTTATTATTTACAACGAAAAACGAAGAGAAAGGTTTTCCGAGGGTAAATATACCACCTTGAGCTTTAAAGCTCGTAAAACACGTTATATTGCCTTAAAAAACGACAAAATAAAAAGCACGGTTTATTCACCATGCTTTTTCTGTTATACTCGTTATTTCTTATACGGTTTTGCGTTGTCTAATCGTTTCAATCCTTCCTCTACTTCTTCCCTTAGACGATTAGCTTCTTCTTCATCTCCTTCAAGACGTGCCTTTTGATAGCTTTTCAACTTAGCTTTTTCTTCGTCTGTTGTCATGTTCTTGTAGTCAGGTTCTGTCCATTCAGGCACGTTTGTTTTCTTGCTTGATTTTGATTTATTAGCCTTTTTCGGTTCTGATTTTGGTTTGTTAAACTTGTCTGGATCATACGTGCCAGCGACTTCTTTTTCCCAAGTGAATTCATACGCTAAAACTGGATTTCCACGCTTTTTTGACTTGATTTTTTTGACTTTTAAATCCTCGAAGTAGGGGGAAAGTTGCTCTAGAATAGGTTTTAAAACAAGTCTATCTATGTGACACGATTTATAGCTGACTGGCATATCTAACAAGAGCTTAAATTCATCAATCTTGAACTCTTTTCGTCCAACCGTTCGCCATTGCTTCAGCAGTCTGTAAGCAGTTTTTGCATAGGTTGAGCGGATAGTAGTAAACTCTTGTAACTCATATTGAGTAAAATTCGCTGACAATTTATTAAGAATATACTCAAAATGAGGAGATACAGAAACTTGAGCTTGCATATCTGACAAATTCTCTTCCCAATCAACTCGAAACCGTGTAAAAAGTGGCATGTACTCAATAGATTTGCTTGTTTTTTCGATATATCTTAACTGACTGATATTATTAGCTAGACTATCCATTGTGTCGTAAAATCTTTTGTTGTGTTGGATAGAATAATTTGCCAATTCTGCCAGTTGATATTTATCAAAAACAAGGTCAGAAGTGCCTTTATCTCTTGCCTTTGCAATAATCGCAAAAAAGAAATTCATCTCTTCTGCAGTCCACTTTCTCATGATAACCGTGTTTAAATCATTGTGATGCTTAACTACTTCATTAGCCATATAAAAACCTCTTTCGACTTATGTTTTTATTATACCATACCTTTGTTATAAAAACAAGTTTAAATATATGTTTTTTTGTGCCGACATTTTGTTATCGAAGAACCGACATTTTGTACTTGATAAACCGACATTTTGTTATCGAAGAACCGACATTTTGTACTTGATAAACCGACATTTTGTTATCGAAGAACCGACATTTTGTTATTCATAAAACTCGAAAACCCTTGGCGCTCTAAGGCTCACGGAGGTGCTAAATATATTATTAAACATATATATAAAATATATATAAATAAGGGTCTCACTTCGTTTCGCCCCAAAATCTACACCTTCGTTTGATTTTTAAGGCTTCGCCTTTGTTCGCTACGCTCATGCAACAAGGAGCTTCGCTCTAAGGGCTAACGCCCTCGCTTTTTATTAGCAATCAATACAACTAAACTGGTTAGATACAGTTAATACAGAAGCTCTAACCCCTTGTAGCCCTTGGATTGATACAGTTAATACACTATCTCTGCACTTGAAATGTGTATTTCCCCCTTTTACCGACATTTTGTACTTGATAAACCTCGCAAACCCTTGATATGACTGGGTTTGTAAGGTGCTGAGACGAGCATTGTGGCGCTTTTAAAATCGCTAATGTGGGCAATCTATCACGAAACTCCCTACAGACGCTCACTTCACGAGCTTGTAGGCGTAGGATTTTCTAAACTCATCAACTCTCTCATGCCCTAACGCCTTTGATGCTGCCAATTCTGCCATTTTGTCTAAGACGTGCCCTCTCAGATCCTTGCGCAGAAATGTCTTCTGCGACTTCGGAAGAACGGTCACGTCCCTCTCGTTCATCAAATAGACACGCTTGGCATATTCAGCTCGTGCCGAGTGTTCGTCTAATTTTTTCGGTACTGCATACGTCTGAACCTCGTTTATTCGGTTGTTGAAGACGTAAAAATCCTCGTTCTGACGAAAAAGGGAAACGATAAGACGTTCTTCTTCCTCGTTCCGTGCTACGAGTGGACTTCTACGCCATTTCCCCCCTTTTCCTTGAACTCGGAAATAATAAAAGCCGTCTACGTCTCGCTCTGTTTCAAGCGCAGAACCTTTGATAGACTGCAATTCAGACTTACGCAAACCAGTGGCTCCGCCCACCATCTCGAAAAAGTCCTTTTTCTCTTGTGAGATATGTTTGTCGCTCTCCACGTCTACACGTGAGCGCTTCGCATCAGCTCTACGCCTTGGCTTCGTAGGAATGAAAGCCGTAGTCGGTAAATCAAAGACTTTGCCTAAATGCGCCTTGTACGTTGTCAACGTCCAAGCTGACAAATCTTTGTCTACACAACTTTGGATATAGCGGTCTGCATACTTTAAAATCGCTTCTAAGTCGTCCAAATCGTCTCCTACGCTCTTCTGCGCTACGAACTGGGAAAATCTACGCCAATTCGCTAAAGCGTCTCTATACGCCTTTCTAGAGGTTATATAGCGATATACGTCGCCCTCTTTCTTGGCTTGATGACGTGACAAGCCTTGACCGTCAGACCATTTTTTATCAATGATCTGACGACCAAGCTCGTACACTTTCTCAAATCTAGCCTCGTTCGATGTCTGCAAACTCCTTGTTTGCTCCTCTGCTCTCTGTTTGCGTGCTAAACGCTTCTCTTTCCTTGACTTAGCCAATATAACCACCTCTCTTTTTGGATACTAAAAAACCGCCTATGGCTAGTTTGTTAGCCATAGGCGACAATGTTTCTGCTTTGTCAGTTGAACAAGTCAACTCGTTAAGGGAACCGGCTAAAGCAATGTCGCAAGTCTTTAGCGCTGTCAGATAAGCTCGTGCGTTCGAGTATTAACTTTAATTTGTCCAAGCAGTCGGACCAAGGGTGAAACGTCCCCTGACGCTTTTTTCTTCTTAAAAAGCTATAAAACATAGTCATTTGAAGCAATGACAAGCTATATAAAAATAAAAATATGAGAACAGTAGGCACTTTAAAACACGCCCACTATTTGTTTTTTCTTTACGTCCCAGGATAGCTAATCACTGGGATAACCAACTTTAACTGCTACGAATTTTACTATCAACTTTCTCCTCCTTTTTCTTTCGTTTGTGTGCCTATCTATCGTGTAATCACATAACGTTACACAATAGACTTTAAATAGATTTATGCTTATAATTGAATTTAATAGCTAAAGATAAATTGTTTTGTTTCCTCGTATATATTTCTTTTTCCTCCTTTATTGTAAAATCTTTTTAAAAAATCTCTGTTTCTTTTTTATCTAAACTAAATATAAATTATTTTTTCAACTAGCTATTAAAATTTATTTTTTCTAAATATGTTGATGCAAAACCCATTAAAATTGTATTCTGTTTCCTCTTTCGCAACCTTAAAAATCAGTTGCTTATTTCTATTTCTCTAACCAATCAATTATTCATACTAATAGTATGCCACAAAAAGCAAAATAAAAAAATCAAGCTCACACTTTTTTTGTTTCCTCTTTAATAGATAAAAGATGAAATATCCGCAAATTATCCGAGATAAATGTTTAGCCGACCATAAAAGTGGCTTTCAGCCCCTTTATAGATCAGCTAAACATTTATGCCTTTCAGCCCTTTTTATTGCTCCACGCAATAAAAATTCCTTGATTTTTTCTCACAAAACGTCAAGCGTTTTTCTCGAAAAAAGGTTCGGTCTTCTAAAATCAGACCGAAGTGCCTGCGAACCACGCAGACAAAAAAGAGAGCTTGGAATCTCGCTATCAATCATTACTAAATTATTAATCGAAACGTGGATTCGTTTATCTTTTTCATGAACGTAATAATTAATGGGGATTGCCTTGAGCCTTGCTCTTCCTTGGAATCTATTCTTATTTCCAGTTAATGATATTTTTGTTGAAATGTGATAAGATAAATAAAATCAAAATATTTGGATAGATATATGGAAGATTTAAAGAAAGAGATTGGTAAAAAGATAAAAATAGCTCGGTTGAACCTCGGGCTAACTCAAGCAGATGTTTGTGATGATGAGTCAGAATTGACTGTTCGACAATTAGCTCGTATTGAAAATGGGCAGGCTATGGTGACAGTTCCTAAACTTGTCATTTTGTCAGAAAAATTAGGTATCTCAGTTCAAAGTATTGTTGATGTAGAAGAAATTGAATTACCTAAAGAATACCTGAAGTTAAAAAAAGAGCTAATCAACGTCCCTACCTATGCAGATGAAGGACGTATTGAGCGTAAGGAAGAACTGTTGGAAGAAATTGGAGAGCTGTATTATGACGATTTACCGGAGGAAGAGCAGCTTTTAGTAGATGTTATTCAAGCTCGTTTTGATATTTACAGAAGTTCTGATGTACGTTATGGTTTAGTCTTACTAGAAGAATATTTTCAACAGGTTCTGAAGAAAAAAAGTTTTAAAGTCAATGATTTACTAATTATAGAACTTTATTTTATGTGTTGTGCAATGGGATTAGAAGATAAAAGTTATTTTGACGAATTAGCTGATAAAACATTGTGTTTTGTAGATTACGAAGATAAAGAATCCTTAACACAGTTGGAAAAGATATTATTAGTTATTTTGTCACAATTAGAAGAAAAGGATACTTTAAAATATATAGAATGTTTCGAAGAGATAATAAAGGAAACAAGACATGTTTTTTATAGGCCGATGATTTATATGTTTAAAGCGAAATATGTTTTACATGTAGATAATAATGAGGAATATGCAGAAGAATTATACGGTAAAGCTGTTACTTCTGCAGAATTATTGGGAGATGAACTGTTAGCACAAAGAATTTTAGAAGAAAAACAAGGAGATTTTTCTGCAACCTGACTTAGAAGTCATGTTGTTTTTTTTATGTTTAGGATATACTTAAATCATAAAAAAACGGATACAAAACGGAGGCTGATTATGTTGAAGCAGTTGAAAGATATGGATTTAAAAACCCTAATAGGAGCTATCATAGCACTAATTTTAGCACCTGGAGTTGTTAAGGGTGTATACTACGTTGGAGTAGAAGTTGGAAAAAAACTTTAGCTGGACTTTTTTTAAAAAGGAGAATTTAAATGTTGAATAAACAGAACAAGAATTGAAAGATACAAAAGCTGACTTCTTCATAGAAATCTTTTTTCCGAAAAATTGATCTTTTTCTGAAAGAACTATCTCAATAGCAAAACAACCCCCAAACCCTTGGCTCTCAAGGGTTTTCTTATGGTCTATCGTCTACAAAATCAACTGAAAAAGCGTCAGAATGCTCGTCTCAGCACCGAATATGCGCGGTTTTTGAATAAAATGCAATATTTCATCAGGAAAGGAAAAATACTTGCGACAGTTTAACTAATCAGCCAATTAATGAACTTGGGATGTTCAAGAAATCTTATCAATTAGGGGATAAAAAAATAAATTGGAAATAAGACCAATTATTAATATATAATTATTTGACTTTTTGTTTTTTAGAGGGTAGAGTCAAATTGAAGATGATCCCGATACAATATAATCTTATTGGAGGTGTTTATTAAAAAGAGAATTTGTTTTGTTGCTTTGTTTTATTAAAGAAAGAGTGAAAACGATGAAAAAATATGCAAAGTTATTACAATTTCTAAAAAGAAAAAAGTTGATAAAGAACTTATAAAGGTTTTACTTGTATTTGTAATAGGGGTCGTTTTGGTATTATTAATTCCTATACTTTTTTTAGTCTTTTTTTATAGTTAAGTAAGTTTGGAATAATAAATAGTAGAGCTTGTTCTGAGGGACAGGCTCTACTGATTTTTGAGAATCCATCAAGTAGACCATGGAATAAAGTAAGCGGTCATGATATAATAACAAAGCTATCGGAAAACCGATTGCGTACCGTGAGGTTCGTGAGAGGAGGTGATAGTCGTGAGTTACTTAATCGAGCTCTTCCTCAATGTTATGGCAAATGTGCTGGCATACTTCATTTTGCAAATGGTTGAGACGATGAGGAATAACGGTAGCTAGCCTAAAAACACCCGTTAATCTGCAAAGAACGTAAAAAGCCCTAAGGAACTGGCATTCCTTAGGGCTTTGAGTGTAACTATGAGTTACTTAATCGGCAAAAGACATTATATCACGTTAGAGGGGTACGTGTCAAAATTTGTGTTACGATTTAGGTGAGGTATCTCAGCGATATGGTCGGTATGTGAATCTCATTTCCGTAGGGTGCAGTGCCAAACAACTCATTTTTCTTTATTTCTAATGCGAATGTATAGTATTATCCACATTAAAATTTTATATATTATAAATATCGATATAGGGATAAATATAGCTGTTTGTATTGAATTATAAAGTGTTGGGGAATAGTGATTGGTAATTGAGAATAGGCAAAATAGTAAAAAAAATGATAATAAATTCTTTGAGATTTTTCATGTGTTATTCCACTGATATTCCACCGATACCAATCTTTATTCCCTTTTTCTGGAATGCTGCGTCACTCATACTCAAGCCTCTTTAAGAGGCAAGTGACGAGTCAAGAGCAATAAGGCTTGAACAAAGTGAAAGCCAGCGTCTTTAGGCGCTGGCTGGTTATCTGGGCTTATAGCCCTGGTACAAACCACCCGTTTGACGGGTGGTCATGATTTATATAAGTCATATAATTTTAGGATAACATTTCCGAATGCTAGAGAGGCTAGAATTAATAATGTGATATTGTGGAATGTGAAAGTAATATTTCTTATTAATAGTATTAAGATTAGAAATACTATTGGATATATTATGTATTTAAGCCCACACATTGATTCGTCCATTATTTGGATGATAATCTCTAGCATCGATGTATTTTGCAACGGCGTATCCTAAACTTCCATATATATTTAAAACGTTAAATAAACCTGCAAGTATTCCTGGTATTATTCCTGCGTATACACCGACACGTTTGGCTGCTGCTACTGCAGCTCGACTTAGCATGGCTTTTGCAGCAGCTAGTCCTTTTTTAGCTGCATATTGAGGTATTGAGCCTATACCTCCTAGAAGACTTGAAACAATAACATCGAAAGCCCAAGCAAACTCGCTTAAAGTAACGCCTTGGCCATCCCATATACTACCCCTAGAAGTATATGGACTTACAGCTTTATATGCAATATCTCGCATTTGTTCTTCAGTCAAATTCGGATAGAGTGCTTTATTTTCTTGTATAAGAGTTTCAATCTCTTCATCAGATATTTCTAGTGGTTTTGAAAGTTTTTGATCAATCTCAACCATAGATTGTTCTACTTGTTGTTCCTGTGTCACCTTATACATTTCATTGGCATATATAACTGATGGAACAGTATTTATAGCAACGAATAACGAGGTAACAAGTGCGACAATAATACGCTTTAGACTTTTCATAAGAAACCTCTTTCTGTTATTAAGCTGTTGCGTCCACTATGGTTCGTTTAGGAAATATATTGTTTCCGATATTATGCTTCTCCTTTCCAACCTAAACAAACTACTTTCACTTTCATTATAACATACAACGTAGTGATTTCACCAAATAAAAGGAAGCGTTTTCATTAAAGATGAGATCACTTCCAGAATTGCCACCATTTTTTGTGTTCCAAAAGAAGAGTTTTTTCTTTGTTTTCTCGCGATAAATCAAGAGTTAATATCTGCTGATTCTTCAACAACTCTTGCAAATTCGCGATTTGTTCGTTTTTTTCTGTAAGTTCCGATTGTAACACAAGCAACACATTTGCATCACTTCCGTGTTTCGTATTTTCTGCATTTTCCTCATTAAGTAATACATCCCTTACATACTCAGAAAGTTTCATTTTTCTAGCTTCTGAACGTTTTTCTAATTCTTTTTTTTCTTCGTCTGTAATACGTACGTTTAGACTTTTATGCTTCCCTTGTACCACATTGTATCTCCTTTGTAATTATTTTTCTTTACAATTTTACCACAAATTCTAAGGAAATTTTATCCATAATCGATTTTAAACTCCGAAACGCTTATTATTTACAACGAAAAACGAAGAGAAAGGTTTTCCGAGGGTAAATATACCACCTTGAGCTTTAAAGCTCGTAAAACACGTTATATTGCCTTAAAAAACGACAAAATAAAAAGCACGGTTTATTCACCATGCTTTTTCTGTTATACTCGTTATTTCTTATACGGTTTTGCGTTGTCTAATCGTTTCAATCCTTCCTCTACTTCTTCCCTTAGACGATTAGCTTCTTCTTCATCTCCTTCAAGACGTGCCTTTTGATAGCTTTTCAACTTAGCTTTTTCTTCGTCTGTTGTCATGTTCTTGTAGTCAGGTTCTGTCCATTCAGGCACGTTTGTTTTCTTGCTTGATTTTGATTTATTAGCCTTTTTCGGTTCTGATTTTGGTTTGTTAAACTTGTCTGGATCATACGTGCCAGCGACTTCTTTTTCCCAAGTGAATTCATACGCTAAAACTGGATTTCCACGCTTTTTTGACTTGATTTTTTTGACTTTTAAATCCTCGAAGTAGGGGGAAAGTTGCTCTAGAATAGGTTTTAAAACAAGTCTATCTATGTGACACGATTTATAGCTGACTGGCATATCTAACAAGAGCTTAAATTCATCAATCTTGAACTCTTTTCGTCCAACCGTTCGCCATTGCTTCAGCAGTCTGTAAGCAGTTTTTGCATAGGTTGAGCGGATAGTAGTAAACTCTTGTAACTCATATTGAGTAAAATTCGCTGACAATTTATTAAGAATATACTCAAAATGAGGAGATACAGAAACTTGAGCTTGCATATCTGACAAATTCTCTTCCCAATCAACTCGAAACCGTGTAAAAAGTGGCATGTACTCAATAGATTTGCTTGTTTTTTCGATATATCTTAACTGACTGATATTATTAGCTAGACTATCCATTGTGTCGTAAAATCTTTTGTTGTGTTGGATAGAATAATTTGCCAATTCTGCCAGTTGATATTTATCAAAAACAAGGTCAGAAGTGCCTTTATCTCTTGCCTTTGCAATAATCGCAAAAAAGAAATTCATCTCTTCTGCAGTCCACTTTCTCATGATAACCGTGTTTAAATCATTGTGATGCTTAACTACTTCATTAGCCATATAAAAACCTCTTTCGACTTATGTTTTTATTATACCATACCTTTGTTATAAAAACAAGTTTAAATATATGTTTTTTTGTGCCGACATTTTGTTATCGAAGAACCGACATTTTGTACTTGATAAACCGACATTTTGTTATCGAAGAACCGACATTTTGTACTTGATAAACCGACATTTTGTTATCGAAGAACCGACATTTTGTTATTCATAAAACTCGAAAACCCTTGGCGCTCTAAGGCTCACGGAGGTGCTAAATATATTATTAAACATATATATAAAATATATATAAATAAGGGTCTCACTTCGTTTCGCCCCAAAATCTACACCTTCGTTTGATTTTTAAGGCTTCGCCTTTGTTCGCTACGCTCATGCAACAAGGAGCTTCGCTCTAAGGGCTAACGCCCTCGCTTTTTATTAGCAATCAATACAACTAAACTGGTTAGATACAGTTAATACAGAAGCTCTAACCCCTTGTAGCCCTTGGATTGATACAGTTAATACACTATCTCTGCACTTGAAATGTGTATTTCCCCCTTTTACCGACATTTTGTACTTGATAAACCTCGCAAACCCTTGATATGACTGGGTTTGTAAGGTGCTGAGACGAGCATTGTGGCGCTTTTAAAATCGCTAATGTGGGCAATCTATCACGAAACTCCCTACAGACGCTCACTTCACGAGCTTGTAGGCGTAGGATTTTCTAAACTCATCAACTCTCTCATGCCCTAACGCCTTTGATGCTGCCAATTCTGCCATTTTGTCTAAGACGTGCCCTCTCAGATCCTTGCGCAGAAATGTCTTCTGCGACTTCGGAAGAACGGTCACGTCCCTCTCGTTCATCAAATAGACACGCTTGGCATATTCAGCTCGTGCCGAGTGTTCGTCTAATTTTTTCGGTACTGCATACGTCTGAACCTCGTTTATTCGGTTGTTGAAGACGTAAAAATCCTCGTTCTGACGAAAAAGGGAAACGATAAGACGTTCTTCTTCCTCGTTCCGTGCTACGAGTGGACTTCTACGCCATTTCCCCCCTTTTCCTTGAACTCGGAAATAATAAAAGCCGTCTACGTCTCGCTCTGTTTCAAGCGCAGAACCTTTGATAGACTGCAATTCAGACTTACGCAAACCAGTGGCTCCGCCCACCATCTCGAAAAAGTCCTTTTTCTCTTGTGAGATATGTTTGTCGCTCTCCACGTCTACACGTGAGCGCTTCGCATCAGCTCTACGCCTTGGCTTCGTAGGAATGAAAGCCGTAGTCGGTAAATCAAAGACTTTGCCTAAATGCGCCTTGTACGTTGTCAACGTCCAAGCTGACAAATCTTTGTCTACACAACTTTGGATATAGCGGTCTGCATACTTTAAAATCGCTTCTAAGTCGTCCAAATCGTCTCCTACGCTCTTCTGCGCTACGAACTGGGAAAATCTACGCCAATTCGCTAAAGCGTCTCTATACGCCTTTCTAGAGGTTATATAGCGATATACGTCGCCCTCTTTCTTGGCTTGATGACGTGACAAGCCTTGACCGTCAGACCATTTTTTATCAATGATCTGACGACCAAGCTCGTACACTTTCTCAAATCTAGCCTCGTTCGATGTCTGCAAACTCCTTGTTTGCTCCTCTGCTCTCTGTTTGCGTGCTAAACGCTTCTCTTTCCTTGACTTAGCCAATATAACCACCTCTCTTTTTGGATACTAAAAAACCGCCTATGGCTAGTTTGTTGTAATAACCGCAGGCGACAATATTCTCTTTTGTCAGTTGAACAAGTCAACTCGTTAAAGGAGACCGGCTGAAAGCCAATGTAACGCATAGTACAGCGCTGTCAGATCAAAGCTCGTGCGTTCAGTATTAACTTTGGTGTTGTCCAAGCAGTCGGACCAAAGGGTGAAACGTCCCCTGACGCTTTTTCTGCTAAAAAGCTATAAAACATAGATCGACTTTGAGCAATGACAAGCTATATAAAAATAAAAATATGAGAACAGTAGGCACTTTAAAACACGCCCACTATTTGTTTTTTCTTTACGTCCCAGGATAGCTAATCACTGGGATAACCAACTTTAACTGCTACGAATTTTACTATCAACTTTCTCCTCCTTTTTCTTTCGTTTGTGTGCCTATCTATCGTGTAATCACATAACGTTACACAATAGACTTTAAATAGATTTATGCTTATAATTGAATTTAATAGCTAAAGATAAATTGTTTTGTTTCCTCGTATATATTTCTTTTTCCTCCTTTATTGTAAAATCTTTTTAAAAAATCTCTGTTTCTTTTTTATCTAAACTAAATATAAATTATTTTTTCAACTAGCTATTAAAATTTATTTTTTCTAAATATGTTGATGCAAAACCCATTAAAATTGTATTCTGTTTCCTCTTTCGCAACCTTAAAAATCAGTTGCTTATTTCTATTTCTCTAACCAATCAATTATTCATACTAATAGTATGCCACAAAAAGCAAAATAAAAAAATCAAGCTCACACTTTTTTTGTTTCCTCTTTAATAGATAAAAGATGAAATATCCGCAAATTATCCGAGATAAATGTTTAGCCGACCATAAAAGTGGCTTTCAGCCCCTTTATAGATCAGCTAAACATTTATGCCTTTCAGCCCTTTTTATTGCTCCACGCAATAAAAATTCCTTGATTTTTTCTCACAAAACGTCAAGCGTTTTTCTCGAAAAAAGGTTCGGTCTTCTAAAATCAGACCGAAGTGCCTGCGAACCACGCAGACAAAAAAGAGAGCTTGGAATCTCGCTATCAATCATTACTAAATTATTAATCGAAACGTGGATTCGTTTATCTTTTTCATGAACGTAATAATTAATGGGGATTGCCTTGAGCCTTGCTCTTCCTTGGAATCTATTCTTATTTCCAGTTAATGATATTTTTGTTGAAATGTGATAAGATAAATAAAATCAAAATATTTGGATAGATATATGGAAGATTTAAAGAAAGAGATTGGTAAAAAGATAAAAATAGCTCGGTTGAACCTCGGGCTAACTCAAGCAGATGTTTGTGATGATGAGTCAGAATTGACTGTTCGACAATTAGCTCGTATTGAAAATGGGCAGGCTATGGTGACAGTTCCTAAACTTGTCATTTTGTCAGAAAAATTAGGTATCTCAGTTCAAAGTATTGTTGATGTAGAAGAAATTGAATTACCTAAAGAATACCTGAAGTTAAAAAAAGAGCTAATCAACGTCCCTACCTATGCAGATGAAGGACGTATTGAGCGTAAGGAAGAACTGTTGGAAGAAATTGGAGAGCTGTATTATGACGATTTACCGGAGGAAGAGCAGCTTTTAGTAGATGTTATTCAAGCTCGTTTTGATATTTACAGAAGTTCTGATGTACGTTATGGTTTAGTCTTACTAGAAGAATATTTTCAACAGGTTCTGAAGAAAAAAAGTTTTAAAGTCAATGATTTACTAATTATAGAACTTTATTTTATGTGTTGTGCAATGGGATTAGAAGATAAAAGTTATTTTGACGAATTAGCTGATAAAACATTGTGTTTTGTAGATTACGAAGATAAAGAATCCTTAACACAGTTGGAAAAGATATTATTAGTTATTTTGTCACAATTAGAAGAAAAGGATACTTTAAAATATATAGAATGTTTCGAAGAGATAATAAAGGAAACAAGACATGTTTTTTATAGGCCGATGATTTATATGTTTAAAGCGAAATATGTTTTACATGTAGATAATAATGAGGAATATGCAGAAGAATTATACGGTAAAGCTGTTACTTCTGCAGAATTATTGGGAGATGAACTGTTAGCACAAAGAATTTTAGAAGAAAAACAAGGAGATTTTTCTGCAACCTGACTTAGAAGTCATGTTGTTTTTTTTATGTTTAGGATATACTTAAATCATAAAAAAACGGATACAAAACGGAGGCTGATTATGTTGAAGCAGTTGAAAGATATGGATTTAAAAACCCTAATAGGAGCTATCATAGCACTAATTTTAGCACCTGGAGTTGTTAAGGGTGTATACTACGTTGGAGTAGAAGTTGGAAAAACTTTAGCTGGACTTTTTTAAAAAGGAGAATTTAAATGTTGAATAAACAGAACAAGAATTGAAAGATACAAAAGCTGACTTCTTCATAGAAATCTTTTTTCCGAAAAATTGATCTTTTTCTGAAAGAACTATCTCAATAGCAAAACAACCCCCAAACCCTTGGCTCTCAAGGGTTTTCTTATGGTCTATCGTCTACAAAATCAACTGAAAAAGCGTCAGAATGCTCGTCTCAGCACCGAATATGCGCGGTTTTTGAATAAAATGCAATATTTCATCAGGAAAGGAAAAATACTTGCGACAGTTTAACTAATCAGCCAATTAATGAACTTGGGATGTTCAAGAAATCTTATCAATTAGGGGATAAAAATAAATTGGAAATAAGACCAATTATTAATATATAATTATTTGACTTTTTGTTTTTTAGAGGGTAGAGTCAAATTGAAGATGATCCCGATACAATATAATCTTATTGGAGGTGTTTATTAAAAAGAGAATTTGTTTTGTTGCTTTGTTTTATTAAAGAAAGAGTGAAAACGATGAAAAAAATATGCAAAGTTATTACAATTTCTAAAAAGAAAAAAGTTGATAAAGAACTTATAAAGGTTTTACTTGTATTTGTAATAGGGGTCGTTTTGGTATTATTAATTCCTATACTTTTTAGTCTTTTTATAGTTAAGTAAGTTTGGAATAATAAATAGTAGAGCTTGTTCTGAGGGACAGGCTCTACTGATTTTTTGAGAATCCATCAAGTAGACCATGGAATAAAGTAAGCGGTCATGATATAATAACAAAGCTATCGGAAAACCGATTGCGTACCGTGAGGTTCGTGAGAGGAGGTGATAGTCGTGAGTTACTTAATCGAGCTCTTCCTCAATGTTATGGCAAATGTGCTGGCATACTTCATTTGCAAATGGTTAGACGATGAGGAATAACGGTAGCTAGCCTAAAAACACCCGTTAATCTGCAAAGAACGTAAAAAAAGCCCTAAGGAACTGGCATTCCTTAGGGCTTTTCGATAACTACAGACCAGTGTTCGCTTCGGTATTCATCGTCTAACCGACCCCGCAAATGAAACTGTGCCAACACATTGCCATAACGACGAACTCGATTAACTCACGACCTCTCTGATCTGGCCTGGTCAGATTCCAATAGCGCCGACCGCCCACTGTTCAGAATACTGCCGATAGTTCTCAAAATCGATGAGCCTGTCCTCAAGTTTAGCTCTGCCATTATTATTCAAACTTGCACCAACATAAAGACTGAAAAGTATGGGGAATGTCAATGCCAAAACGACCTAACCAAATAGTAAAACCTTCAAAGATTCTTGTCAACTTTTTCTTTTTAAGTGTGTTTTGCATATTTTTCATCGTTTTCACTGCTAACGAAACAAGCAACAAAACAAATTCTGCTGGCTTGCCTCCAGCAGATATGTTGTAATAAAGGGATCGTCTTCAGGCCGACTCTACTAAAAACGAAATCAAAATAATCGTGGCATGGTGGTCTTGTTCAGACTGACCACATCCCCAGTGTCCAAAATTCGTGGTGGCGATTGAGCAAGCAATCGCAATATTTTCACTTTCCTGATAATGTTACATTTTATTCAACCGCCGTCGTGCTGAACAATCTGTTTTACTCGACGGAATTTTGTGGGCGACTCAATTCCTTAAGAAAACGCCCGAGGCCAGGGTTTGAGGGGAGTTGTTGCTGTTGAATGATTCTTTCAGAAAAGATCAGTACTCGGAAGAGATCGGCTTTTAACTCAGATACAGTTTATTCGACATTTGGTCTCGCGCAAAGGTCCGGCGGGGTTTCGCTTCTGCTCCGGCATGCTGCGCCGCCAACTCCGAATGGCAGAACAATTGGCTGTGACGCAACTCTGTGGGGTTTTTAAATCCGCGTCTCGGCTTTCTTCCGCGCCAATCAGCCTCCGTTTGTCCGGGCACCGGGCCCCGAAACCGCTGTCTGAGCATGAAAATGACGCGGGCTTCTGGGAATCGGTTGCCGAAAGATCTCGCCTCTTCTGGGTGGTCTTTGATAGCTAACGATTCGTCTCCCAATGGTCTGCGGGAAGTGGCTGGCCCCGCCTCGAACCCAACTGCCGTATTCCTCGTGCACGTGTGGCATGTTCGCTGGTCAGCTGGCGTGTCTTTATTTCCTTTATTATCTTCCGGTGATCTTCCGGTATCCCTTTCTTCGGGTGACAAGGCAACTAATCAATATATTTTCGGCACGTGGACAGCGTCTTCGTGATCTGAACGTGTTTGTCGGCTGATTCGTCAAGGTAATCTTCAATCCCGATTGCTGTTTACGCGGGATGCTATGAACAGTGAAATCGACTGGCGCTGTCGGGGTACGTTGATGTTCGGCGCTGAAATGGCTAACCGTAACGTACATCGGAGACTCTGTGAAATAAGGCGAGCGAGCCAACGTCTGCTGGCGCTGTGACAATCGTCATGTTCTGGCTGTTCTTCCGGCAGTTCGCTCGCGCTCGGCCGTCGCACAAATCGCATCAGGCCAGGGGACGTTAACGGCAACCGGGTATTCGCTGGGCGGTCGGTGGCTACCATCGGCTGTGCTGAACTGAACCTGTTTCTGGGCAAGCGACGAAGTTTGGGGGCTGTCGCAACTTCCTGCCATTTTCCAATACCGAGCTTCGGTGTCGAGCAGTCGGTCTGACTTTCGTCTGAGCATCTGCTGGGGACTGGCTTATCCAACCGGTGTTTTATGATCTCTTTCTTCAAATCTTCCATCTGTCAGGCATCGGCTGGTTGTGTCTTATGCATTTCGTAAAAATATCGTGTGAGCGAAATGAATTCCGGGGAAAACGAAGACCAGGCGGCTCCCGTGGTGTTACGTTCGTGAAAGATAAACGAATCACGTTCGATAATTTAGTGATGAACCCGATGACTCTTTGTCTTGCGTCGGTTGCCAGGCGCGATGCGATTTGAAGACCGAACCACTCGAGAAAACGCTTGACGTTTTGGGAAAATCGAATTTGTGCGTGAATTGTAAAGGGCTGGCATAAACTGGCGGTCTGTAAAGGGGCTGGCTGCTTTGCTCGAATAAACTGGCTGTATCTCGGATATTCGCGGATGTTTATCTATTGAAGAGCAAAAAGTGTTGACTGTTTTGTTGCTGTCGGCATACTGACAGGTATGAATAATTGGTATTGAAAACAAATTAATGACTTCACTGGGTTGCCGAGCAATGGTCAACATGTTGAAAGGCAGAGGCACCAATAACTGGTTGAAACAGACTATGTTGGATTTAGATAAAGAACAGAGAGATTTTTAAAGATAAAGGAGGAAAAGAGCTATGCAGCTGTTGTCTTCTTCAATGAAGTCGGTGCTCTAGCACATGGTATTGAATTCGATGTGACGTTATGATTACGGGCAGGCACCTGTTTCGAAAAAGAGAGAAGAGATGACAATAAGTCGCGGTCAAGATTGATTGTCCCGGTGATTGGCGCTGTCCTGGGACGGCAAAAACAAATAGTGGGCGACGGGCCTGGTGCCCTGCTGTTCTCGCCGACCACCTTTTTATATAACGTCATTAACTAATCTCGCTTTAGAAAGAGAAAAGCATCGAGATATATGATCGGCTGCTGGTTCTAAAGTTAATACTCGAACGCACAATCTGTTTAGCCCTTCAAAGACTGCGTTGCCAGCCGATTTCTAACGAGATTGACGGTCAACGACAAGCGAAGGCGCATTGATGTATGACGGCAAATGGCCATGAGCGGGCACTGGCTGTCGAAATTATATTGACTGAAGTCGGGAAAGGCGTTTAACGCAGGCGCGACGAGCAAAGGGTTTGCGAAGACGTCGAGCAGACTGAACTGATGCGAGCTGGTCGTCGGTCGTTGATCGAAATCGTCAACAGAAAGGGCGACGTATCGCTATTCTGAAGGCGCGTGTGGAACGGCACGGCAACCGGCGTGAACCCCGGTTCGCCAGCGCAGGCGTGAGCTTGTTGACTGGTGTTTCCGGCGTTTAAAGTAATGCTGGTTCATATCAAGTTGACCAATGAACAAATTTGTCGGCGGACGTTGACGCTTTGTGCAAACATTTAGTAAGGTCTTCGGTTACCGACTTCCTGGCAGCTGAGCAGGCTGGAGTGCTGGCTTGTGCGGTGGCAGACGTCGGAGGAAGCTTGGATGGGCATGTCACCGGGAGGAAAAGGGACTTTCGAGATGGTGGCGGAGCCGGACTGCGTGGTCTGGTGCCAGCAGTGACGGACGTGAACGACTTTATTTCGAGTTCAGGAAAGGGGAGGCGGCGTGAAATCACTCGGCAGGGTTTGAGAGGCATGGGTTTCGCTTTTCGTCGGGGCGGAGACTTCCGATATTTCGGCAACCGAGAATAAACGGTTCAGCGTATACGTACCGAAAAAAAGTCAGACGGTTTGCCCCTCGGCGCGAATAGCAAGCGTCTCTGACGATGAACGGAAGGGTTGTGACCGTTCACTTTCGAGGTCGCGAAGACTCGACTGCGCAAATCGGCGTCAAATTAACGGCATCCAGGCGACCAGGCCAGCAGTTTAAAATCTACGCCAATGGGTGAGGGGCAGAACAGACCTTGCGATAACGTTTTAAGCGCCTGACATCTTTCGTCTCGCACCTTACTGTTCCGGTCGTATCGAAGTTTGAAAGATTATCGGTAAAATCGACGGGGAAGCATTCAATGCGGAAGGCGATCAACATCGTCAGGGGTGAGGTTGAAGCTTCTGTGACCAACTGTATCTGGCCAGTTTGAACCAGCGGTGATTGCTAATAAAAAGCAGGGGCGTTAACGCAAACGAGCTCCTGTTTATGACGACGAGTGAGCGGCTTAGCAAACAGGCAGTAACGGGCGGGCGGGCGAAACCTGTTGTATTTTATATGTATATGTTTAATAATATTTAACTTTTACTCCGTGACTTATGAAGCGCCGGGTACGGTTTTATGAACGCAACAAATGTCGGGTTCTTCGACAACAAAAATGTCGGTTTATCGGCCACCATCGGTTCTTCGATAACAAAATGTCGGTTTTATCAATGCAATGTCGGTAACTAATCATTTCTGCGCTGCTAAACTTGTTTTATAACAATTTGTCGGTATAATAAAGGCAGCGGGATCGAGATTTATGTGGTAATCAATCGGATTAAGCATCCTGGCTGATTAAACGTTATCATGCTGCGAACGAACTGTTTGCGGTACAAAGACGGAAGACAAAACGCTTCTGAAACGCTTGCGATGGTATCGGCGGCGAGAATGGCTGGTCGTCTATCAGCAACAAAATTGCGCGACACAATGAATAGTCTGGCTAATATCGGTCGATGAAAAAACAACGAATCTATTGATACGTGCCGCACCACGGACTCGGTGGTGGAGGGGAAAGGCTGTCGAATATCTGGCTCGAGACTGTTGCGGTGTAATAGGTGTCGGCGAGCCACTCGGCCGCCAGTACGGGATTACTGCCAACTCCGCTCGGCCATGCAAACGCGCAGGCTGCTGAGCTGGCGGTTGGTTTGAAGTTCGGGCGACGATGAACTGGCTCTTGTTGAACTGTGCCAGTCGGCGCCTAAATCGTGTCGCATAGACAGACGTTTTAAAACGACTTTTCGGTTAAAAGTCGAAAAATCAGTCAAGGAAAATCCGGACGCAACAATATGGTCGCTGGCGCATGATCGAACAAAATAACTCAAAATAAAATCCGGTGAAAAACGTGATAGTCAGCGAAACTGAACTGAACCAGACAGAACGACACAGGCTGTGACGGCGAACGAAAAGCGGGATGACGCATCAGCGTGTGAAGGGGATGACTAATCGTCTGAGGAAGAGCAGAGAAGGATGAGAGAACGATTGAACAACGCAGGAGCATTATAATGCTGAAAAGCATGGTGGACAAACCGTGCTTTCGTCGTTTTGAACGATATAACGTGTTTTACGGCTTTAAGCTTCCAGATTATTATCGGGCTCTGCTATGTCGTTTTTCGTTGGCAATAAGCGTTTCGGAAGTTTAAAATCGTGTGGATAAATTTCGCCAGAGCAAATACAATGGTAGGAGATACAATGTTACAAGGAGTATGAAATCCTGGGCAGGCGTGACCGGACAGAGGGAAAGGAATTGGAAAGGCGTTCGGAAGCTGAAAGGTTGACTTTCTGTTAACAATGTGTTATGATGAGGGAAGGTACGGAAAATAGAAGACTTGCAGGTAGATGCTGTCTTAACGTGTTACAATCGGGACTTCTGAAAAGAACAAATCGCAATTTTGCGGGATTCGGCGAATGATAACTTGATTTATCGCGGCGGAAAACGAAGAAAAAACTCTTCTTTCGGAACATAGTGACGGTCTGGTGTTCATCTTTCGGCTGCTCGCTGGGTAATCACCCGTTGTATCGACCGCAATGAAATTGAAGACTGTTCAGGTTGGAAAGGGCGTAATATCCGGAAATATGTTCCTGAAACGAACCATGAGTGAACGCGGCAACAATGACGAAGGGGACTGTATGAAGGTCCTAAGCAATGATGCGCTATTACCTCGTCATTCATTGCTATACTGTTCCATCAGTTATATATGATAGTATTACCGGGAACAACGAAATGGGCTGATCTATGGTTGAGGTGATCAGAAACTTCAAAACCACTGAAAATCTGATGAAGGTTGAACTGCTGCTGAGAGAATGGCTTGCTCTATCCGGGTGGGCTGAAGGGCTAGATGGGACAATGCATGTAAACTCTGGGGAGTGATATGGGATAATGAGCTGTGCTGGCGGTTGCTGGGCTCGATGTGTTCAGAGTCTTCTGGGGCTGGGCTCCAGCTCTGCCTCAATGTGCAGCTAGTGGCTAGCTGCAAAAGCGCTAACTGAAAGTCGACTGCAGCAACAACGACCAGGCATGTCGTGTGCTACTGCGGGAATATGCCGGGAGCTACTGCGAGTTTGACCCAACGTTTTGAGCAACAATGAGTTTGGGGCCGCGTTTCTGGCGTCGATGAGATATCGTCAGGTAATGGCGGGCCTCGTGGTATCGGCGTGACTACAATCGTAACCACTGACCAATGAAATATTGCCTGCGTCCTGTCACGTTAATTCTGGCACTCTGGCGACTAAGAGCGCTAAAATACATGAACTTATATAAATGTAACCGCCGTCAGGCGGTGGTTGTACCAGACTGTAAGCCTGGGCGCGACGCCTGGGCCGCGGCTCACTGGTGGCTTGCTGTGCTGCTGGAGGCGCCAAGGGCGGCGGTGACGCAACTCGAAAAGCCAAGTTGATCGGTGGAATAACTCGGTGGGCTATGAAGCCTCGAAGAATTGTGTTTTTTTATTTTATATTCTCGGTACTAATCACTGACCTGACGCGCTATGATCAGCCTGAAACAATATATTGTCGCTGTCGATATTTATAATATGTCGGAGACGCAATGTCAGATAATACTGCTTCCCGTTAATGAAAAATGATGCGCTTACGAAATGGTTACGCCACCGACAACGCTGAGATCTCGCAAATCATGTTTCAGAGCCCCGACGTATAACGTGATATGTCTTGCCGATAGCTAACATCGGCTTG
>BNJS01003639.1_pt1 | contig 34095 bp, 41 predicted proteins | sample 8540461 | NCBI WGS metagenome assembly BNJS01 (sample SAMD00202454, study PRJDB9452) | human saliva metagenome | isolation source: human saliva | place: Japan
TCTGTAAATGCCTATACGATACTGGAAAACAATACAATATAAAAAGCACCTATATTTTTATAATGCATATGAAAAAAAGCAGAAAGTAAATTTTAAGATTAAAAGAGGACGAAAATTTTTTTCGTCCTCTTCAGCATTATGTCATTATTGTTTTTTTATTTAAAAAAATGATAAATAATTTACCCTTCTGATTTTTTTGTTCCTTTCCAACTTAATAAACATTATCCTACAGCTTATTTATCTTTATCTATCTCTTGTTCTTTTTTTCTTGTTCTTCTTTTGCAATTTTTTTACTAAGTGTTCATATTCTTCTTTAGAAAATAATTTTTGTTTTAATTCAGGATTTATAAGTATTAATTTCGGATGTTTTCTAATAGCATCTCTAAATAACTCATCTGAGTCTTCAGATTCTTCCGACGGCCAATTGCCTGTTTCTGCATATATCATTACTTCATATGCATCTTTACTAGACTTAAATGCTTTCTCTTTTAGTTCTTTAGTTATCGGATAGTATATCTCTCCTATTGATGTGCCTCCGTCTTGTTTCTCTATCCCTATCTCATATTTTCCATTTTCTTCATAAATTGTAAAACCATCTCCTACATATGTCTTAACGTCTGTTTTATTGTAGTTTTCTAATTCACCCTCTTTCGGCCATCGTTTATTCTCTAAATAAAACATTACTTCCAATGCATCTTTATCTGATTTTCTTGATTTCTCCGCCAAGCTTTTAGTAACTTCGTAACTAAAAAACTCTTTCCCTCTATCCCAAACTATATAAAGACCAGGTTCATAATTTATGATACTGTGGTATTTATAATTTTCAATTTTCATAATTAATTCAAAATCCTTTCATATACTGATTTTACTGTATACTCTCCTGGTATAAATTGATTAACTATCGCCTCTGGTATTCCACCTTTTGTATAACCTCCAGTCTTACATTTTTTTCATTAATACACAATTTCCTCTTTTCAATTAGACTAGTTAATCCAATATTACCTTATCTTTTTCTGACTAAAAAAACCTTTAATTATTTATTGCTATTATACTATTATTGAGTAATTATGACAATAAGGTTGTAACTCAAGTAAAGTCACAACCTTATTTTTTTAATCTTCTATTAACACTTCTTTATATAATGGTATTCTGAACATTTTCTTTTTACGCATCCATCATTTGCCAAATTAAATATTTATTTCCAAATGCGATTTTTTTCAAGATATAGCTCTATTTATTTTCTTCTTTTTCTTGTTCTTTTTCTTGTTCCTCTTTTGCAATTTTTACTAAGTGTTCATATTCTTCTTTAGAAAATAGTTTTTGTTTTAATTCAGGATTTATCAGTATTAATTTCGGATGTTTCCTAATAATCTGTCTTCTATTTTCTTCTGGATCTTTTGGTGGCCATCGTCCTGTTTCTGCATATATCACGACTTCGTATCCATCTCTAGGTGATTTAAGGGCTTTTTCCTTGAGTTCTTTAGTTATCGGATAAAATACTGGACCTCCGTAATCTTTTTCTATTCTTATTTCGTATTCCCCATTTTCTTCATAAATCGTAAAACCATCTCCTACATATGTTTTAACATCAGTTTTATTATAATTTTCTAATTCATCCTCTTTTGGCCATCTTTTATTCTCTAAATAAAACATTACTTCTAACGCATCTTTATCAGATTTTCTTGATTTCTCTGCTAACTCTTTGGTTACTTCATAATCAAACATTTCTTTACCTCTAAACCAAAATATATAATATTCATCACCAATTATCGAAATACCATGATTTTTTTATAATTTTTCGATTTTTTTACTTCTTGCATTTTTTTCAACCACCTTTTTTTACAGTATAATAATTACACTTAAAAACAATTTATTTCTCCCTTATTTAAAACCTTTTTATTATTTGTCTTTATTATACTATTATTGAGTAATTATGACAATAAAGTTGTAACTCAAGCAAAGTTACAACCTTATTTCTAATCTTTTCTTAACACTTCTTTGTCTAAGGGCATTCTAAACATTTTCATATGATAAATTTTTAAAGATATAACGCTATTTATTTTTTTCTTTTTCTTGTTCTTTTTGTTTTTTTCTTTCCTTCCCTAGTGCTACTAAGTGATTAAACTCTTTTTCTGAAAATAGTTCTTTATTTAATTCAGGGTTTTTAAGAATGAATTCTGGATATTCCCTAAGGAATTCTCTATCTACCTCGTCTTGATCTTTTAAGGGCCATCGTCCTGTTTCTGCATATATCACGACTTCGTATCCATCTCTAGGGGATTTAAGTGCTTTTTCTTTGAGCTCTTTAGTTATAGGATAGCATACTGGTTTTATAGCTGCTCCTCCACAGTCTTTTTGTATCTCTATTTCGTATTTCCCATTATCTTCATAAATTAAAAATCCATCTCCTACATATGTCTTAACATCTGTTTTGTTATAGTTTTTTAATTCTCCTTCTTTTGGCCATCTCTTATTCTCTAAATAAAACATTACTTCCAATGCATCTTTATCTGATTTTCTTGATTTTTCCGCCAAACTTTGTGTTACTTTATATCTAAAATGTTCTTTACCTCTAAACCAAAATATATAATACTCATCACCAATTATCGAAATACCATGATTTTTATAATTTTCTATTCCTGTCATTATTTTACCACTCCTTTAAATGCTTCTTTAAATGTATATTCTCCTGGTGCAAACTGATTAACTACCACTTCAGGTATTCCCCCTGATGTATAGCCCCCTGGATTCCAAAATTCATTAGCTCCTGCTTCGTTTCCACTTGGGAACTTTAAGAAGCTAATCTTCTTAGGTTTTATAATTACTGGATTTTCTCCCAATGCCCCTTTTTCCAAGGCTAATAGCTTTTCTAGTTTTCTCGGATCCCCATCAGATGCTTTTATTGCTTTCTCAATAATTTCCTCCGATGTTGCGTATTGACCACTTTCAGGACCTATAGCCCCTCCATATCGATTTTTCGCGTTTTCAAGCTGTTCCCAACTAATAATCTTCGCTACCCCTTCTTCCTCGAAAATTTTTAGATGTGCTTCTATTTCTTTTGGCGATAAATATCTATCTGGTTCTGGTCTTTTTTCTTTTGGAATATTTATCAACATTTGTCTTGTTTCATCGTCTATATTTACTCGAGGATATTTATCCATTTCTTCTAGAAATTCTTTTTCTCCATAAACTATTTGAGTATTTACTTTCTCTTTTTCGATTTGATTAAGTAGTCTTGATTGCTCATTTGTAGTTTTTTGGACTAAATTATTTCTTAGTTTTTTCATTTCTCGGTAAAGTTATTATTTTTATTATTTGTAATATTTAATACCATATCACGTGGATATTTTTTTAATTCTCTTGGGAATTCTTTAGCATTGTAAAGTATTGTTGGCTTTAATTTTCCATCGATTCCATTTTCAGCTATCTTAACATGATTTATCGAACCTCTTTGAGATAAATTGTTTTTTGATCTTAAACTTTCATTCTTAACATTTTTTAGTAATTTATCTTCAACATTTTTTTCTGATTTAAATAAATTTTTTACTTTAGTTCCCTTACTTAATAAACTTACGCCTAGGTGACTAAACAAAGCAAAACTACTTCCAAATGCCATTTTTTTAATAACATCTGATGGTTTATCTTTAGAAACCAATCCGTCTATTAGTCCTAAAGTTCCACCCGATAACATTGTTAGTCTTAATGAGCCACCTGGCATAATCCAAGGTAATATTGCTAGTACTAAGTCTTTTTTCTCTTCAGAACTTGCGTTATGTATTACACTTGCACCTATAATTGGTTTACCATGTAATCCTGAATAAAGTGCTACATTCCTATCATATTCTTCTTCGTTAATTTGACTATTTATCATTCTTTTTGAAGATTTAATCCTATTTGTTTTATTACTTTCTTTATTATTTTTTTCCCATATTTCCTTGATAGTACCTACCCATCCCATTTCATTTTTGCCAGGTAGCATAAATGTTTTTAGTGTTGGACTCCAACTTCTTTGGGCTAATGCAATCCCTTGTGCAACAGAGTAACTTAAAACATCTACTTCTTGGAATATACTAACAGAATTCGCATCAAACGCTAGTAGCTTACTTAACTTTTCTTCCAAGTCTCGTTGAATTTTTCTATAACTATCTATCTTTTCTTGCAAATTACTTACTTCATTTAAATCCACTGGATCTTGTTCAAACTGCTCATTCAATAGATTTTCATTCAAAGCAATTTGGCTTTTTGTCTCATTAATTAATCTTTCTAAATCACTTTGCTTTAGGGAGTCTCCATATACTTCACTCGTATATTTATTTATATATTCCTCGTTTGCTTTTTCAATAGCTTTATTTAATAATATACATCCATCAATTAGTGGAGATAAAACACTTCCACAATATGCTTTGGCACTATCATATGCTGCGCCTTGCAAGCTATTTGTTTGAAATATAAAGTTTGATAATGCTTGTTGTATTTGTTGATAACTTCCTATTTGACTTGTCGTAAGACTCTTTATACTATTGGTTTGGCTTTGAGCAGAGCCTAATATCATATTTATACTCATACATTCTCCTACTATCTCATAATTATTTCTTTAATTTGTTGTACTTAATTTTTAAATCAGCTTCTTCATCTAGAAGTGTATTTTTTCTCTTTGTCAGATTTTTTCTACTTAGCTCCTCACAATAACTTATATTATCCATATGTCTATTATATTCTCTTCCAAATATATGATATAACTGTTCTTTTAATCTATGGCTCCGATATTGTTCTTTATTGCTTAGTTCCTCTAATCTTTCGAGTTTTTTTAACTTCTTTTTATTATCATCTAGCTGTTCTTCTAACATTCTCCTTTTAATATAATCTTCTTTATTATCCATTAATTAATCCTCATAGTATTTAATAACTAACGTAAATATTTAGGTTGTAATTCCTTACTCAAGGCATTATCCATAGCTTCAAATTCTGCGGCAAGGCTATGTATATTATTACACATACTTTGAATTACTTGTTGAAGCTCTTGGCCAGTAGCTAGTGCTAAATCAGCACTACTTTGAGCTTTAGTATTTCCGGCTACTGTAGTTTCTGAATCTTTTGTAACAGATCTAACATTACTTAAACTACTGCTAGCACCTATTAGTTGAGTTGCCGCTCCTGAAGCTTGTTCTTTACTACTTTGCAATAAATCCATATTAGCTCCTTTTATCTTTTGCTTTTTTATATTATACTATATATTATACTATTTATCAAAATTTAATTATATTTTTTTACAACTAATATTTAATATTTTTTTATCATCTATCCGATATATAAATAAAGACAAGTCATATATTATTATTTATACCTTATCTTTTAACTTAAATAATAACTTTAAAAATAACATTATTTATTTTTCTTCTTGTTCTTATTCTTCTTTTGCAATTTTTACTAAGTGTTCATATTCTTCTTTGGAGAATAGCTTTTGTTTTAATTCAGGATTTATAAGTATTAACTTTGGATGTTTCCGAATAATCTCTTTTCTATTTTCGTCTGGATCTTTTAGTGGCCAACCTCCAGTTTCTGCATACATTGCGACTTCATAACCATCTCTAGGAGATTTAAGTGCTTTATCTTTGAGTTCTTTAGTTATAGGATAGCATGCAGGTTTGCCATAATCTTTCTCTATTTCTATTTCATATTTTCCATTTTCTTCATAAATTATAAAACCGTCCCCTATATACTCTTTTACATCTGTTTTATTGTAGTTTTCTAATTCTCCTTCTTTTGGCCATCTTTTATTCTCTAAATAAAACATTACCTCTAATGCATCTTTATCTGATTTTCTTGATTTTTCTGCCAGACTTTGTGTTACTTTATATCTAAAATGTTCTTTACCTCTAAACCAAAATATATAATATTCATCACCAATTATCGAAATACCATGATTTTTTTATAATTTTTCTATTCCTGTCATTATTTTATCACTCCTTTAAGTGCTTCTTTAAATGTATATTCTCTTGGTGCAAACTGATTAACTACTATTTCAGGTAATCCTCCCGATGTAAAAGCACCAGGTCCCCAATTTTTATTAGCTCCTAATTTCCCCTTTTTATAATATACTAGTTAAGTCAATATTATCCTATCTCTTTCTAACTAAAAAAACCTTTTATTATTCATTATTATACTATTATTGAGTAACTATGACAATAAGGTTGTAACTAACAAAAAGTTACAACCTTATTTCTAATCTTCTATTAAAACTTCTTTATCTAGCGGGATTCCAAATGTTTTCTTTTGTGCATCTGTCATTCGCCAAATTAAATATTCATCTAATACTTTTAACGACTCTTGAATATCTTCACTCCAATCATCGAATGATATCCTTTCTGATACTTTATAAGGAACTAATGTTATTAAACTATACTTTTCTCCGATATTCACTCCATAATTCATTGTTCCTCCACGATATATATCATCTATTGATACTGTTATTTCCCAACTTCTATAAACTAAAAATTTTGCTGTTGGAATCCTCATTTTAGCCAAATCATACTCTAATTCCATTCCTACAAATCTAGAATTCTCTTCTCCAAAATATTTTTTCACCCCTTCAGAGGCCTTTATTAACATATTTTCAATCTCTTTTTGAGTTAACATTTCTCTACTCCTTAATAATTTATTTCGTATGTTAATTTTCTTTTAACACTTCTTTATCTAGCGGGATTCCAAATGTTTTCTTTTGTGCGTCCGTCATTAGCCAAATTAAATATTCATCTAATACTTCTAATGATTTTTGGATATCTTCTTTATTTATCCCTGATGATATTCTTTGTGATATCTTTTTGTGGAACTAATATTTTTAGATTATAAAAATCACCTAAATTTACCGAATAAGTCAATGCTCCTTCTTTTTTCTATATCTATTACACTTATTCTAATACTAAAACTACTATAAACTAGTGGTGTTAGTCTTGGATTAATATTATTTTTCTGGATTATACTCCAATTCTATTAGTGGTTTTTCTACATTTTCATATCCAAAATAGTTATCAACCTCCATTGAAGCAAATACTAATATATCTTTAATCTTTTCTTGGTCTAGCATACCATACTCCTCCTGTACTTTCTTTATCAATAATATAATTGTTATTTCAAAAACTCATCTTTCTCTATTTTTCAGTCTTCCCATATTGTCTTTTTGAATATGAACTGTTACTAAATCTTTTTCCAATCAGTCAGTACAGTGTTTAATAACTCTTCTGATTTTTTTCTTGTAAATATTCTTTTTGAGATATTATATTTTCCTAAGAGCTCTCTAGTTTATTTTGTCTTATCTTCAACTGTAGGTACATTTTCCCCGTAAAAACCTACTCCATTTTCTAATTTACGATTATCCATATTATATTTATAATATATTCCTAAATATACACCTTCATCTATTAATGTTGAGCTACTTATTGATATACTCTTCTTATCATTAAATTTCACCAAAAAAATAATCCTATACTACTTCCATTGACTTTTTCTTTGTAGTCTAAGTTTATAAGTTCATAACCTCTTTTTTTCTCTACGTTTATATTCTATCTGAGACATACTATCTATAGCGCTAAGTGGTAGTACATTAAAATATGAATTGTACATCTCTTCAAATGCATTTCTATTATTTACTTTATAATAGCTATAAAAACTTCCTATCAGAATCGCTATTATCGCTATAAATATACCGCATCGTTTTCTTGTTTTCTTTTTTTACGAATTTTTTTATTTTTTTCTTTCGCAAGTACCTCTAAACGGTTTATTTCTTCTTCAGAAAACATATTTCTTTTTTTCTCTGATACCCATAAAATAAGCTCAGGATTTTCATTTCCTCTTTTTCTTGTTCTTTTTGTTTTTTTCTTTCTTTTCCTAGTTCTACTAAGCGATTAAATTCTTCTTCTGAAAATATCTTTTTATTTTCTTCATAATCATAAAATATAAATTCTGGACGTTTTCTTAAAAACTCTCTTGTAGATTTATTTGGATCATCTGAAGGCCAAACCCCAGATTCAACATAACTTATAACCTTATTCGCATCTTCACGAGATTTAAACACTTTTTCCTTGAGTTCTTTAGTTATAGGATAAAATACTGGTCCTCCATGATCTTTTTCTATTCTTATTTCATATTCCCCATTTTCTTCATAAATCGTAAAACCATCTCCTACATATGTCTTAACATCTGTTTTATTATAGTTTTCTAATTCACCCTCTTCTGGCCATCTTTTATTCTCTAAATAAAACATTACTTCTAATGCATCTTTGTCTGATTTTCTTGATTTCACTGCCAATTCTTCTGTTACATCAAAATCAAAAAATTCTTTTCCTCTAATCCAAAATATGCTATAGTTACCATTTCTTATCATTATGCTATGGTTTTTTTATATTTCTCCGTTTCTATCATTTTTAACACTCCTTAAAATATGTTCTCTATGACTGTATTTTTTCCTAGTGCAAACCAATTTACTCACCCTTTTCCTATAATAATCTAACTATTTCTCCATACTATTAATCATAAATACACCAACATCTATAATTGGTAGTTTTGTAATTTTTTTCTAGCTCTTTTTTTATATATGGAAAATGTGTACATCCTAGTACAACAGCTTCTACTTTAGTTTGTTCAAAATAATTAAATAACACTTCAAAGTTAAAGTCTTTAACTATTTCCTCTGGGTGATTCTCTTCTTCTATAGCTTTTACCAGTTCTAACATAGATAACCCTAAAACACGTAAACTTGGATTTGATACATATAGATTATTCTCAACACCTGTTAAACCATGTGAGTTTGCTGCCATTACAGCTAAGTATTTATACTCTAAACCAAGATTTCTATACATCTGCATAGGTGTTACTATTTTTATATTATGTTCTATAGCTAATCTGTCAAAGTCTACTACTGAACTTAATGAATTACAATACACAAAAGATAACTTCACAATTTTTTTCTTTTTAATTGTTCTATTAATTCTACTATTATTTTTTTCCCTTTCACTATCATTTAACGATTGAAATGTTGTTTGTTCAACTGGATTATTAGATATAGGTACTAATACAATATCATTATAACCATATGAATTTAATAAGTTCTCACCTAATTTAGAATCGATAGGCGTTCCAGCCATAACCGCAATTTTCATACTTGCTCCTCCATTTAATAAATTTACTTTTATTACTATTCTTTTTAATTATACTACAAAATATATTTATAAAAAAGTACATAAAAAAACAAACCCCAAGATTAACTTGAGGTTTGAATTATATATATTATTTTTATATCAATTTTCAGTTGGTCATCTACGTAATCAAGATGTATTTTCATTCCATCTTCTATACCGTGACGTATTAATTCAACTGATAATTTATTTTCGATTTGACTTTGGATAAATCGTTTAAGTGGACGAGCACCAAATTTCATATCGAATCCTGCTGTTGCCACCCAAGCAGAAACTTTTTCATCATATGTTAATTCAATATTTCTACCTGCAACACGTCTTACTAATTCATCAAGAAGTTTATTAGCAATTCCTTTAATATTATCTTCAGTTAATGGTTTGAAGATAATTATATCATCCATACGGTTAAGTATTTCTGGTTTGAAGTATCCGTAAAGTTGGTTAGTAACATTTTTACGAGTTTCTTCAGAAATAACACCATCTTTTACTTCTTCTAATAATTCTAATGAACCAATGTTAGAAGTCATAATGATAATTGTATTTTTGAAGTCTACTACTACACCTTTAGAGTCAGTTAAAGTACCTTCATCTAATAATTGTAGTAAGATGTTAAATACATCTGGATGAGCTTTTTCTATTTCGTCCATTAAGATAATACTATATGGATTACGTCTTACACTTTCAGTAAGTTGTCCACCTTCTTCATAACCGATGTATCCTGGAGGGGCACCGATTAAACGACTGACTGAGTGTTTTTCCATATATTCACTCATATCTATTCTAACGATATTTCGTTCATCATCGAATAAGTTAAGTGCTAAAGCTTTAGCAAGCTCAGTTTTACCTACACCAGTAGGTCCTAAGAATAGGAAGCTACCGATTGGTCTATTTGGATCAGCAATACCTGCACGAGAACGTAATATTGCATTAGTTACACTCTCTACAGCTTCATCTTGACCTATTACTTTTTCATGAATAGTATCAGCTAAGTTAAGTAGTTTTTCTTTTTCTGTTTCTACTAATCTAGTAACTGGAATACCTGTCATTTGACTTACGATAAAGCCAATTTCATCTTCAGTTACTTCTTGTTTTAATAATTTATAATCTTCATGTTTAGATTTTTCTTCTAATTCTTCTAACTCACGTTTTAATTTTGGTAAAGTTGAGTATTGTAATTCTGAAGCTTTTTCTAAGTTATAGTTATTTTGAGCTTGTTCTAACTCTAATTTAACTCTATCGATTTTTTCACGAAGATCTTTTACCGCAGATAATTTTTCTTTTTCACTATCTACTTGTAATTGAAGTTTATTTTGTTCTTCTTTAAGATTTGCTAACTCTTCTTTTAAGTTTTCTAAACGACGTTGTGATACTTCGTCATCTTCACTACTTAAAGCTTTTTCTTCGATTTCAAGTTGCATTACTTTACGATTGATTGTATCTAACTCTGCTGGGTTAGATGAGTTTTCAGTTTTAATAGTAGCACAAGCTTGGTCGATTAAGTCTATAGCTTTATCTGGTAAGAATCTGTCAGTGATATATCTGTTAGATAATTCTGCAGCTTCTACAATAGCACGGTCAGAAATTTTCACACCGTGATAAACTTCGAATCTTTCCTTAAGACCACGTAGGATAGATATTGTATCTTCTACAGTTGGTTCTTTAACTAGAACTTTTTGGAAACGACGTTCTAATGCAGAGTCTTTTTCGATATATTGACGATATTCATTAAGTGTTGTAGCACCAATACAGTGTAGTTCACCACGAGCAAGCATTGGTTTTAAGATGTTACCTGCGTCCATTGCACCGTCAGTTTTACCTGCACCAACTAACATGTGGATTTCGTCAATAAATAGGATTATTTTACCTTCTTGTTCTTTAACTTCTTTTAATACCGCTTTTAATCTTTCTTCGAATTCACCACGATATTTAGCACCTGCGACTAAACTAGTAAGGTCTAATTCGAATACTGTTTTATCTTTTAAGCTTTCTGGTACATCACCACGAACGATACGTTGAGCTAATGCTTCAACAATCGCAGTTTTACCTACACCAGGTTCCCCGATTAATACTGGGTTGTTTTTTGTTTTTCTAGATAATATTCTAATTACATTTCTTATTTCTTCATCACGACCAATTACTGGATCGATTTTACCACTACGTGCAGCTTCTACTAAGTCACGTCCGTATTTTTCTAATACCTCGTAGTTGTTTTCTGGATTTTCATTCATAACTTTCTTACCTCCTCTTATACCATCGATAACTTCAGTTACTTGTTTAAGTGTAGCAACTTTATCGACATATTTTTTTACTATACTATTTTTTACATAACTTGCTAGAACTATATGTTCACAAGATATAAATTTATCTTCATATTTATCTTTATATTTATTAGCTTCTATTAATAAGGCATTTAAATCATTACTAAGGTAGCTAGCATAATTTATATTATCGCCTTCTACACCACTTACTTTTTGATATTTCGTGATCTAACTCACGAGTAAGTTTTCCTTATCAATATTAATTCTTCCTAAAATATCACTATATAAGTTACTACCAGTAAGTGCTGCTTTTATAAACATCTCACTCGTAATACTTTGACTTTTTTTCTCTGTTGCAAATTCGGAAGATTTCGCTAAGATTTCTTTCACACTATTTGTAAAACTATTAATATCCATTGTAAATCTCCTTTGTATTTTTTTAGTAGGTCTATGCCCGTCAAATTTATATTTTTAATGTCAAATTATCTTTGACCTATTTTGACCTTAAATAAATTATAGCACGTTTGACCTTTTTTTGACAATAGTTTTTTTAAAAAAATTTTTAAAAAAATAAAAACAGCTATAAAACTATTATCTTTATAGGTTTTATCATGCATAATACACTTCCTATCTATATTTAGCACTTTAAACTATATGTTCGACTGATATGTTTCTCAGAAGGAATTATATTTCCGTTACAAATAATTTATTGTACTCCTACAGATACCATTTTATTAAAGGAAAAAAACAAAAAACACCTTTGATAAGATGCTTTTTCCGTTATTTAATTAATTCACTTATAAATTTTTTTCTTTTTGGAATTGAGATTCCTAATTCTGAATGAAAATTCCTAAGCGTACTATATTGATATGGTTGCAAAGTTCGTTTTGTTATTGTTTTATCCTGTTCGATTTTGGAACAAATATTTATATATGTTTGAACATAATTTTTTTACTCTCGTAAAAAAATTCTGTTTGAATTTCTTAAATAAAAATTTCTTCTCCTCTTTATCACTAAAGTGGTAAATTCTTAAATAATCTATATGTTTTTTTCTATGATAGTTAACTTACTAAAATCTAGTGCTTTTAAACATTCTCTACCATCATTTCTTTCATACGTAGCATAAGGAAATATATGCCTAGCATTTCTTAAATTTGCAGAAATTCCCGAACGCAGGGGTATGGCAATCAATAAATTCTTGATATCTAAAATCATAACACCATGACCTCTCGCTATATCTTCTTGAAATTCATCTAAATTTTTGTATGTATTAAAGTAATCCTCTGTTAACAGATGAAAATATAAGCTATTTTTATTTATACTTGTCATAATATATCCCCATTATTATATAAAAAAAGAGTCTTTCTTTTTAGAGTCGCGACTCCTACGACTGCATCAACTTGAGAGTAATTTCTTTTTAGAGTCGGTTTACTCTCCGACTTCTTCTACAATTATTATATCGAAAATTATTATTCCTGTCAAATATCAACTAAGAAAAATTACATTTTTTAAAACTTTGGATTACTTTTATCACGTTATGTCGGCGAACGTTTCTATTTTCATATAATTGCTTCTAAATACTACTTTTTATTAACAAATCCATTTTTCTCTAATAATTCTTTAGTTACTTTTTCTATACCAGAAGGTTTAGCATAAAAGTCTGCGAATTTCTTAGTCCATGTTTTAGTTTCACGAGCTTCAGCAAAGTCTATCATTGTCTGACGATATGCTTTTAATACTTCTTCATTAGATTTTGGAAACTCATTGTATCCTACGTTTGCTTCATGAGGTAATCTAGGTTTAACTTTTTCTGTAGATTTTTCTTCATCAATTACTCCGATACTAAGTCCACATAAGAACAATGCATTTTCTGGAATATTTAATAATTCAGAAATACCTTTAGCGAATCCTCTCACTCCACCGCAGTAAACTATACCATATCCTAGTGATTCAGCAGCTAAAGCAGCGTTTTGCATCGCAATACCAACATCCATAGAACCAATTAATAGAGGTTCATATTGATTAGAAATATCAAACTCTCCACCTTCAATATCAAATGATAATTTAATATTGCTGTAGTCTAGGCAGTATATTAAGAATGCTGCAGAACTTTCGATATGAGCTGCATTACCTGGAGCTTGTTCTCTAATTAAATCAGCAATTTTTTGTTTTGTTTCCCCTGTTGTAGCAATAATGCTGTAGTGTTGACCATTCATCCAACTAGATGCTTGTTTAGAACATTCAATAATTTGATCTAAATGTTCTTTTGGCAGTTCATTACCTTTTACAAAACTTCTTCTTGTACGATGGTTCATCATTGTTTCTATTACTTTGTTCATACTTTACCTCCATGGTTAAATGAATTATTTGTTGTGTTGATAGTTATATTATAACGCGAAAGATTGAGGTTGAAAAGGGAAAACAGTGACTAATTTATACTATTTTACTATTTTGTTATATATATTTTTTACTTTATTTATCATACATTCTATATACTTAAAGTTATTACTTTACTTTATATTATTTTTTTCAGAAATTTTTTTCTACTAACGTAGATTGAGTTAATAAAGAATAAATTTCATTAATATTTTTTTTATCTTGTCTATCATCTTTTCTAAATTTACAATATGTAAATATTAAATAACTTTTTGCTCTTGAAAGCGCAACGAAGAATGCACTCTTATCTTCTTCTGGTTGCTTATTAAAATTCAGAATGCAGAATCCTCCAAACCTAGAAAATAAACTGCCTCATATTCTAATCCCTTACTTTTTATGGATAGTCATTATAGGAATTGAGATTTCCCCCTTGAAATTAGATACTATTTCTATCCATTCACCCGGTAATTGAGAATACTCTTTATATAATAATTTTGAAAACTTGTCAATGATGTTAGCTAAGTCACTTTTTCCATTATACATTGAAAAAAATTAGAAATAATTCTCATATCTCCTATTTTTTTCGATAATACTATTAATTATACTCAACATTTGATCTTCATTCATAATTATATTTGAAACTAAATCAGCGGTATCACTTATTAAATTATTGATTTCTTTATAATACTTTTTCTAGCGCTAATCCATCAGCGTATTCATCTATCATATTAATAGTACTATAAAAAAATTACTAATATTTTTCCCAAATCAAAGGATCCCGTTTCCCCTGACTACATGATATTAAATCTAATAAAAGGTTACAAGTAGGATCTTTTAAAATCTCTTGATATTCATTTTCAATTCTTGCTTTTATACCTTTACTTCTTAACCTAAGTATTAGCTCTGAACTATAAGCATCAACCCTCTGTTTTGCTAGAATACATATTTCTGACGGACCTACTCCACTCTGAATTTTTGATTCTATATCCTTAGCAATCGTCTCAGCTTCAGAATTTTCATTATCAAATTCAAATAATGTTATTTCACCCTTCTCAAAATTCTGATGATTATTTGTCTGAAAAGGACTATTATTACTATTTAAGATTTGATGAACTTCTTTTTGAAATTCTATAAGTTTAGGTACAGAGCGGTGATTCATCAATAATTGATATTCATTTGCTTCGAAGTCTAGCTTATAATCTGGAAAAATATCAGGATTTGCACCTGCCCATCTCATAATTGCTTGTTTATTATCTCCAACTGCAGTCAATTTACAAGTCGAACCTAAAAAACATGTTTTTAATAAATTATACTGGTCATATGTAGTATCCTGAAATTCATCTAAAAAGACAAATTCATATGTCATTTGAAGTGCTTCACGAATATATTTGTTTTTTATATATTATATAAGTAGCCAACTTAGTTATTTGACTATAAAGTAGGACAGGACTATCACTTTCAGTTCCCTTTAATAATTCATTTTTAACTTTTTGATTAGAATTATTATTAAATATATTGTTCTCAACAAAACTACGGATATCTGAGACTCTCCACCCATAAATATTAATTCCATTTTTCTCAAGTATTTTTTTTATAATCTTCCAATCTTCAATAATATAGTCTTTTGATGGTCTTATGTTTTCTGGAAGAACATTTCTGAATTGATCTAAAATCATTTTTTCAAAAGCCGAATAAGTCAATGACGTAAAACGAGAAGCATATTCATTACCATAACGTTTTTTTACTCTTTCTTTCAAATTCGATGCAGCATCTGTTTTAAAACTTAATGCTAAAATTTTTTTCGGAGCAATACACTTATTAGTAGAAAAAAGATAATCTAACTTCTGAGCTAATAATTCAGTTTTTCCTGCACCTGGTCCAGCAATAACTAGACAGTTGGTAATATCTTTGACTGTTCCCAAAGCAGGCTCTTCTAAAATAATACCTCCTTTAGGAATCCAATTACTCTTCACCATTTTTGCTATCTCCTAATAATTCTTCAACACGCTTAACCATTTTTTTAAATACAGGAGGAAGGTACTTTATTAATTCCTCATCACTAATAGAAGATAAAAATTGCATATGAGTTGTTGGTTTTCCTCTACCTAAAAAGAAATATTGATACCAAATCATTAGTTCCTTTTCTTCTTCAGTAAAACTGTTACCTGGTCCGCTTTTGTCTTTTAAAGTAACTTTCATAGCTTCTTTTATTCGTTCTCTATACTCAATTAGTTGAAACTTATTTTCTTTATCTACATCAGAAATTTTTATTCTTTTACTGTTTTCAGCCTGATTTTTACTATTTTTATCTTGATCTTTATATAAAATAACTGGCCCTTCTTTTTGGGGATAAAATGTTTATATAATATTCCTTATAATGCTGTAACATTAAAAAATCAATATCAAGAGGTGCAGAAAGGAATATATTGAACTTTTCTAACATCTTAATCCACTCCTTAAGCGGCCAAGCATCAGGTCTAAAAATCGTATATTTTTTTATTTTATCAATCTCATCATCACTTAAAACTCGTGTTTCTCCGAATTCATTAGATACAGTAACAAGTTTTTCTTTAGCAACTCCGTTTATTATCAATTGCTTTATTACATATTGAATTCTTCCCCAACCACCTCCGTATCTTTCATTATCAAAATCTAGTAAAGTAATGTGAGGAATCCCCAGGGTATTCAATAATTTCCAAAAATAGTTGACATGTCTACCCCCTAGAGGAACGATTGAAATCTGAGAGCTATCAATCTCTTTCCCAAGTAGATCAAAAAACTTTGGTAATAACAGTTCCTCGCTATCACCTTCACCTAGAATTACTAACCTTGCAAAATATAGTTCAGGATAGGCTTGAATTGCTCCCTTAATGTACTTATAAGATTCATCACTCTCTTTCGGTAGTTTTATATCAGAAATACTTGTTTGAATATCTCCGTTACTATTTTCTGTTCTTAAATACCTCAAATCTTCTGGTTCTACTCTTTTTACAATAGCTGGAGAATGTGAAGTCAAAATCACTTGAGAGTTGTTATTATTACTCAATTGTTTAAATCTTTTCACCAGTTTTCCAATATGATGTGGTGCAATATGATTTTCCGGTTCCTCTATTGCTAAGATAGTTAGTATTGGAGGTATCAACTTAAATCTTGGATTATCAGGATTTTCTTCACGATCTTTTGTAATTTTTAACTCAATATCAAGTATCGAATCAACAAGTGAAAAATAAAAAATAGATCTCAGCCCATCACCTAAATCTGAAACTGTAAATGCTTCTTCAGTGGTTGTTGGTGAAAATTTTAAAGCAATTTGTCTAAGAGCTACTGCTATCTCTGTAGAATTAATAGTCAACTCTGCTTGAGAAAAACGTTTATCTTCATGATATAGTTCCCATGATTTTTGAATCTCTTGGTTAATCTGAGTTAAAGCTCCTTTTTCAGATAAAAAAGTATTATTCAACTCTTCAATTTTATTTGAAATTTCATTAATCTCATTTTCGGTCCAGTTTATACTATTTACTAGCCTACTTAACATGCTACTTGAAGCATTCCCCAACTCCTTCTCAGGTGTTCTTGAAGCTGGTACATAAAGCACCCTAATTTTATCCAGATCTTTTCTAGAAGCACGATGCTTTTCTTCATCTCTAAAAGCTTCTTTTACTGATGAAATATAATAGATTTGAGTCTCTACACTTCCTTCAACTGTTCCATCATCTTCCCAAGAAGATTCTAATCTTATCCGTAGAAGAGGTTTTTCATCATCTTGAGAGACTGTAAAATGTTCGAAGAATGTTGGAATAGCAGGTCCATATGAATTTCTATCTAGCTCATCAAATTCAAAAATAGTTTCTATAAAAAGCTCCCTTGTATTTTCACCAGGCCTTGATCCTTTTGGTAGATGAAAATCACTTTTTCGAATAATTCTATCGCTTTGTTTATCTGAAAACAGCTTACTCAATGCCTGTAATACAGTTGTTTTTCCCGAACTATTATTCCCAATCAGTACCGTTTGATTGTTAATTTCGATAAGTTGACTTGCACCAAATAATTTAAAATTATTAATAATTACTTTTGTTAATTTCATTTAGTCTCCTTTTTAAATTTCTCTTATTTTTAAAAAATGTTTTTTACTTTTTTCTCTTTCTTTTACATAGCATAAAAACTAGATTAATACTTCAATTGCCTATTGATATGTATTATTTGAAAAAAATTACTATTTCTAAAAACACCTATTCATATTTTTAATCTTATTACATATGAAAAAAATATTTTTATAACATCATATTTAATTAAAATTGAATCCAAATGTATAGAATGACCATTTTTTTGTTATATCTTCGCATTATTTATTCTTGTACCAATCTGTTGAATATCTAGTTATCTAATTGCACACTCCTAGATACAATTCACATTCTATATATTTATTATTTATACTCACAAATATTAAGTTCTAAAAGTATTATTCTTTTTTTGTTTGAATTAAATTTACAAATACATATCTATTTTTCTAATTTTTTTCTTCTGAATATTTTTCCAAACATTATAGTAATTCTATTTCTTAATTTTTTTCATCTCCTCTTCCTTTGTAGTCCCCTCATAAACTGAAAAAAATAAAATTTAAAACACACTTCATTATTATTTATATATTTATCAAATACCAATCTAAAATATCCGTAGTCTGCTTCCGATAATGAATGCCCGTAAAAAAACAACTTTTTTTATAGTATTAGGGAGTAAATCTTGTATTGAAGTACGATAATACTTTTGCTTCATCAGTATATAACTCTAATGTTCTTGATGTTTTTTTGTAAATAAATATTCTCTTTTTATTATAACTAATTTTATCTTCATCAATTCCAAATATTATATTACCAAATTTATAATTTCCATGAATATTTATATACTTATCTAAGTGAATAGAATAATAATTATAAATATTACCACTTTGTGAAATCAAGGACTTGTGTAGTTGAACGATAAGATATTAAAACATATTCTATTATTATCCTTATTTTTTTCATGATATTATAATTTTTTTATGATATAACGATCTAAATAACGATATTGTATTTTTTTACTATATTCTTCACTTTTTGTCTTTAATTTCTTTTTTTCTAAATATAATTTAAAATCATTTTTCTACAACATGTAATTCTTTCAATAAAATTTCAGCTGCTATATCTTTCAATTTTTTTCAAACAACTTCGTGTCCTTTATAATATTATTTTCTACATATTCTTCAACCACTTGATTTATTTTTTTCTAATAATACTTTATCTTTTTTTATTTTTTTAACAATATATATGCCAATACTCCATATATATTATCTATATCATTAGGATATATCATTTCATTATTACTATAGCTTTTTATTCTTCAACTCATTTAATAATGCTACAGCAAATTTATCAATTATATTTAATATCTTTCCTTCTCCATTATCTACCTCCCTTAGTTCTTCCAAAATTTGGTTTTCTATATTACTCCAATCAGAATTTTTTTATTTTTGTTTTTTTATATAATAAGATTATGTACCATATACTTAACTCATCTATATTATCATAGTTGTCTATTATCTCTAATTTACCATCCATATAATGATAATTGCTTGTTGCCTCATCTATAACCTTTGATAGTTCATTTATTGTTACCTCATTTTTTTAAATTTGTATTTCATAAAATTAATATAACTTGTTCTTAATCCACACTGTATATCAAATCCATTTCCCAAAACAAATAATGTATTTGGAAGTTCTTTTTTTCAATCATAATCTTTTTCACTTTCTATAAAATTATTTAATAATTATCAAAAAAATTATTTTAATTTTTTTCTAAATAATAAAACCCCTAAAAATTATTAATATTTACTTGTTTTTTATTATTACTTTTAATTCATACTACTAATAATTATATAAAATATTGAATGCCTTTTTCAATATTTTTATTTTTTTATATTTATATCTTTTTAAAAATCTATGTTATAATAATTATAGGGATGTAATAGATCATTTTTAAGAATAATCTTCAAAGTATTATTCCTATTAGTAAGAAGACTTAGTTCCCCATTTAAACTAAGTCTTCTTTTTTTATTATTCTTTTATTTTTTTCTAGCTTCTTATTATACAACTATAAAATCATCATTTTCGCTGATTTCTACTTCATAAACTTAACTATTTTTTTCCTTCTTCTTTGTATACCTTCACAGCTATTGCTACTCTTTCAAAGTCTCGTTTTTAAACTATATGAATATATATCTCTAAACAATCTATAACCTAGTTTTTTATTTACCGCAAAGGCAAGTTCGTATAATTCATATATATCCAGCGAATCAAAGTTCTCATGTGCTTTTATTACATCTACTAATATGTCATCACTATGCTCTCTAACTGCTTTTTCTAATCTATCATTACGAAACTCTGATTTTTCAATAGAATATTTAAATCTTTCACGAGATACTTTTTGAAAAAAATCACTTATTAATGTTTCGAGGTCTAAGTCTTCAAATAATTCATATCCTAATTTTTCATTTATTTCTTTTGCTGTAGCTATGATTTCTTCCTCACTTACACCACGTAAATTCCACACAGTTTTTGTAGTAGAATCCAACACTTCACTATTTTCCCCTTGGATTGCTTTTTTCAATAATTCCTCTTTCATAATGTCTCCTTTTTAGATAAAAAATTATCTATATCATCTTAATAATCACTCCTATAATTATATATTATTATACTTGCACTAGCAATATATCATTTTGAATTATTTCTTATCTATCTTATCTTGACACTATATTTATTTTGTTTTATAATTAATTCGTAAAGTTATAACTTGACAATATTTAGAAAGGAGGTCTAATATGTTTTCGAAAGATAGATTACAGACTCTTAGAAAAAAACATAATATATCACAAACAGCTATTGCCGAGCACCTTGGTGTTACTCGTTCAGCATATAACGGTTGGGAAAAAGGTAAGTTTATCCCTAATAAAAAAAATTTAGAAGAGCTAGCTGATTATTTTAATGTTGAGACTAGTTACTTTGAATCAGAATACGAAATAGTCAACAGGTACTTACAGCTAAACGATATTAACAAACAAAAACTTCTAAAAGTAGCCAATGAGCTATATTTTTCTCAGTTATATAAATATCATGTTCACGCTAAGTTATCTGCTGGTCTAGGTAACTACTATGATGAAAATTATGAATTCGATACTGTTTATTTCAGTAGCGAATATGACTATGATATCGCCTCTTGGGTAGATGGAGATTCTATGGAACCTAAGTATCATAATGGTGATGTAGCTCTTATTAAGAAAACTGGTTTGACTATGATGGTTTAATATATGCGGTAGTGTACAATGAAGAAACCTATATTAAAAAAGTCTATATCGAAGAAGACAAAGTACGCTTAGTATCATTAAATGATAAATACGATGATATTATCGCCCCTATTGATGAAGTAAGAATAGTAGGATTAGTCACTAAGAGCTTTAGACCTATTAGTGAGGTGTAACTATGGGAATTATCGATTACACATTAGAACCTCATTCTGATATTGCTTTTATCGATATGAAGTCTTTTTATGCCAGTGTTGAATGTGTAGAACGTGGATTAAATCCCCTAACTACTTCACTTTGTGTTATGAGTCGTGCTGATAACTGCAATGGTTTAATTCTTGCGAGTTCGCCTGTTTTCAAAGAAGTATTCGGTAAAAATAATGTTGGTCGTAGCTATGACCTCCCTTTTAATATTAAGGATAGAACTTTTTCTTATTACAATGCTAAACGCTTTGGTATAAAAATTACTCCTGAATATATCCAACATGTTGAATCTTGGGCTAAAAAAACACTTATAGTTCCTCCTAGAATGAACTTATATATTGAAAAAAATATTCAGATATTAAATGTCCTAAAAAACTATGTTCCTGATGAAGATATTCATCCCTACTCTATCGATGAAGGTTTTATAGATTTAACACAGTCATTAAACTATTTTATAAAGGATACTACTAAGTCTAGACGTGAAAAGTTAGATATTATTTGTGCAAAGATTCAGCGTGATATTTGGAAAAAAACTGGTGTTTTCTCTACTATTGGTATGAGCAATGCTAATCCTTTACTCGCTAAGTTGGCACTTGATAATGAAGCTAAAAAGACTAAGACTATGCGAGCTAATTGGTCTTATGAAGATGTCGAAACTAAAGTTTGGAATATAAAATCTCTTACTGATTTTTGGGGAATTGGTTCAAGAACTGAAAAAAGATTGAATAAATTAAAAATATATTCTATACGTGATTTAGCAAATGCTAATCCGGATATACTTAAAAAGGAATTTGGTATTATTGGCGTGCAACTTTGGTTTCACGCTAATGGTGTTGATGAAAGCAAGCCATCTGTTCCTTATAAACCAAAATCAAAAGGACTTGGAAATTCGCAAGTTTTACCTAAAGACTATACCATTAAGTCACAAATAGAACTAGTATTATCAGAAATGGCTGAACAAGTAGCTATAAGATTAAGACGCGCTAGAAAGAAAGCTAAGTCAGTATATATAACTATTAGTTATAGCCGCATAGAAGAAAAAAGACCTCTTGTTGTATCTCAAAAAATAAAACCTACTCAAAATACAAAACAACTAACAGAACACGTATTAGCACTATTCAGAAAAAAATATACAGGTGGCGCTGTTCGTTCTATCGCTGTAAGGTATGATAATTTAGTCGATGATAATATTACTATAATTTCATTATTTGATGATATTAAGGCAATAGAAAAACAGGAAAAAATCGATAAAACTCTTGATTCTATTCGTGATAAATATGGCTTTTTAGCTGTTCAAAATGGTAGTATATTAATGGAAGGCTCTCGTGTTAAAGAGCGAAGTAAACTAGTTGGTGGTCACGCTGGTGGTATGGATGGTATATCATGATTAATAGAAGCTACCTACCCTATAAATCAGCTAGGCAATATGTAGACCGTGGTATGGCAAAATGGATGGGATTTTTTATTTCGGAACATACTACAGCTATTAATACTCAAGGTAATACTATAGATTTTTCTATAAATATGGATATAGCTGAAAAGCGTTTATTATTAAATCAACTATTTTTCTTTAAAGGGCTAGCTTATCTATATACAACTAAACAAATAGCTCCATTTTTAGGAAAAGTAACAGACTGCCAAAATGACTATATTTACTTCACAACAAAAGATACTATTATTCAAATAGACATAAAAGACATATTAAAAGTTTCAATCGCAGAGGAATTAGACTATGAATAAATTAAATCAGCATGAAGTCCAATTTGATTATTTCAGTAGTAACTATGATAAATTTGAAAAAGATTTCTATAAGTATTCTGCCTTAAACATCCCTTTAACATTTCTAACTGATGATATTTTTAAGTTTAATGATGAATAACAATAGTAACTTTTTTCAGATTAGCTGCGAATAAATCAAAAGATAAAAAGAGACCATTACTTTTTTTCTTCAAAGTAAATACTCCACAAGAAAATAATGCAGTAAGGGTCTTTCAATATATTGGACATAAATATCAACTACAAAAAAAATAAAAAAAGTGCATCTTAAATTTTTAGTGAAAACTAATTTTTATAAGGTGCACTTTTTTTATTTTTACTAATATTTTTAATTGAGTCGTGTTCTTCATAACAACACCTCTAAATAACTTTTTAATTTATCTTTAACTCCTAATTTTTCGGCATACGACGAAAGTAGTGGTATATTTTTTTCTTTTGAATTCATATAAGTTCTATAAGCATGAGATATAATTTGTACATCTACTTTATTAACAGGTCTAATAATATCAATTAATGTTCTTTCTTTATTATATGCTCTAACTTTACAGCTACCAGGTGTCAGCACTTCTGTAACACCTAATTCATATAGTTCTTTCTTTATTCCCTTACAATTCAACCCCTGACTTTTAGGATTTGTTAAATTATACCCTTTTGGAAAAGTTAAGTTGAAATTATTAGGAGTTTTATCTGTTAAATCATGTAAATATAGTGCTGTTCCCAATGAGAAAAATTCCTTTTTTTAAATCTATTTTGAATTATGAAAAATTCATCTTCAAATATACCTGGTAAAACATAAACTCCACGGCTTACCTTTTTCTAACTCTCCCTTATCAGAAAGATATTTAATAGAGCCACGGTATATTCCGTAATCTTCAGCTTCTTTTTGTAGTAAGTAAACCATTATTTTTTTATCTAATAAATACTTTATTTCTTCAAATTTCAAAATAAACACCACCTTCATGTTTTACTTTCACACTTCCTATTATATAATAAAGAAGCATGAAAGTAAAATGATTGGAATATTTTTATATAATTTATCCATATTACTTTAAGCCAAAAATTAAAACTCAAAACAAAGATTCTCCCATACCACAGATATATTTATACAGCCCATAAAAACCTCAGAACACTTATAGTGCTCTGAGGCTATTTTTATTATTATCTTTTCGCTATTTCTTCTAATAACATTTTATTAATCATTTGTGGGTTGGCTTGACCTTTAGAAGCTTTCATAATTTGACCTACTAAGAAACCTATAGCACGGTCACGTCCGTTTTTGTAGTCTTCAATAGATTTCGGATTATTATCTAATGCTTCGTTAACCCAAGCTAATAATTGTCCACTGTCTGATACTTGTACTAGACCTTTTTCTTTAACGATCTTCTCAGCATCTCCACCATGTTCGATTAATTCAGCGAATACTTTTTTAGCGATTTTACTAGAGATAGTTCCATCAGTGATTAATTTAATCATTCCTGCTAAACCTTCTGCAGTAAGTTTAGTTTCGCTAAGTTCTTTTTGTACTTTGTTTAAGTATGCATTCACATCTACCATTAAGTAGTTAGATGCTAATTTTGGATCAGCTCCTAATGATACAGTTTTTTCAAACATATCTGACATTTCTTTAGTTAATGTCAGTACGTGTGCATCATATGCTGGTAATCCAAGTTCTTCTTGATATCGTTTTTGACGAGCATCTGGAAGTTCTGGAATAGTTTTTCTTACTTCTTCCATCCATTCTTCTGAAATAATCATAGGCACGATATCTGGCTCTGGGAAGTAACGGTAATCATCTGAACCTTCTTTAACACGCATTAGTTTTGTTGCACCTGTAGTTTCATCAAAACGACGTGTTTCTTGTTCGATTGTTCCTCCAGATAGAATAACTTGTTCTTGGCGTTTTTCTTCGTACTCTAATCCTTTTTTAACAAAAGTGAATGAGTTTAAGTTTTTAAGCTCAGTTTTTGTACCGAATTCATCTTGACCATATGGACGGATAGAAATATTCGCGTCACAACGCATTGAACCTTCTTCCATTTTAACGTCAGATACTTCGATATATTGAATAATTGAGCGTAATTTTTCTAAGTAAGCATATGCTTCTTCTGGTGTTCTAATATCTGGCTCAGATACGATTTCGATAAGTGGTGTACCTTGACGGTTAAGGTCAACTAGTGAATAACCATTTTGTGAGTTAATTTACCAGCATCTTCTTCAAGGTGAGCACGTGTAATACCGATACGTTTAGTTTCACCATTTACTTCGATATCTATCCAACCATTTTCCCCAATTGGTTGATCAAATTGAGAAATTTGGTATGCTTTCGGGTTATCTGGATAGAAGTAGTTTTTTCTATCAAATTTTGATTCGCGAGCTACTGTCATATTAAGAGCCATAGCTGCTTTCATTCCCCACTCTACTGCTCTTTTGTTTACTACTGGAAGTACCCCAGGGTATCCTAGGTCAATTACGTTAGTGTTAGTGTTTGGCTCTGCACCAAAATGAGCTGGAGATGGTGAAAATATTTTTGAATCTGTTTTTAATTCTACATGGACTTCTAGCCCAATTACTGTTTCAAAATGCATCTTGTTTCTCCTATTATAATTCTATTTTTTTATCGTGTAAGTTGTAGTGTTGTTCAAAGTTATACGCTACATCATAAAGTGTTGACTCTGCGAATGGTTTAGCAATAATTTGCATACCGATTGGACGTTTACCTTTGAATCCACATGGGATACTAATACCAGGTAAACCAGCCATATTCACTGGAATTGTTAATATATCATTTGCGTACATAGTTACTGGATCATCGATTTCTTCTCCAATATTGAATGCTACTGTTGGAGCTGTTGGTCCAATAATTACATCATACTCTTTAAATACTCTATCGAAATCTTCTTTAATTAATGTACGAACTTGTTGTGCTTTTTTGTAGTATGCATCGTAGTATCCTGAAGATAATACGTAAGTTCCTAACATAATACGACGTTTAACCTCAGCACCAAATCCTTCTCCACGAGTTTTTTTGTAGATTTCTTCTAAGTTAGTTGCGTTTGGACTTCTATATCCGTAACGAATTCCATCAAAACGTGAAAGGTTTGAACTTGCTTCAGCAGACGCTATTACATAGTATGTAGAAATAACGTGATCCGTACTTGGAAGACTAACTTCTTCTACGATAGCTCCTTGACTTTCTAAGTATTTTACTCCATCAAGAACTGCTTTTTTAACATCTTCATCTATACCAGGTCCAAAGTACTCTTTTGGAAGAGCAATCTTCTTACCTTTGATGTCTCCAGTAATAATTTTACTGAACTCTGGTACTTCTACAGGTGCACTAGTCATATCGTGTGCATCTAATCCTGAAATAATTTCTAATACACGTGCATTATCTTTTACTGTACGTGTCATTGGTCCGATTTGGTCTAATGATGAAGCGAATGCTACTAATCCAAAACGTGATACACGTCCGTAAGTAGGTTTTAATCCTACGATACCACAGTATGAAGCTGGTTGACGTACTGAACCACCAGTATCACTTCCTAATGCAAAGCTTACTTGACCAGCTGCTACAGATGTTGCTGAACCACCACTTGATCCTCCAGGTACAGCATCTAAATCATGTGGATTACGTGTAAGTTTGTAGTAAGATGTTTCAGTAGATCCACCCATTGCAAATTCATCCATGTTTAATTTACCCATTAAAATTGGATTTTCTGCATTTAATTTATCCATTACTGTCGCACTATAGATTGGGTTGAATCCTTCTAAGATTTTAGAAGCACATGTAGTTTGGATATCTTTAGTTACGATATTATCTTTGATTCCCATTGGAATGCCAAATAATTTTCCTTCTACATCTCCCGCTTCTTGGCGACGGTCTAATTCTTCAGCTTGTTTTAGTGCTACTTCTTCAGTTACTGTAATAAATGAACCGATTTTATCTTCAGTAGCTTTAATTCTATCCAATGATTCTTTAACAAGATCACTAGGTTTAATTTCTTTATTTTTAAGTTTACTTTCTAAACTTTCGATTGATTCATGTAATAAACTCATCAAATTATCTCCTTACTAATTTTATTCTATGATAGTAGGTACTTTAAATTGTCCTGCTTCAGTTTCTTTAGAGTTTTTAAGAACTTCTTCTCTATTCATACCTTCTTGAGCTACGTCTTCTCTAAATACATTAACTAAATCTAGAACGTGATAAGTTGGTTTGATATTTTCTGTATCAACACTATTTAGCTCATTAAATAAATCTACAACTTTCTCTAATTTTTCAATATAACCATCAACTTCATCTTCTTGGATTTCTAATCTTGAAAGATGCGCAATGTGATTTACTTGTTCTTTTGTAATAGTTGACATAAGTTCCTCCAATTTTTATATATTATTCTATTCCATACTAGTACATAACCGATTATTTATCAAGGGTTATTAAGCTTTATAATAAAAAAACGCCCCACATAGTTTTAAAAACTACATGGGACGAATGCTAATTTCGTGGTGCCACCCTAATTTATATCAGAATACTGATACCTCTATAAATTATATTCGGTTCTACAAGAAGTGTTGCTTATTTCAATCATTAATATTTAACCTTTCAGCCTATGGATTAAACTCTCTTCTAAAAAAACATGAAATAAAAGTCTTCTTACTCTTAATTTTTTATGGTTTATTTATTTATATTATACTAAACCACTAGTATTGTCAAGGATTTTTATCATTAAGTACCATATAGACAATTAAAAATAAACATAAGAAATTCTGATTATAATTTTTATTTCCTTCTAGGTTTTAATGCAGAAAGTCCATGAGCCTTTAGCGTTCCTGCTAAATATGGCCAAGCATTTGTACTAGGTTATTGCATGTTGAGCCATTCCTGGAATAGTAGTCGCAACTTTCCCCTCGCTTCCTCCAACTCCTGGCAAATCTATTAAAATTATGTGTTGTTTTTCTGATACAAGATCAATAAATTTTGGGTCCCAATTATCCATTGTTGCCGCTAAATGGACAAGCATTACTAGAGGTTTTTCAGATTTTCCTTTATTTAATTCTCTATAGGCTATTTTCTCTCCGTTTACTCTTATATATTCATTTTTTTTTGTTTATGTATGACATAATTGTCTCCTGACCATTTTATTATTTAATGTTGATATTTAGTATATTCATAACCTAAAAAGATTATTATTTTACCATTTAATGTTTATGACTTTATTTAAAACTTAAAACTGTTTTTCCTCTTGAACGACCATTTGCTACTTTATCTAATGCTTTATTTACATCTTTAAATTCAAATACTGTATCTACTGATGGTTTAACTTCTAATTTTGAAAAAATATCTGAAACTCCTTGTAGTTGTTTACCATTTGATTCAACAAAAATAAAGTTGTATGATACTCCATATTTTTTCGCCATTTTATCAAATTTTCTTCCTGCTAGACTTAAAATAAATTGCTTCCACCATGGTAGATTCATTCTTTTAGCAAAGCTTCCATTAGGCATTGCTTTAAGTGATACTAATTTACCACCTGACTTCATAATAGACATTTGTTTTTCTGTTTCTGCTCCACCAAGAGTATCAAGTACATAATCAATATCTTTTAGTACAGTAGTATAGTCAGTCGTTTTATAATCGATAAATTGATCTACACCTAATTTTTCAACACGTTCTTTATTTTCAACACTACCATTTGTAATTACAGTTAATCCTTTTGCTTTAGCTATAGGAATAGCCATACCACCTACTCCGCCTGTTCCTCCAGAAATAAAGATTGTTCTTCCTTGCTCTGCCCCCATTAACTCTAGTGCTTGCATAATTGTTAAGGCAGTTAATGGTACCGCAGCAGCTTCCTCATCAGTCATATATTCTGGAACTTTAGCAATATCTTCTTTATTTATAGCCACATATTCTGCAAATGCCCCTATTCTATCTAGAGGTAATCTTGAAAATACTCTATCTCCAATTTCAAAGTTAGTTACCTTACTTCCTTTTTGTTCAATAACTCCCACTAATTCATTTCCTGCAATTTGTGGTAATTTATAAGGTGTAATAATCTTAACTTCACCTCTAGAAATCATATTATCTAAGGGATTTACTCCTGCGACTAATACTTTTACAAGTACTTCATTTTCATTTATTGTAGGTACTGCTACTTCTCTAATTTCAAGTTCGATATTATTTTTATTATATTGTGTGTGTAATGCTGCTTTCATTCTTATTTTTCTCCTATTATATATAATTCTTTAATTAATTGTTCTAATGTTTTTACTTGCCAATTTATTATAAAAATGCATCTTGTGCTTCATTAAATACAGGTTGTAGTAAATTTTCTATATTATTTCCAACAGGACATTCTTTATTTGCTCCTTCATGTATATTTACCAAATGTTTATTAGGATATACAATTTGATAAACGTCAGCTAAAGTTATATCTTTTTGTTGATTTAGCTAATGCCATACCTGTTTTTTTCCTTGTTGACTTTCTATAAGTCCACCTTTTTTTAATAAAAGCTATTATTTTTTTCTTATATGACTACTATTTGTATTTACACTATTTGCAAGTAGTTCGGAAGAAACTATTTTTGTCTGTTTCTGAAATAAATATTAGTATATGTAATGCCACTGAAAATTTTGTATCCATAATTGTCTCCTTCAAATTTTTCCTTTAATATCCATTTTAAATTTTAACTTGTTCTCGTATCTGATACAAGTATAAGTATAACACTGTTTATTTTTTTGTCAATACTTTTTTAAAAGTTCTTTTTAAAATATTATATTTTGGATTTTACTATATACTATTTTCGTAAATAATGACCACCCCTGAAAAGGGGTGGTTTTCTCTGTGGGTATAACCCTTTGTTACTAACACGCACCTCAAGGCGCTGGCTTTCACATTCGTTCAAGCCCTATTGTATTTTGACGCCCGCTACCCGTTAAACGGGTCTATTTATTTTTTCTTATTCCCGAATGGATTTATATATTCTTTTGTTGTCAACTTATCCATCGCAATATCATGCGATTCTTGTTCCCTTATGTATTTCCTTATCGTACTTTCATTCAGTCCTACTGTACTTACATAATATCCTTCTGCCCAAAACTTTCTATTCCCATACTTGTATTTCAAGTTTGAATGCATATCAAATATCATCAATGAACTTTTTCCTTTCAAGTATCCCATTATACTTGAAACACTATATTTTGGTGGAATTGACAAAAGCAAATGTATGTGATCTGGCATTATGTACCCTTCTATTATTTCTATTCCTTTATATTTACACAATCTTTGTATTATATTTACTATATCTCGTTTATATTGATTAAATTCAATTTTTCGTCTATACTTAGGGGTAAATACAATATGGTATTTACACAACCACTTTGTATGCGATAAACTATTATGTTTATTGGCCATTATAAAATCATCCTTTCTTTATTTTAGAGCTTGAACTACTCTTATTTTATCAAGAAAGGATGATTTTTCAATTGTTTAACTTTTATCTCGCACCCGCATAGCGGGTGGTTTTTTGTTTCGGAGACTTCGCCTCCTCAACTGGCTTAAGCCATTAAATAAAAAACTCTCTTATAACTTGATATTATGCTGATTTTGTTATAATATGATAAAGTAATTTTATTAATAATTTATAAATAGAAAATAATAATTGTGAGGTAAAAAATGGAAAATTGGATTGAAATTACTATTCATACTACTAATGAAGCTAGTGAAATAGTTGAATCTATTCTCTTAGATTATGGTTCTACAGGGGTCGCTATTGAAGACCCTACTACTCTAGAAGAAAACTTACACGATGATTTTGGAACTATTGTTGAACTTAGTCCTACTGACTTCCCCGATGTTGGAGTTATTGTAAAAGGATATATAAATGAACTTAACTTTGATGATGAGACTTTTACTCGCTTTAAAGGTGAATTAGAACAACTAGGACAAAATATTAACATTGGAGAATTTTTCAAAATAGAAACTACTACTATTAAAGATAGCGACTGGGAAAATTCATGGAAAGATTACTTCGATATTCTGAATATCGGTGAAAAGTTTGTTATAGTTCCTACATGGCGTGAACATGAGAATGAAGAGAATAAATATGTAATCAATATTGATCCTGGTATGGCTTTTGGTACTGGTGGACATGAAACTACTTCACTTTGTATTAAAAACTTAGAAAAATACGTAAAACCTCATGACAATATTATCGATGTTGGTTGTGGAAGTGGTATTCTTAGTATCGCTGCAAGTTATTTAACAGATGGTGAAATAAAAGCTGTTGACTTAGATAAACTAGCTGTAGATGTATCACGTGAGAACTTTGCACTTAATAACTTAGAAAATAGAATAACTGTTGAAGAAGCTAGCCTTCTAACAAAAGAAACAAAAAAATATAATGTTATCGTTGCTAATATACTAGCTCATATCATTGAATTAATGTTAGATGATGCATATAAGTTACTTGAAGATGGTGGATACTATATTACTTCTGGTATTATTAAAGATAAAAAAGATGAGCTTCTTGAAAAAATGTTAGAACGTGGATTCAAACTAGTAGAAGAAACTTCTGATAATGAATGGTATTCATTCGTTGTAACAAAAATAAACAAAATAAATAAAATAAGGATAGATATATAACTTAATTGTTATATCTATCCTTATTTTTATATTAAATATACTGCAGCTTATAAAGTAAATAACTAAATAGTGGTGGTATGAATAATAACAATGGTAATACTAAGAAAAATATTGCGAAAATATAATATAACGCTTTTTAACGGTTCTTTATTATTTCTTATTCTTATTTTTATTATAACCTATAGTACACATCAAAATAGAACCATAGTTTAAGATTACCGTAAACGTATCACTTAAAAGCATACTCCATACATATTCTGTATACTTTTCAAACAATGTTAAATCACTTACTGAAGCAATAAGACCTAATATTGCAGAACCAACAGCTAATAACAAGCCTATAGAAAGCCAAATTGCTAAAAGTGTACAGGTTAAAACTAATTGAATTACAAGTAGTAGTTTCCATGGCATAGTTAGATCTACATCTAATCCCTTACTTTTTCTTCTATATCTCATAAAAAGTATTAATAATATAAAAAAATATAGGTATGGATATATGGCCATAATAAAATATCAAATTCATTCTATTGTCTATCATTACTTGCTTATCCTCCCTATAAATTATTTTCTATATTATAACATACATTAATATTCGTATAAAAAGAAAAAGACTATCTTACTGATAGCCTCTTGAAGTGTTTATTTAAAGCTGTAATAATAACTAATTTTTTTATTATTCCTTCGTATTATTATATTCTTTCTATCGGTACCTACTGCACAAATAACTATTATTACTATGTATATAAACATCGTTATATAACTTGCAATTACGGTAAATCTCAATGCATCAGCACTACCAGCAAGCCCACTAAGAAATGAACATATAAATATCCATATAGGTGAAATTACTAACCCGACAATTATAGATATTACAAGGAATTTATTCCATGGCATTTCCAAATATACATTTTTCTCCTGAATTTTTTTATACTTAAAATTTTTCCAAAAAAATATTATAAATATAAAAAAATTGATATTATTAAATAACCTGTAAAAAAGAAAAAAACCCATGATTTATCTCCCTCCTTAAGAATCCCTTTTTCTTCATTATATCATATATTTACATAAAAAGAGATTATCTTGTGATAACCTCTCATATATATTTATTAAATAACACCTATTTCCAATAAAATTACATAAATAAATCCACCTGGAATTGCAAATATATAAATAATTATTAAAAGCGTATGGCCATAATGTAGGTTGCATATTTTCCTCTTCTCGTTGTTTATTTATTCCTACTATACATATTCTTAGTAAAATTACGTTTAAAATCACAGTTGCTATAGCACATATTACTGTTGCATAAAAATAAAACTGGGTGATTCCTGGTGAGTCTGTAGGCATTGCTCCTACAAATAATCCCAAAATCATCCATATAGGAGAAACAGTTATATCTATAGCAAATTGTATTCCAAGTAGCGTTGACCAAGGCATAGGTTTAATATTATATCCATTTTGTTTTTTTCTTTTTCTACTTCTTTTCATTAATAATATTATTAATAAAAAGGTTAAGGGGATTAATACATATCCTGACAATATTAATAAAAATATTAATAAAAAGATTAAGAGGATTAATACATATCCTGACAATATTAATAAAATTAATAATCCACCTAATATATCACTCAATACCATTAGAAATTCCTCCTAAATATTTTGTATATTATATCATATCTCAAGTTATTAAAAAAGAGATTATCTTCACGATAATCTCTCCTATTTGAAAAATGCAAATACAACTGTTTATTCAACATCTTTAAATCTTGCTTTGTCTTTTTCATCAGCACAAGCTTTACAAACACCTATAATTATCAAAGATAAAAGTATTGTCAATGCACCCGTTCCTTGAGAAACATTTATAAATATAGCACCACTAGAACCAAACATAGATCTAAGTTCTAAACCATGGAGATACCCAATAAATATCCATATTGGTAAAAACACCAACCCTACAAGTAATGACAACATAAATAATCCAGCCCATGGTATTTCTTCATATGGGTCTCCACCATATCTTTTTATACTTCTAGTCATTATAAAAATCATCACTAATGCAAAAATAGGTACAAGTATATGTCCACCTATTTAAAAAAACGCTCCTGTATAATCAGCCTCTTTCATATATATTCCTCCTATTTATATCTAAATTTTTTTAATAAAAACCAATGGAATACTCCATACAAAAAAATCTAAATGGAAGTGCTAAAATATATATAATTATTAAAGCATAAGGCCATAATGCACCATTTCTATATTCCTCTTTTTCTTTTGCTTATTTAAGCCCTTTTTTTAATTAGTTTGGTTAAAAA
>BNJS01001995.1_pt1 | contig 34037 bp, 46 predicted proteins | sample 8540461 | NCBI WGS metagenome assembly BNJS01 (sample SAMD00202454, study PRJDB9452) | human saliva metagenome | isolation source: human saliva | place: Japan
AGAGGTGCTGCAGGGAAAGCAGGGATGGTTCGTCGAAGCGGCGGACGCTCATTGGTGTCAATCTTGGTTTGAGACATGGAAATCACTCCTTTAGCGTTCCTATGATACCATAGAGGCGAATGGGGGACAATCGGGACTTTTTGAAGGGAGGGAACTATAGGGAAATTCAGGGAATCGATGGACAGCGAAATCTTTTCCTTGAAGATTTCAGAGGGCTTCAGTAAGATATTATAAAGGAGGAATTGCCGATGAATGAGCCGATGAAGCTGACCGCGCCGCTGAAGGACTATCTCTGGGGCGGGACACGTCTGCGGGACGAGTACGGCAAGCGCACGGAGCTGCCAAAGGTGGCGGAGAGCTGGGAGCTCGCCTGTCACAGTGACGGCAAAAGCATCATTGCAAACGGTGCGGCAGCAGGGGAGACGCTTGCGCGATTGGCTTGCGGCAGAGGGGGCGGAGGCACTCGGCACACGGGCGGCGCAATTTCCGTATTTTCCCTCTCCTCATCAAGCTGATCGATGCACACGACAATCTCTCGTGCAGGTGCATCCGAGCGATGACTATGCCCCTGCGCGTGGAAGGGAGTACGGCAAGACGGAGCTCTGGTACGTCGTCGATGCCGCCCCCGGGGGCAGAGATTCTCTACGGTTTTGCGCATGCGATCGCAAAAAGATGAATTTCGCAGGCGCATTGCGGACAACACACTCCTTGAGGTCGTACGTCATGTGCCGGTGCAGAAGGGGGATGCGTTCTTCATTCCGGCCGGTACGCTCCATGCCATCGGCAAGGGGCTGCTCATCTGTGAGATTCAGCAGAGCTCCAACGCGACGTATCGCGTCTACGACTATGGGCGCATCGGCGCCGATGGAAAGCCGCGCGACCTGCACGTCGAAAAGGCTCTCGATGTGACGTCGCTCGTGCCCGTTTCGATGCGTGCAGAGCAGCTTCCTGCGATGGATGAATTTCGTGGCGCTGAGGTGCGCCTGCTCGCCGCATGCCCGTATTTTACCGCCTATCATCTGCGTGTTGACGGCATGTGCGAGAGCACGGCGGGAGCGGACTCCTTCCACTGCCTGACGATTCTCGCAGGGACGTTGACGCTGACGTGGGCGGGCGGGGAGCTCTCCGCCGTCAAGGGGGAGAGTGTCTTTATCCCAGCACATCTTGGACAATATATGCTGCACGGGATGGGGGAACTGATCCTCAGCAGGGTGTGACTGCCGCAGACGGCTTTCATGGGACTTGACGCCTTTGTTATAATGGAAACACGATACTTTGGGAATCGCTGAGTTTATCAGTGCTTCCGATGGGGAGGTTTAGGATGATCGATTTTTCGACCATTGAAAAAGAAGACAAGCCGTTGTTGGATCGATACTTTTCATGCGAACTACTACGAGAAACTCGCATTTTAATTTTTACCAATCTCTATATGTGGCGTGCGCCGTTCTTCGTGCATATTGCCGAAGAGGATGATGTGCTCTATGTGGCGAGCGAGTGGAAGGGGATTCTTTCCCTGTTGCAGCCTTTCTGCGACCCATCGCACTATCCCGCGGCGACGAAGAAGCTGATCGCCTACTTTGAGGAAGCGGGGCAGCCGCTGCATCTTTACGATATGGAGCGCGGCTATGCAGACTACCCTGCGCAGCTGCGACTTTGCGGACTTTGACGTGGTCGCCGACCGCGACAACTATGACTATGTGTATCTCTCGGAGAAGCTCATCAGCCTTGCGGGGCGCAAGCTGCACTCGAAGAAGAACCATCTGAATGCGTTCCGCAAGGAGCACCCCGAGGCAGAGTATCTGCCCATCACAGAGGATGTCGTCACGCAGTGCAAGCTGGAGCTCAATAGCTGGTACAAGCAGCACATCCGCGAGGACGGCACGATCGACCCATTCATTGAGTACGAGCGCACGGCAATCCTCGAGGTGCTGAACGATTTTGACTACTTTGGTCTGCAGGAGGGGCTGTCCGCCCTAGGCGGGCGCATCGTCGCCTTTACCTTCGGCGAGCAGCTCAACACGGATACGGCCGTCATCCATGTGGAGAAGGCGGATCCCGAGGTGCGAGGGCATATCCCGCGATCAATCAGGGATTCGTGGAGCACGCATGGAGCCATCTCACCTACATCAACCGCGAGGAGGATATGGGCATCGAGGGGCTGCGCAAGGCAAAGGAGTCCTATAAACCCGAGAAGCTGATCGAGAAGTTCAACGCGCGGCTGCGCTGAGAAAATACATAGATGCGGGGGAATCATCATGATGAATTATCAGAAATATACGAAGGGCTACTTTATGCCGCCGGAGATCCGCATGGACTGGCTGAAAAAGGATGCACCCGATCATGCACCGCTCTGGTGCTCGGTCGATCTGCGCGACGGCAATCAGGCACTCATCGTTCCGATGAGCCTCGATGAGAAGCTCGCCTTCTTTGATCTCCTCGTGCGCGTCGGGTTCAAGGAAATCGAGGTCGGCTTCCCTGCGGCATCGGATACGGAGTATGAGTTCCTGCGCCGTCTGGTGGAGGACAACCTCATCCCCGATGATGTAACCGTACAGGTTCTGACGCAGGCGCGTGAACATATCATCCGCAAGACGTTCGATGCACTGCGTGGGGTGAAGAACGCCATCGTGCACGTCTACAATCCCACCTCGGCGGCACAGCGCGAGCAGGTCTTTGCGCGCTCCAAGGAGGAGATCCTGAAGATCGCCGTGGACGGTGCAAAGCTCCTCAAGGAACTGACGGAGGAGGCGGGGGCGAAGTATCGCTTTGAGTACTCGCCCGAGAGCTTTACAGGCACGGAGCCGGAGTATGCCCTTGAGGTCTGCAACGCCGTGCTCGACGTGTGGCAGCCGACGCCTGACCGCAAGGCGATCATCAATCTGCCTTCGACGGTGCAGATGTCGATGCCGCATGTCTACGGGATGCAGATTGCCTATATGAACGATCATCTGAAGTATCGCGACGCGGTCGTGCTCTCACTCCACCCGCACAACGACCGCGGCTGCGGCGTAGCGGATGCGGAGATGGGCCTCTTGGCGGGGGCGGATCGCGTCGAGGGGACGCTTTTCGGCAACGGGGAGCGCACGGGCAACGTGGACATCATCACGGTGGCGATGAATATGTTCGCGCTCGGCGTGGATCCGAAGCTCGATTTCTCCAATTTGCCGCATCTCGTCGAGGTCTATGAGAAGGTGACGCGGATGCAGGTCAACCCGCGCCAGCCGTATTCGGGCGCGCTCGTCTTTGCGGCGTTCTCCGGCTCACATCAGGATGCGATCGCGAAGGGGATGCACTACTGGGCGGAGAAGCATCCGGAGCACTGGTGCCTGCCGTATCTCTATATCGATCCGAAGGACATCGGGCGCACCTATGACGGCGACGTGATCCGCATCAACAGTCAGTCGGGGCGCGGCGGCGTCGGCTTCGTCATGGAGCAGCAGTATGGCATCGATATGCCGAAGAAGATGCGCGAGGATCTCAGCTACCACGTCAAGGCAGTCTCCGATGTCGGGCACAGGGAGCTGCAGCCGGATGAGATCTACAAGGTGTTTATGGACACCTACGTCAACGTCGTATTCCCCTACGAACTGGCGGACTTCTGCCTGAACAAGCAGCCGGACGGCACGCGGCGCGGCGACCTGCATCTGCGCGTGGACGGCGAGGACCGCACCTATGAGGCGCACGGCAATGGACGTCTGGATGCCGTGTCGAATGCGCTGCAGGAAAAACCTCGATCTCTCCTACTCGAATCTGACCTACAGTGAGCACGCCCTGGAGCTGGGGCAGAGCTCGCGCGCGATTTCCTATATCAGCATCACCGGCGAGGACGGAAAGGTGTACTGGGGCGCGGGGATGGATACGGATATCATTACCTCGTCTATTCTGGCACTCTTTTCCGCGATCAACCGCATGAAGGCAGGGCTCTGATGTGACCGACATTGTTGCAGAAAAAAACTGAAGCTGCTGCCGGACAGCCCGGGCGTCTATATCATGAAGGACGACCACGGGAAGATCATTTACGTGGGCAAGGCAATTGTCCTCAAGAACCGCGTCCGGCAGTATTTTCAGAGCAGCCGTAATCACACGCCGAAGGTGCGCGCGATGGTCTCACATATCGCCGACGTTGAGACGATCATGACGGCGAACGAGGTGGAGTCGCTGATTCTTGAGGCGAACCTGATCAAGAAAGCATCGGCCGCGTTATAATATACGGCTGAAGGACGATAAGAGTTACCCCTATGTCAAGGTGACGGTGCAGGAGGATTTTCCGCGCGTCTTTATCACGCGGCGTGTGCTGCGTGACGGCGCGCGCTACTTCGGCCCCTATACGAATGTGACGGCGCTGCGGGACAGCTTAAAAGCTCCTGCGGCGTCTTTTTTTCCTCTGCGCACCTGCCGCACGATGCCCGAGCGTCCCCTGCCTCGAGTATCACATCAAACGCTGCCTTGCCCCGTGCGTCGGCAAGGTGGAGGCGGAGGACTACCGTGCCATGATTCGCGCCGTGCTCCTCTTCCTTGAGGGCAGGACGGATGACGTCGAGCGCGAACTGGAGCAGCGCATGAATGCGGCGGCAGAGGCGTATCACTTTGAGACGGCGGCACGGCTCCGCGATCAGCTGAGTGCCGTGCGCACGGCGGCGGAGCGACAGAACATCGTGACAGGGGGCGGGCGATCAGGATGCCGTCGGCATGGCGCGCTCGGCGGCGGGCGTCTGCGTGCAGATCTTCTTCATCCGCGGCGGCAAGATGATCGGGCGCGAGCACTTTCTCCTGCGTGGCAGCGAGGAGGAGAGTGATGCGGATATCCTGCGCGCTTTCTTGGAGCAGTACTACAATCAGGCAACCTTTGTCCCGCGTGAGGTGCTGCTGCCGTGTGCGATTGACGCAGCGGCGCAGGCGACCATCGAGGCGTGGCTTGCCGCACGCAAGGGGCGGCAAGGTCGCCCTCCCTCACGCCGCAGCGCGGCACGAAGCACGATATTGTGCAGATGGCGACGGGCAACGCCGCGAAGTTCCTCGCAGACGAGGAGACGCGGCGCAGTCTCTGGATGAGCAGACGCTTGGTGCCGTGGAGGAACTCGGACGATACCTCGGGCTGAAGCATCCGCCGCGCCGCATGGAGTGCTTTCGATATCTCGCACAATCAAGGGCAGGAGACCGTCGCCTCGATGGTTGTCTTTGAGGATGGCGCACCGAAGAAATCGGACTATCGCCGCTTTAAGATCCGCAGCACGGAGGGCAAGCCTGACGACTTCCTCTCCATGCGTGAAGTGACGACGCGCCGCTATGTAGGTTTGCCCGAGGAAGAGCTGCCCGATCTCATCATCATCGACGGCGGCAAGGGCAGCTCTCCTCCGCCCTTGAGATCATCCGCCACGCGGCAGGGGCATAAGGATGTCCCCGTCGTCGGCCTCGCGAAACAGTTTGAGCTCGTCTTTACGGAGGGGAATTCAGAGCCGGTTGAACTGCCGCGCCGCAGTCAGGCCCTCTATCTCATCCAGCGCATTCGCGACGAGGCACACCGTTTTGCCATCACGTTTCATCGAAAACTGCGCGGCAAGCGCAACCTCGTCTCCGTACTCGACCATATCGTCGGCATCGGCCCCCAAACGGCGGCAGAGCCTGCGCACCCACTTCGGATCGCTGGAAAAAATCAAGGAGGCGACCGTGGAGGAACTCGCTGCCGCTCCCGGCATGAATCGCACTTCTGCCGAGGCCGTGCGCCATTTCTTCGATGCACAGCAGGAACTGCGTGGGAAACAATAACAGAATAGGATTATCACACCAAAATGATGAACTGTACGATTGAATTGCAGTTCTGATTATTGTAGAATTATCAAAAAGATTTGAAATTGATGACATCTCATTTAGGAGGTGTCGCACGATGCTCATCTTTCAACGTATGCAGATATTGTGTGCGGCACTTCTCCTCGGCGTGAGCTCTGTTCTCGTCGGATGTGGGTCTGCTCGTCAGGCTCCTGCGGATGATGAAAATCTGGTCGTGGTCTATAACTGCGGCGCAGAGGATTGGACAGACCCCATTGCCAAGGAGTTTCAGGAGGAGACGGGAATCCGCGTCCAGTTGGTGGACGGTACATCCGATGACCCTCATGACACGCATTCGTACGGAACAGGAAAATCCGCGCGGTGATGTCCTGTGGGGCGGTGTGGAAGATGTCTACCTATCCCTCACGTCCTATCTGGCATCCTACGACTGCCCGGAGGAAGGTGCCCTGCGCAGTGACTATGTTGGTGGGGACAAGGCCTTTTACCTTATGACAGAGGATCCCTATGTGCTGGCTTACAACACGGATCTCGTCGATGCCGAGGACGCGCCGACCGGATGGAGCGATCTTTTCAAATCACGTTTTCGCGGGCGCATTGCGCTTGCTGACCCGACCAAATCACTGGTCTCATACGATGTACTCATGACGATGATGGATGTGCTCGGCGGTGATAACGCCATGATCTCCCGCATGGAAGATCAGCTGGATGGGCACATGGTCTCTGCCTCGGCAGAGCAGGTCAAGGCTGTTGTGAGTGGTGCGTATGCGGTCACGGCGACAGCGGAGCAGCCAGTTCTGCGGTCTCGGTCGGCGGGGGCACACATCGAGGTTGTCTATCCACGGGAAGGGACACGCGTTTCCGCCACCGGGGTTGCGATCATAAAGAATGCTCCGCATATAGAGAATGCAAAAAAATTCCTTGATTTTTGTTATGAGCCGTCGTGTTCATGAACGTCTCGGCGTATATGAACGACGCTCCACGCGTGCCGATGTCACGGCACCGCCGAATCTCCCAACGCTTGCGGAGATTCATTCCACACGGTTTGATGCCCGGCATGCCGCCGCGTTCAGAGATGAGTTTTTGAGCGAATGGCGTGCTGCGGTTATCAAATAAATCCCCATTTCCCCCATCCCCCATTCCCATATTTTTCCCCTTCCAAGACCGTCACTTCGTGTGGCGGTTTTTCCTTTTTCTATTGTTCACGACATAGAATGAAAATCCTTACAAAATGATAATTTCACTTGACAGAAAGACGATTTATCCTTATTCTTTCTATATAGTCTGAAGATTGAGGAACATAATGTATTTTTTTATACATTCTAATCGTTGTTCTGACGCGGTGAGATCTTGGTTTTTTGACGTATGGGAAAGGCGGAGGATACAGAAATGGAGTGGTATACGATCAGTTATCAGAAGCGACTGTTCGCATACCTTCTCTTAGGCGGCGTCCTTCCTCTCCTGATCGTCTCGACGATTATCCTCTATGCTGCGGATCGTGCCTATGAGAGTACACAGGAAAAGGCCGGGTACGCTGAGGTGCAGCGCATCTCCCGTGAGATCGACAATCTTGCACTTGCCTATCAGCGGCTGATGATGCCGTTTTTCATGCGGGATGATGTCATGGCGTATATGCACGGGGAACCGACGGATACGACGCATCTCTATGCTGATCTCTATGGTGTCCTCTCCGGGCGTACGGGGGAGGCGGCAGTCTATCTGCTTCCGGCGGACGGGCGGCGTGCGATTGCCACGGACGATGTGCCGCGTGACCATCGTCTCCCGACGAATCTCCACTGGGGCGTGATCGGTCAGGCGGTACAGCAAGATGGCTGGGCGTTGATTGCGGCTGACCGCACGGCTCCTGACCAGCAGAATAACGTTTTTTCGATGGCGCATGCCATTCGCCAAAACGGCAAGCTGCTCGGTGCCGTGGTTGTCGATATTCGCCGCGAGGCTCTCGTTCCGCTCATTCAGCGGGTGCAGGACGGCAACGAGGGCAGATCATCCTGACCGATCGCTACCGCTACGTGATGATGGATTTGCTCGATCACCACGGCGAGGGGTTCTCCGCCCTCTTTGCTTCGGCGGCGGAGGATGAAACGTCAGCGTCCGTTTTCCGCGACTTCGTGAACAGCTCTGCCGTGACGGGGATCGCCGTGCATCTGCGCCAGCGGACGGATGGGACACCGGTGGAAGAGCTGATACGCCTCATCCTTGCCGTAGATGCCGCCGCGCTTGCGGTGACGGCATACCTCGCGTGGCGGCTCAGCCGCCGTCTCTGGCATCCGCTCCATATCCTGACGCAGGCAATGCGCCGTGTACGGAGTTCAGATGATTTTTCGACGCAGCTGGAGGCGCATCGCCGCGATGAGATCGGAGAACTCGCACGGACGTTCAATGGCCTGATTGCGCACATACGGACGCTCCTGGCGGAAAACCGTGCGCGAGAGCGACGCCTGCGCATCGCGGAGGTCAAGTCATTGACCGAGATGACGCGCCCGCATTTTATCTACAACACACTGAATCTCATCAAGTGGAGTGCAAAGCTCGGCGACGCGGAGGGCGCGGCAGATATTGCCGTCCAGCTCGGCAAGATCCTGCGTGCTTCGGTGAGCATGAAGGAATTCGTGACGGTGGCCGAGGAACTATCCTTCCTGCGCACCTATCTGAAAATCCAACAACGGCGCTTCGAGGGGCGTCTGAAGGTGACGCTGGATGTGGACAGCCGCATCATGGGATGCTATGTGCCGAAGCTCATTCTCCAGCCGCTGGTCGAGAACGCGATTCAACATGGTCTTGAGAGTGTGGAGAGCGGCGGGCGCATCCTCATCGTCGGCAGGCGCGACGGCGATCATATCCTTCTCCGCGTGAAGGACGACGGGCAGGGGATGTCCGAAGCGCGCCAGCAGGAAGTGCTCGCGCGGCAGGATGATAATCACTTTGGCCTCTATAACGTCCACATGCGCGCCATGCTGAACGGGGATGCGGACTGCGGAATTGATCTCTCCAGTGCGGAGGGGAAGGGTACAGAGGTGCGGTTGACGTTGAAGTACATGGAGGAGGCTCCGCGCGATGATTAAAGTGCTTGTGATTGATGATGAGCCGCTGCAGCGGCAGGGCATCGTACAGCTGACCCCGTGGCAGGATTTTGGTGCGGAGGTGGTCGGTGCGGCCTCCGGCGGGATGGAGGGCATCCTCATGGCGCGGGAACACCATCCCGACGTCCTGATCGTGGACATCAAGATGCCGGGAATGACAGGGCTCGATGTCATTGCCAGCCTGCGCGAGGAGATCGATGCCGAGTACATTATCCTGTCGGGATTCGGGGAGTTTGAGTATGCACAGCAGGCGATTGCCCTCGGCGTATGTGCCTACCTCCCTCAAGCCGCTGGATGATGAGGAGCTTGCGGCCGCGATCAAACTCGCCGCTGGGCATATCATGAGCCGCCGTCATGGCGCACTCTGCGATGATGACGATCTGGCGTATGGGAGCCTGACACTTCCCGCGGAAGAGCCCGTGCGCGGCTATCTTCTGCACGCTGTACGGCACATAGAGGCGCACATGGCAGAACCGATCACCGTCCGCGAGGTTGCAGGGGAGCTGGGGCTGAGCGTCAGCTATCTCCACAAACTTTTTGCGCGCTGCGGCACCTCTTTCAGCTCCTACCTGACGGAATGCCGCCTGCGTCATGCAGGACACATGCTGCGTGAGAGCGATGCCAAGATCTATGCGGTCGCTGCCGCCTGCGGCTATCAGGATACACGCTATTTCAGCAAGGTTTTTCAGAAACACATGGGCATGAAGCCGACAGAATATCGCTACGGAAAAAATGGATAAAATTTTGCGCAGGGGTATGGACAAAAAGAGAAAAATGCTATATTATAATAATAGTTATTGGTTAATAAAAGAAAGAACCAGTATCATCTACTGAAACTGTGTATGATTAATTATAGGAGGAATTTGTTATGAAGACATGGGTTTGCTCGGTTTGCGGCTGGGTGTATGACGAGGCAAAGGGAGATCCGGACTACGATCTCGCTCCGGGCGTGGCGTTTGACGATCTGCCCGACGATTTTGTCTGCCCGCTCTGCGGCGTGGATAAGAGTATGTTTGAGCTGCAGGAGTAACGTAGAGACGCACTGACGACACGGCCCCGCGTAAGCGGGGTTTTTATCTTTGTGAAAAAAATCTGCGCCAATCCGGCAGGCCACATTTTATCGGCGATTCCTTGCAAATATTTTTGCTTTTCCGCCGAGAATCCCGTATAATGTACTAGATATTATAGTGTTAGGAGATTTTTTGTTGGCAGAGCGGATTGAGATCAGTGTTATTTTTCTTGTTTATATGCTCCTGATGATGGGCATTGGCGTCTACTACTATCGACGGACGCGCAATATGAGCGATTACTTCCTCGGAAATCGAAAGCTCGGCGCATGGGTGACCTCGATGAGTGCCGAGGCGTCGGATATGTCGGGGTGGATGCTGATGGGGCTGCCCGGCTTTGCCTATACGGCAGGGCTCAATGCCGGCTGGATCGCACTCGGTCTGGCGCTCGGCACATGGGCAAACTGGCAGTTTATCGCAGCGCGCCTGCGCGTCTATACAGAGCTGGCGCACAACTCGCTGACGCTGCCGGATTTTTTTGAAAATCGTTTTTTTGCCACGTCGGGGGCACTGCGGATCGTACCCTGCGATCTTCATTCTCATCTTTTTTTATCCTCTATACGTCATCGGGATTCGTGGCGGCGGGGCGCCTCTTTGAGACGATTTTTCCAGCTGCCGTATCTGACGGCACTGCTCTTTGGTGCCGTGGTCGTGGTGTTCTACACGCTCGTCGGCGGTTTTCTCGCCGTGTCTCGTACGGATTTTATCCAAGGCGTGATGATGTTCTTTGCCATCCTCGTGGTTCCCGTGGGGGCGGCGTTGATGCTGGGGGGCTTTTCGGCGACGGCGGATCTGATCCATGCGCAGCATGCGGAATTTTTCGCGCCGCTGACCAAGCCAGACGGCAGTACGCTCGGTTTTCATCGAGTTCATTTCCCTCATGGGCTGGGGGCTCGGCTACTTCGGACAGCCGCATATCCTCGTGCGCTTTATGGCGATCCGCCATGCAGAGGAGTTGCCCTCAGGCGACGCGCATCGCCATGTCGTGGGTGGTGATCTCCCTCTCGGCGGCGATTCTCGTCGGCATGGTGGGGGCGGTGTATCTTAAGACACCGCTGGCGGGAACGGCCACGGAGACGGTGTTCCTCACGATGGCGGGCGAGCTTTTCCCGCCGGTCGTCGCAGGACTGATCCTCGCGGCGGTGCTGGCGGCGATCATGAGCACGGCGTCGGCGCAGCTCCTTGTGGCTGCTTCGGCATTTGCGCAGGACATCTATCGGCGCAGCTTCCGCCCCGAAGCACAGCAGGGGGAGCTGGTCTGGGTGAGCCGTCTGTCCGTTCTCGGGATTGCAGCGGCGGCGATCTATCTCGGGCTCAGTCCCGACAACTTTATCCTCGATATGGTGGCGTATGCGTGGGCGGGCTTCGGTGCCGCCTTCGGCCCCGCACTCCTCATGTGCCTTTTTTGGCGGCGAACGACGGAGCGCGGCGTGCTCGCAGGGATTGTGACGGGCGGCGTAACGGTGCTCGTCTGGAAGCAGTTTGCGTTCTTCGGGCTCTATGAGATCGTGCCGGGATTTCTGCTGGCACTCGCCGCCATCTATGTGGTGAGTCGGCTCGATGCAGAGCCTCCTGCGGCCGTGACGGAGCTCTTTGACCGCGTGGATCGACAGTAGGGAGCTGTCGGTGATGCGCTTATGAGGAGGACGGCATTTTCCGATATACACAAAGTACGAAATTTATCAGCGATTCCTTAATGGGGAGGACATTATGGCATTTAGTTTTACGCATGTGAATTTCAATGTGCTCGATCTGGCACGCAGCATGGCGTTCTATGAGAAGGCGTTTGGCTTCCGCGAGAAGCGTCGCCTAGAGGCGGAGGGCTTTACCCTCGTCTATCTGACGGACGGTACGACGGATTTCGAGTTGGAACTGACCTATCTGGACGCGCGAACTGAACCGTACAATCTCGGGGAAAAGGAGTTCCATCTCGCGCTCCATACGGACGACTATGCCGCAGCGCATGCACTGCATACGGAGATGGGGATCATCTGCTACGAGAATGCCGAAATGGGCATCTATTTCGTGGAGGATCCCGACGGCTACTGGATTGAAGTTCTCCCAAAAAATATGTGACGAACAGCCCTTTTTTGTGTATAATAGAATTAGAATAAAATGTTCGTGGCAGAGGGGGAGTAGGAATGGGAAAGCTGCGGGTACTGATCGTGGACGACTCCAAGATCAGCCGCGTGATGATTGCTGAACATCTAAGGGAAACGGATTTCGAGGTCTGTGGGATGGCGGCAGATGCCGTGGAGGCATTGAAGCTCTACGAAGAGCTGCGGCCGGACTTCGTAACGATGGATATGAACCTGCCGGACACAAACGGCCTCGAGTGCAGCAGACGTATCCTCGCGCTGGATGCGGATGCACGAATTCTGATGATCAGTGCGATGAAGGATCTGAAGCTCATCACACAGGGGAAGGCTGTCGGCGTGCGTGCGTTCCTTCAAAAGCCGGTCTCGCGGGCGGATCTGGTGGATACGCTGTACCTGATCGGGCAGGTATCTGCCACACAGGAGACGGAGTTTCGGGAACTCTATGCAAAGCCGTTTGCACGTGCCCTCCAGCAGGGCGTGTCGGGGCTTCTCAACATGGAGGGAGAGCCGGAGATCGCACCCTATGAGTCGCGCACACTCGATGTGAGCGGTGCGGCGGTGATTATCGGCATCACGGGCTACACGACAGGACGTGTGATCCTCTATGCAGAGGAATCTGTAGTTCAGCTCTTCGCCATGCACATGCTTGGATATTCGACCGTAGAAGAGCTCGCGGAGAACGAGGCACCAGATGCCGTGGAGGAAGCCGCAAATATCATCGCAGGGCGAGCCGTTTCAAAGATCAACAATGTCCTGGATGGGAAGGAACTGCGCCTGACGCCCCCGGGGACGATCTCGGGCGCGCAGGTGCATATTGTAAGTCCCCGCATGACGACGTTCTGTATCAGCTACGCAGCTGCCGATTGGAACCGTCCGGATCAATGTGGGCTTTGCAGAAGGAGAGTAATCGATGGATGCAAAACTGATCAATCCTTTTGTGGACGCCTTTACGACGGTGATGCCGATGCTGGGATTCCCCGAGCCGACGCGGACGAAGCTCTATGCGGCGAAGTCGCGCGTCAAGAGCCTCGGTGTTTCGATGCTGGTCGGCTTTACCAAGCAGATTCGCGGAAATGTCGTCTACAATATGAGTGAGGAGACGGCCAAGTTTATCGCGTCGCAGATGATGATGGGGATGCCGGTCGAGACGTTCGACGAGATGGCGCAGAGCGCGATCTCAGAGCTGAGCAATATGCTGACGGCTCACACGGCGACGAACATCACGGCCTTGGAGCTGGATGTCGATATCTCCACGCCGTCACTGACGGTGGGGGCAGACTTCGAGGTGAAGGTCTGCGATGGACAGTACCTCGTCGTCGCAATGGATCTGAGCGGCAAACTCATCGAGCTGGATATTGCCGTTGACCAGGTATAAAGGAATCTCCGATCAATACAGCGCGGCTATCTCAGCGCATCTTTTTTTGCCGATACGATGGCGGGCAAATCTGCGCTCATCCGAGGGCTGCTTTATCAGTGATTCCAAGAATAACGCGTCGAGAGCATGACCGATATCGTGCTCTCGCTGCACGGAACACTTTTTATCGGAGGAGGTTTCGATGAAGGGTGCGGAGCAGGTGCGTGTCTTTCTCAAGGGAAGACAGGTGGATGCTGCGGGCGAGGAGAGCCGCATTACGCTGTCCGTGATAGGACGGCGTTTTTTTGCGTGGAGAGAGCCGCTATGTGAGCTAGTGATGATGCAGAGCTGATCGAGGGCGCGATTGTCCCGACGATTCTGCGCATCGGTGCGGACGATGTGCGCCTGCAGCGGCGCGGCGTCGTCCGCTGTACGCAGAACTTCGTCCCGGGGCAGGAACGGCGCGGCGACTACCGCACGCCGTACGGGCGGTTCTCGCTGTCCACGCTGACGCGACGCCTGCGCGTGCGCAGCTTCCCGGACGGGGTGGAGGAAGCGTATATTTTCTATACGCTCTATGTGGACGGGATGCGTCAGAGCGACAACACGATGGAAATACGAATTGAGCCAATGCAAAGGAGATCAAATCAAGGTGGAGATCAAACAGCAGATTGAGCAGGCACTGCTTCGTGCCGTGGAGGCCGCTGCAGCGGCGGGAGAGCTGCCGGAGGGCGGCGCACTTCCCCCCGTTCTTCTGGAGGAGCCGCCGGATAAGGCGTTGGGCGATTTCGCCACGAACTTTGCGATGCAGTCGGCGCGCGTCTTTCGTCAGCCGCCGAAGAAGATCGCGGAGGCGCTCCGTGCCCATCTTACGGGCGCATGGCTCGATCATGCGGAGGTGGCAGGACCGGGCTTCCTCAATTTCTATCTCAAAAAAGATGTGATGGCAGATACCCTGCGTGGGATTTTGCGTGCGGGGGAGACCTACGGTACATTGGCGCCGAAGGATGCGGCGCCGATCCAGGTGGAGTACGTCAGCGCGAATCCGACGGGACCGCTGCACGTCGGACACGGACGCGGTGCGGCGGTCGGCTCGGCTCTGGTGACGCTGCTGCGGACGGCAGGCTATACGGTGGAGAGCGAGTACTATGTCAACGATGCGGGCAATCAGATGCATTTGCTCGCCGTATCGGTGAATGCACGCTATCTGGAACTCCTCGGACGGGAGGTACTGTTCCCTGAGAACGGCTACCACGGTGCGGATATCGTGGAGACGGCACAGCGCATCATCGACCGTGATGGGGATCGCTATCTCGCTCTGTCCGAGGAGGAGCGTCTGGAACAGTTCAAGGACATTGCCTATCGCGAGAAACTTGCCGCACTTCGCGAGGATCTCGCAGATTTCGGGGTGACGTTCGATACGTGGTTCAGTGAGCGCACACTCCATCCGGCAGCCGTGCGCCGCGTCGTCGATGTGCTGCTCGAACGCGGCGCCGCCTACGAGAAGGACGGTGCGGTCTGGCTGCGCTCGACGGACTACGGGGATGACAAGGATCGCGTGATCTTCCGCGACAACGGCGTACCGACGTATCTTGCCGCGGATATCGCCTATCATGACAACAAGTACGCGCGTGGCTTCGGCAGGCTCGTCAATATCTGGGGGGCGGATCATCACGGCTATGTCGCCCGTGTCAAGGCGGCGATGGCGGCGCTCGGGCACGATCCCAAGCAGCTTACGGTGCTTCTCCTGCAGATGGTGAGTCTCTATCGTGACGGTGAGGTCGTCAAGCTGAGCAAGCGCACGGGGGAGACGGTGACGCTGCGGGAATTGATGGAGGAGGTCGGCGTCGATGCGGCGCGGTATTTCTTCCTGATGCGCTCCCTCGACAGCCAATTGGATTTCGATCTCGATCTCGCAAAGAAGAGAACGAATGAAAACCCTGTCTACTACATCCAGTATGCGCATGCACGCATTTCCAGCATCTTCCGTCAGGCGGAGGAGTCGAAAATTGTCCCTGCGGATGGGGCGGAGCTGGAACGCCTGACGGATGAGACGGAGACGGCACTCATCAAGAAGCTCGCTGCCTATCCTGAGGAGATCGAGCGTGCTGCAGCGGAATACGCTCCTCAGCGCATCGCACGCTACAGCCATGAGCTGGCGGCCGCATTCCATGCGTTTTACAATAAATGCCGCATTGTTGGACAGGAGCCCGCACTTGCCTCTGCCCGTCTCGCCCTCGTCATGGCGACCGGGCGCGTGATTCGCCACAGCCTTGGTGTTCTGGGCGTTTCCGCGCCGGAGAAGATGTAAGGCCTCACGGGAGACAGTCATCCGATTGGTGCAGATGTTTCGCCGGAGTGCGGGAAAGTACACCAAGATGATGGTGTTGAATGGATCCGTGAACCATCATGCAACGTCCTATTGAAAGGAGTCTATCCATGGATTATACACAGATGTCGGAAGTCGATGCCGCCTATCATATTCTCGCAGAGAAGAGGGAGACGATGCACTATAAGGATCTGATCCTCGAGGTCATCGAGGCGACGCATCGTCCCGTGCAGTCGCTCGCCATGGCGATCTCGGAGATCTATACGATGATCAATATGGACAGCCGTTTTCCACTACGAGGGCGAGAGCCGCTGGGGGCTGACTGAGTGGGTGCCGCCCGAGGTCAAGCGCTCCTCGTCACGCGCGTCCTCCGGCACCTCGAAGACCGCGATTACGAAGGAAGCAGCACGCAAGAAGAAGCTCGAAAGCATTCAGAACTGACAGGATACGGCGGAGGCATAATATGGCAAAGTATATATTCGTCACGGGCGGCGTGGTTTCTTCCCTCGGCAAGGGCATAACGGCGGCTTCGCTCGGACGACTGCTCAAGAACCGCGGCATCAAGGTGACGATTCAGAAGTTCGATCCGTACATCAATATTGATCCCGGCACGATGAGCCCCTATCAGCACGGTGAGGTGTTCGTCACCGACGACGGCGCGGAGACGGATCTCGATCTCGGTCACTATGAGCGCTTCATTGATATCAATCTGACAAAGCGGTCGAACATCACCACGGGAAAGGTCTATGCATCCGTCCTGAACAAGGAGCGTCACGGCGACTACCTCGGCTCGACGGTACAGGTCATACCGCATATCACAAACGAGATCAAGCAGCGTGTCTACGATGTGGCAAAGGCGGATAACGCCGACGTCGTCATCACGGAAATCGGCGGTACCGTCGGCGATATCGAGAGCCTGCCCTTCCTTGAGGCGATCCGCCAAGTCAAGAAGGAAGTAGGAAAGAATGATGCGCTCTACATCCATGTGACACTGCTCCCGTATATCACGGCGGCGGGGGAGCTTAAGACGAAGCCGACCCAGCACAGTGTCAAGGAGCTGCGCGCCATCGGGATCCAGCCCGACATCCTCGTCTGTCGGACAGAGCAGCCGATCCCGCGCGAGATGAAGGAGAAAATTGCGCTCTTCTGCGATGTTGACGCTGATGCGGTCATCGAGAACCGCACGGCCTCGACGATCTACGAGGTGCCGCTGATGATGCAGCAGGAAGGCCTCGACCGCATTGTCCTCGAGAAAATGGCGATGGATTTTGACCCCTCCAACATGGAGGCATGGGGGAAGATGGTCTTTAAGATCAACCATCCCGCAAAGAAGGTAAAAATTGCCGTCGTCGGCAAGTACGTTGCGCTGCCCGATGCCTATATGTCGGTGACGGAGGCGCTCAATCACGGCGGCATCGAGAACGATGCGCAGGTGAAGATCGCATGGATCAACGCGGAGGAACTGGAGGACCCGAACGCAGATCTCGACGAGCTCTTCGTCGGCTGCAAGGGCATCCTTGTACCGGGCGGCTTTGGCGATCGCGGCGTCGAGGGAAAGATCCGCGCGATCCAGTATGCGCGCGAGAACAAGATCCCATTCCTCGGGCTCTGCCTTGGCATGCAGTGCGCCGTGATCGAGTTTGCGCGCCATGCGGCAGGTCTTTCCGGTGCGCACAGCACGGAGTTCGTGCCCGAGACACCGCATCCCGTCATTGCTCTGATGGAGGATCAGCAGGGCGTGGAGGAGAAGGGCGGTACGATGCGTCTGGGGTGCATACCCCTGTGTCCTCGCGGAGGACTCGCTCTCGCGCGAGGCGTATGGAACGCCTGCGATCAGCGAGCGGCACCGCCATCGCTTTGAGTTCAACAATGCCTATCGCGCTCAGTTGGAGGAAAAGGGGATGCGCATCGCAGGAACAAGCCCCGATGACCAGCTCGTGGAGATCGTGGAGATCGAGGATCATCCGTGGTTTGTCGCTTCGCAGTTCCATCCGGAGCTGAAGTCGCGGCCGAACCATCCGCACCCACTCTTTGCAGGCTTTATCCGCGCGGCTCTTGCCGCATCCAAATGAATACACTCTTTTCGCTTCTGCGGGATGATCCCGCCCTCCGTCAGCTGACGGAGGTATTTGCGCAGCCGGCAGCACAGACCATGCTGCACGGTGCCGCAGGGGCGTTGAAACACGCCGCCGTTGCCGCCGCCTATGATGCAGCACCGCGCCCGCTCGCCATTGTGACGGCGGGACGGGATGCGCTGCGCGCGTGGCAGGAGGATCTCACGGCACTCCTGCCCGAGGCGGATGTCTATGAGCTGCCTGAGCTGGACCGCATTGACTTTGCTGCACCCGGCGCGGCGAAGGGGCTGGAGCGCTCGGCACAGCGCATGAACATCATGGCGCGTCTCCTGCGTCATGAGCCGATCATCGTGCTGGCGGACATCGGTGCGGCGGCGCAGAAGGGGCTCAGCACGGCGGAATTCTCCCGTGCCGCACTGTCGCTGCGTCTGGGGCAGGAGCTCCCGCGTGAGACGCTGATGGAGCGGCTGTCGGCGCTCGGCTACGAACATGTGCCGGAGGTGGAGAACGTCGGGCAGTTCAGCGTGCGCGGCGGCATTGTGGATGTGTTTCCCATCAATGCGCTCTCGCCCATCCGTGTGGAGTTCTTCGATACGGAGATCGACTCCATGCGCGAGTACGATCCTCTGACCAAGCGCTCGATCAAAAATATTGGAACGGCCTCCATCATGCCTCTGCGTGCCGCAGACGACAATGGGGAGGCCTGTTTTTTGAGCTATCTCGGCGCAGCCGGAACAAGTGTCTTTGACGAGCCGTCACGCCTGATGGCGGCGCTGGAGGACGGCGTACGGGAGGATGCCGTGCGTGCGGCGCGGTGTTTCTCGTGGGCAGAGATGACCGCCGCCGGTACGGAGGGGCATGAGGTGTTCATCTCCCTCATGAATCGCGCTGTCCCAACGTGTACGCCGCAGACGCTCATCAGCGTACAGATGGTGCCCATGACGGCGTTTCAGCGGCAGTTTTCGCTCCTCGAGAGCGAGCTGCATCGCTATCTGGGAGAGGGGATGCGTGTCCTCATCATGGCGGGCGGGGCGGAGCAGGCCGCGCGAATGCGCGAGATGCTCACGCTCTGGAAGCTCCCGACGGTTATTTCACGCGGCGCAGATGCACCGGCCGAACATGCCGTCACCATTTCGCCCGGCACCCTACGTGCGGGCTTTGAGCTGAGCGCGTCTCGCACAGCCGTCCTGACCGAACAGGACATTTTCGGCCGACATAAGGCACGGCTGCGCCGTACGGCGTCAGCGGGGGAGCGCATCCGTCACTTTCGCGAGATTGCGCCCGGCGACTACGTGGTGCACATCTCCCACGGCATCGGGAAGTATCTGGGCGTGGAGACCATCGAGGTCGCCGGTGTTCACCGCGACTATCTGCACATCCAGTACGGCGGGGATGACAAGCTCTTTGTTCCGACCGATCAGGTTAGTCTCCTGCAAAAGTATATCGGTGCAGAAGGCACCGCGCCGCGCCTGCACCGCATGGGTACGGCGGACTGGGCACGCGCACGTGCCAAGGCGCAGAAATCCGTCGAGGATATCGCCGACCATCTGATCGAGCTCTACGCTGCGCGGCGCATGGCGAAGGGACATGCCTTTTCACCGGATGATGCGGGACAGCGCGAGTTTGAGGAGGCATTTCCGTATCAGGAGACGGACGATCAGCTGCGCGCCATTGCTGAGATCAAGCGCGATATGGAGAGCGAAAAGCCGATGGATCGCCTGCTCTGCGGCGATGTGGGCTTCGGCAAGACGGAGGTTGCGATTCGCGCGGCGTACAAGGCGGCGATGGATGGCTATCAGGTCGCCGTGCTCGTGCCGACGACGGTTCTCGCACAGCAGCACTATCAGACCTTTTGCGGCTCGCTTTGCCGACTTTGCTCCGAAGGTGGACGTCGTCTGCCGCTTCCGCACGCTGCGGGAACAGGCGGCGACGCTGCGCGATGTGGCGCGTGGTCAAGTGGACATCCTCATCGGGACGCATGCGATTCTCAATCGGAAGCGCGTGCGCTTTCAGAAGCTGGGTCTGCTCATCGTGGATGAGGAGCAGCGTTTTGGCGTGACGCAGAAGGAAAAGATCAAGGAGTTCGCGACGGGCGTCGATGTACTGACGCTCTCCGCGACGCCGATTCCGCGCACGCTGCACATGTCACTCGCAGGTGCACGTGATATGAGCGTCATCGAGACGCCGCCCGCCGAGCGCCTCCCCTGTGCAGTCCTACGTGGTGGAGAGCAGTGATGCCATGATGCGCGGCGCAATCGAGCGTGAGCTGTCGCGCGGCGGGCAGATCTACTTTATCTATAACCGCGTGGAGAGCATCGACCGGATGCGCGAGCACCTGCTGCAGATTGTACCGCAGGCACGTATTGCCTCCGCGCACGGACAGATGAGCGAGGATATTCTGGAGCAGGTCATGATGGACTTTTACGAGGGACATTATGACATCCTGCTTGCGACGAGCATCATCGAGAATGGCATTGATGTCGCCAATGCGAATACGATCATCATCTACGATGCCGACCGCTTTGGGCTCTCGCAGCTCTATCAGATGCGCGGACGCGTCGGCCGCTCGGCGAAGATGGCGTTTGCCTACTTCACGTATCGGCGCGATAAGGTGCTCAGCGAAACGGCGGAGAAGCGCCTGCAGGCGATGAAGGAGTTTGCACGTCTTGGCTCGGGCTTTAAGATCGCGATGCGTGATCTCGAGATCCGCGGCGCGGGAAGCCTTCTCGGTGCGCAGCAGCATGGGCATATCGCAGGCGTCGGCTTTGAGATGTACGTGAAGCTGCTCGAGGAGGCCGTGGCGCGCAAAAAGGGTGAGAAACCTGCGCCGCCGCCCGTGCAGACCGTCATCGACCTCCCCGTGGAGGCGTATCTGGATGGCGGCTACATCGAGGACGCCATGCACAAGATCGAGGTCTATCAGAAGATCGCGGCGGTGCAGACGGATGAGGATCTCGATGCACTGCTCGATGAGCTGATCGACCGGTTCGGCGAGCCGACAGCGCCCGTCCTTGCTCTGCTCGATATCGCGCGCATCAAAAAAATGCGGCGCGGACCTTTCATGCACGGAGCATTGCGCTGAAGGAAAACGCGCTCGATATCGCCCTGCCGGCGGATGAAAAGCTGCCGCTCCCGGCACTCATGCGCCTCGACCGCGCCTTTGGGCGGCGCGTCGGTCCTCTGCCCGAGGGGAGCGGTTATCGCATCCGCCTTTCGGCGCGTGAATGCAGGAATGTATTGGATACGGTGCTGGAGATTGTGCAGCTGATCACAGGAGAGCAGCATGAATGACTATCGATTGACCGTTGCGGGGCTCGGCCCCGGTGACGCGGGACTGATTACGCGCGAGACATGGACGCAGATCGAGCAGGCGGAGCAGATCGTGCTGCGCACGCGCATCCACCCCAGTGTATCGGCACTGGATGATGTGCAGATTGCCTATGAGACATACGATCCCCTCTATGAGGAGATGGGGGACTTCGATGCGCTATACGCGGCGATTGTCGCGGATCTCTGTGCGCGTGTCCGCACGGGGTCTGTCCTCTATCTCGTCCCCGGAAGCCCGCACGTCGCGGAGCGCACGGTACAGCTCCTGCGCCCTGCGGCAGAGCGCGAGGGGATACCGCTCGACATCCTGTCCGGGATGAGTTTTTTGGATCCGCTTTTTGCAGCGGCGGGCATCGATCCCGTGAACGGGCTCTCCATTCTCGACGCGCTGAATGAGGAGCAGATCAGTGCTGCGCCGACGCAGGACCGCATCATCACGCAGATCTATTCGCGTGCGATTGCCTCTGATGTCAAACTGCTCCTGATGGAGCACTGCGACGATGCACAGGAGGTGCTCTATCTGCATCACCTCAGTCTGCCCGAACAGGACGTGCGGCGTATGCCACTCTACGCACTCGATCGGCAGGAGGACGTGGATCATCTGACCTCCATTTTTGTCCCATATCTGCCGACTTTTTGGGAAAATCCGTAAAAAAAACGGGAGTTTTTGGGAAAAATCATCTTTTTTTAATTTTTCCCCTTGATTTTTTTCGGGGGTAATTCTGTTAAATTCTCTCATGTCAGTGCGACACTATGCGGTCGCGAGGAAAATGGAAAATATCTTAAAGGAGGATGCTACTTTGAACAAGCAGGAATTGGTCGCAAACGTAGCAGAGCAGGCAAGTCTCACGAAGAAGGACGCAGAGAAGGCAGTCAATGCTGTTTTTGAGACGATCAAGGGCGCACTTTCCGAGGGTGACAAGATTCAGCTGATCGGATTCGGCACGTTCGAGGTGAAGGATCGTGCGGCACGCAAGGGGCGCAACCCCCAGACGGGCAAGGAAATCGAGATCGCGGCTTCGCGTAATCCTGTGTTCAAGGCCGGCAAGGCTCTGAAGGATGCTGTGAACTGATTTTGCAGTGTGACCGGACTTCCGACGGGAGTCCGGTTTTTCTGCGTTGTGGGGCGGATATGAGCAAAACGATCTTTTGCACCGGATGCATTCGCGGGAAAATCCGTACTGATCTCAGGCGGCACCTCGGGCATCGGGTTCGCGGCGGCGGCGATGTTTCTGTCGAGCGGCGCGCGTGTTGTGCTCATGGGGCGTGACCAGATGCGGGGCAAGGGCGCGGAGGAGCAGCTCTCTGCCACAGGGCGTGTGCTCTTCTGTGCCGGCGATGTACGGTCTCTGTCCGACTGCGGCCGCGTTGTTGCGGAGGCGATCCGCTGCTATGGTGCGCTCGACGTTCTCGTCAATGCCGCAGGCATCTACCACGAGGGCGCGCTGGATGCGCTTTCGGCGGAGGAGCTCGATGAACTGCTCGATACGAACATCAAGGGGACGATCCATCTGTCACAGGCGGCATTGCCCCATTTGCGGCGGGCGCGTGGAAATATCGTGAATATCGCTTCAGACGCAGGGCTGCATGGAAATTATTTTTGTGCAGCGTATGCGGCGACGAAGGGCGCTGTCGTTGCACTAACGCGCTCACTCGCTCGCGAGACAGCCTGCGATGGTGTGCGCGTGAATGCCGTCGCACCTGCCGATATTCTCACGCCGATGACGGAGCGCCAGCTCGCGGCGGATCTGCCACGCGAGGATCAGCTGCGGGAGATGGCGTCGCTCTATCCGCTCGGGCGCATCGGCACGGCAGATGAGGCCGCTGCCGCTGTCGTCTTTCTCGCCTCTCCTGCGGCAGCATGGGTAACGGGCAGCATCTATATGGTGGATGGCGGGCTGACGGCATAGGAATCCATATCGTCCGTCAAAAAAATTTGCCATTGTCAAAAATTATGTTAAAATAAGATTGTATGAGGAGGTGGCTGATGGGACATGCCCGCATTCTCATTTTGACCGCCTCCATCGGTGCAGGGCATACGCGGGCGGCAGAGGCCATTCGCGCGGCACTGAAGGCGCAGCCGGGAGCGGCGGAGCAGCGGATCGATGTCGTGGACTTCATGTCGCGAGAGGTGTCCATCATCCACTATCTCATGAAGCGCATTTATCTGACGATGCTGCGCTTTGTGCCGAATCTCTACGATGTCTTTCTTTCCACATTGCGGGGAAAGAAGGCGGGCGGGGGTGCAGTGCGTGCTGCCTTTGCTTGGGTGATGGTGCGTACGATGGGACGGATCATTCGGACGTATCAGCCCGACCTTGTCGTCGCCACCCACCCCTTTCCCGAGGGGCGGCGGCACTCTGGCGCGAGCAGCATGGCGGCTCCTTTGCGCTGGCGGCACTTCTCACGGACTACGCCTCCACGCGATCTGGTTTGTGCGCAACGTGGATGCCTATTTCGTTGCAACAGAGACGATGGCGGATGAGATGGCGGCGTGTGGCTTTGATCGGAAGTGCATCCATGCGACGGGCATACCGATTACGCTCATGGCGAGCCGCTTGGCACGCCGCGAGGCACAGGTACAGGCAGGACTCTCTGGGAGATCGGCCGACCGTTCTTCTCATGGGCGGCGGTCTGGGGCTCGGCGATATGGATGCGACCCTTGCGGCATTGGAGCAAGTACAGCTGCGCCTCTCCGTTCTTGTCGTGGCGGGACATAATGCTGCACTGGAGGAGCGTGCGCGTGCGGGCGCAGCACATTCACATCATGCGATCTCCGTGCGCGGCTATACCCACGATGTGCCGGTACTGATGCGCGCGGCGGATCTGCTCATCACGAAGCCCGGTGCGCTCACAATCAGTGAGGCATTCGCTGCAGGGCTGCCGCTCCTCCTGCATGACCCGATTCCGGGGCCGGAGACGGAGAACGCCGTCTATGCGACGCGATGTGGAGCGGCCGTGTGGCTGCACCCGGGCGAGCGCATGGCACCGGCGGTGGAGGACATACTTACGCATCGCCTGCCTGCCATGCGCAGGGCGGCACGCGACTGTGCCCGCGAGGAGGCGGCACAGCGCGTGGCGGAGATTCTGACAGAGATGCTTCAGCGAAAGTGAGGGAGACGGATGGCACGGAGAAAGAATGCACGGCGGCCGCGCTGGTTTGTTGTGACAGTTCTTCTGATCCTTGGTTACTTTGGTACGATGATCGTATCACAGGGAATCTATCTCTTTCACGTGCGTGCGGAGCAGCGTGCGGCATCCGAGCGGCTGACGGCTGCACAGGAGGAGAATGACCGTTTGCAGGCGGAGAAAACGCATCTTGGGGAATTGCCGTACATTGAGAAATTGGCGCGTGAGGAGCTCGGCATGACGGGGGAAGGGGAACTTCCCTATGCACCGGGAAAGCGTGGAAACGGCAACTGACTGGGCTGTGTATTTTCTTGACAGAACGGGCGTCCGCCCTGTATAATAATTATGTCTGACAGTGGGGGAGACCCCGATGGTTTATCGTTGAAGGGAAGATTTGTTTTGGCCATTGAAGTCGGCAGCGTAGTAGAGGGTGTTGTCACGGGCATCACGAATTTTGGTGCTTTTGTCGAACTCCCGGAAGGGAAGACGGGGCTGATCCACATCTCGGAGGTTGCCGACGTCTACGTGAGCGATGTGCATGATTTTCTAAAAGAGCATGACAAGGTCAAGGTCAAGGTACTGACCGTGGATGATCGTGGGAAGATCGGGCTGTCGATCAAGGCTCTGCAGGATAAATCGTCCGCTGCGCAGTCCGCTGCTGCGCCGGCACGTCCGCCGCGTCCGCCGCGCGATATGCGCCGTACGGCGGCATCGCGTCAGATCGGCTCGCCGTCCTTTGAGGACAAGTTGTCGCGCTTCCTCAAGGACAGCGATGAACGGTTGACCGATCTGCGCCGCAAGACAGATTCCAAGCGTGGCGGACGCGGCTCACGCCGTGGCTGAGCACGTATGCTGCGATAGGATATGAGGAGAAAGAGGACACTCCATGCGGAGTGCCTTTTTTGTGGAAGCACTGATCACGTGATTTTCATCGAACCGGTGTATGATGGTCTGCGCGGAGATAATTCTGACCGGGCAGTACGACGCGTGCACCACGCGATGGACGCATGGGTCAGTGCTTCCTTTATCGGGAGATCATGTTGAAACGACAGGTGGCAGACATTCTTCGTGCGCATGGAATTTTTTGCGCCCGATCGCCGCGTGCTCGCCGCCTGCTCGGGCGGGACGGATTCTCTGGTTCTGCTGGACATTCTCAGCGATTTACATGCGGCGGGCGGCCCGCAGATCATCTGCGCACACTACGAGCACGGCATTCGCGGAGCAGCGTCACGTGCGGACGCAGATGCCGTGGCAGCATACTGTGCGGCGCGCGATATTCCCTGCATCATTGAGGCAGGCGATGTACCGCGCTATGCGCGGACGCATAAGCTCTCGCTTGAGACGGCGGCGCGTATCTGCCGCTATGATTTTCTCCATCGGCTGCAGGAGCAGGAACACTGCGATGCGATAGCGCTCGCCCATCATGCAGATGATCTGGCGGAGACCGTGCTCATGCGTATTCTGCGCGGTACGGGACCTGCAGGGCTTGCCGCCATGCGTGAGTGGGACGGCGTCCACCTGCGCCCGCTGCTCCATACGGCACGCACGGAGATTGAGAGATATATTCGGGTGCATGAGCTTCACCCGTGCCATGACCGGACGAACGATCAGCAGGATGCGCAGCGCAATCGGATTCGCCACACGCTTTTGCCGACCCTCTGCACCTACGGCAATCGAAATATCCGCGATGCACTCGTGCGCCTCAGTGCGCTCGCGGGTGAGGAGGATGATTTCCTCACGCAGTGTGCTGCGGCAGAACTGGAGCGCGCATCCTCCGGCGGCGGCCTCTCCGTCGGCGTGCTGAATACGCTGCATACAGCCATGGTGCGGCGCGTCCTGCGTCTCTTCTGGGAACGCGTGACGGATGGCCAGCAGGATCTTTCCTACGAGCATGAGGAACGGATGCGCCGTCTCCTCACACGGGCGGGAACGGCGCAGTGCGAGCTGCCGCACGGATGGCGTGCGCGTCTGCGCTATGGCGTACTCAGACTTCAGCGCGAAGAAACACGGACAACACAGCAGGGAAAGGAAGAAGAAATTTTCCTTCCTTTGACCCACGAATATGATATAATAAATTTCCAAGGAAGATTATTTTCCATGCGTCGGATGGACATCGTGACGGATGAGGATTGGCAGAAGGCAGTGGACGGGAAGGCTGTCTATGCTGATGCGGCAGGGCTGCCGCCGCTTGTCCTGCGTACACGGCGTCCCGGAGACTATATGCGGCTCCCCATCGGACGCAAAAAAACTCAAGGATATTATGATCGACGATAAGATCCCGCGTGAAGCGCGGGACAGCATTCCGCTGCTTGCCGTTGCCGGCAGCAGTGAGATTTTTTGGATGGTCGGGGGAAGGCGCAGCATCTTGGCACCGGTGACGGAACATTGTGTTGTTTTTGCCATTGCCTGGGAAAAGGAGAGTACAGCATCATGATGAGCGATGATATTGAGCGCATATCGTTCTCTGCAGAGGAGATACGCGCGCGCGTGCAGGAGCTCGGCGCACAGATTACACAGGACTACCGCGATGCACAGGAGAAGGTATACTGCGTTGGCATTTTGAAGGGGCTGCCGTCTTCTTTCACCGATCTTGTGCGTGCCATTGATCGCCCGGTCAACTTCGATTTTATGATTGTCTCCAGCTATGGCGACGCGGCCGTCTCCAGCGGACAGGTTAAGATTTTGAAAGATCTTGATTTTTCCATCGAAAACCAACACGTCATCATCGTGGAGGACATCATCGACTCGGGGACGACCATGCACTATCTGAAAACGTTGCTGCAGGGGCGACATCCGAAGAGCATCCGCCTCTGTGCGTTCCTCTCCAAGCCTTCGCGCCGTGTGACGCCGGTCGAGATCGACTATCTCGGCCATGAGGTTCCCGATGAGTTCCTCGTGGGCTATGGGCTGGACTATGCGGAGAAATATCGGAATCTGCCCCTACATCGGGGTGCTGCGGCGTTCCGTTTATGAGTGAGGAGGCGCCTTTTTGAATCATTCAATTCTGCGAAATCTCGCGTTTCTATGCGCTCATGTTCTTTCGTCGTCTGGACGGTTGCCGACTACATGTCGGGCAGCCATCAGACGGCGCAGGCAACTGCGCTGGGATACAGTGATTTTACCGAAAAAAAGTAACGGCCGGAGACGTGGACAAGGTCGTCATTGTCCAGAACAACATCCGCGGTACGCTGAAGGATGGGACGGAGTTCACGACGATTGCGCCGGATGCGCCGAGCAACGACCGCGACCTCTATACGCGCCTCTCGGAAAAGGGGGTGACGATTTCGGCGGAGAACCCACCCGAGCCGCCGTGGTGGCAGACGCTCCTCACCTCGCTGATTCCGATTGCACTTCTGATCGGCTTTCTGGTTCTTCATCATGCAGCAGTCCCAGATGGGCGGCGGGCGCATGATGAACTTCGGCAAGTCGCGCGTGCGCCTCATGGTGAGCGATAAGAAAAAGGTGACCTTTGCCGATGTGGCGGGGGCGGACGAAGCGAAAAGCAGGAGCTCGAGGAAGTCGTCGAGTTCCTCAAGACCCCCGACAAGTTCAACGAGCTCGGCGCACGCATCCCCAAGGGGTACTGCTCTTCGGCCCTCCGGGCACGGGCAAGACGCTTCTCGCAAAGGCGGTCGCCGGCGAGGCGGGTGTTCAGTTCTTCACGATCAGCGGCTCCGACTTCGTCGAGATGTTCGTCGGCGTCGGTGCATCCCGTGTGCGAGACCTCTTTGAGCAGGCCAAAAAGGCGGCTCCGTGCATCGTCTTTATCGACGAGATTGATGCCGTTGGGCGTCAGCGCGGTGCGGGGCTGGGCGGCGGACACGATGAGCGTGAACAGACGCTCAATCAGCTCCTTGTCGAGATGGATGGCTTTTGCCTCAAATGAGGGATCATCATCATCGCGGCGACCAACCGCCCCGATGTGCTTGATCCCTGCGCTCCTGCGCCCCGGCCGCTTCGATCGTCAGATCGTGGTGGATAAGCCCGACGTGCGCGGACGTGAGGCCATCCTGAAGGTACATACAAAGGGCAAGCCGGTCGCCGACGACGTTGATCTGGACGTCCTCGCGCGGCGCACGCCCGGCTTTACGGGAGCGGATCTGAGCAACCTCGTCAACGAGGCGGCACTCCTTGCCGCGCGCCGTGACAAGAAGAAGATCACGATGGCGGAGATGGAGGAGGCGATTGAGCGTGTCCTCGCAGGTCCGGAGCGCAAGTCCCATGTCATGACGGATGAGGAAAAGCGCCTCACGGCATATCATGAGGGCGGACATACGCTCGTAGGGACTCCTGCTCGAGCACGCCGATCCCGTGCACAAGGTAACGATCATCCCGCGCGGACGTGCGGGCGGCTATATGCTCTCCCTGCCGAAGGAGGATCGTTCCTATCGGACGCGCTCCGAGCTCATCGACCGCATCAAGGTCGCGCTCGGCGGACGCGTGGCCGAGGAGGTTGTGCTCGGCGAGATCAGCACGGGCGCATCCAGCGATATCCAGCAGGCGACGCGTATCATCCGCAGCATGATCATGGAATACGGCATGAGTGATGCGATCGGTCCGATTGCCTATGGCGAGGAGAATCATCAGGTCTTCCTCGGGCGCGATCTCAATCGTGAGCGCAACTACTCCGAAGAGATTGCGGGTGAGATCGACCGCGAGGTACGCCGCTACATCGAGGAAGCGTATGAGGCTTGCCGTACGATCATCGTGGAGAATCGCGACAAACTCGACCTGATCGCAAAGGAACTTCTCGAGCGTGAAACGCTGAGTGCGGCAGAGCTTGAGGAACTGATGACGAAGGGCGCGATCAGCGAAAAGGACAAGCAGAGTGACGATACGGATGATACGGGGAAACCCGCACCGATTCCCGTCGATGTCGTGATCGACGACTCTACACAGACCAGCGAGGAGGCAGAGCGCGCCGCTGAAAAGCGTCCCGCACCTGTCGCTGCGCCGGAACCGAAGTTCAACGTAACCCAGTGGGATAAATAATGGAAAGGCATTGCTCGCAAGGAAAGATGAGCGGCAGTGCCTTTCTTCTTTAGCTTATGTAAGATTTTTTTCCGATAGTTATCATATAGAGAATATCACTCAGCAGGGAGACAGAGAGAGGTTTGTATGCAGTGGTATGAGGAGATCATGGACACAGCGCAGGAAGCTGTGGACTACATCGGCAGTACACTTTCCACAGATGGCAGCATGGAAGAACCGACGCGTCAGGTGTTGACGGATTTTGCTGCGGCGATGGACGGCGTTGCGGAGCGCTTATCCCAGGAGAAGGGGACGCTCATGGAAAAGTGCCGTCGCTATGCGCTGAATGCTGCGTGGAGTGGACAGAAAGCGTTGGCTGCGGAAGACGCACGAGATGCGTGGAAGTATTTTTTCTACGAAGTGCGGCCACTCTTTTTGGACCTGCGCTATCAGTTGGATCTGGAATACCTTGTTCTGCAGCATCCGGAAGTACAGGATGCCTATCTGGCGCAGACGATTGCGGCATTTGAGGCGGCGCGGAAGAGGCCGCGCCGGACGGACTTTCAAATACCGCGTGTCGATCATCGTCCCTGCCTACAACAAAGTAGAGTATTCGCGTTGTGCCATCGACAGCCTCTTTCGCCATACGGACTTTTCACATGGAGATATTGAACTCATTACGATCAACGATAGCTCGTCGGATGGAACGGAGGCGTATTTTAACAGCCTGCCTCACGAGAAGAAAATCAATCTGAAGTACAACGTATACAATCACCTCGGGTGGGGGATAGCCCGTCATATCGCAGAGGGCGAGTACGTCGTCTATTTCTCCAACGATGCCGTTGCCACACCGCATTGGCTGGAAAATCTCCTCGCCGTGCACCAAGCGGAGAAGGATGTATTCTGGGTCGTTCCCACATGCAATGAGAACTGCATTTCCAATCGCCAAGGAATTCCGGTAGACTATGAAAATCGGTTTGAGGCAATGCCGGAAATGGAGGCGTTTGCCGCCGTGCATAATGTGTCGAACCCACTCCTCTGGGAGGAACGGGCTGTTCTTATGCCCTTTGTGAGCGTTGTGCCGAATCTTTTTGATGTGCCCGAGATTCGTGCAGACTATCGCTATGTCCTCTGTGATTTTGAGGACGATGATTTTTCTGCAACACTACGCCGGTCAGGTTTCCGCCAAATTCTCGCCAAGGATACCTTTGTCCATCATTTCGGGGGTGTAACACTGAATGAAGTCCGCACGACTCATGGGAATTATAAGACCATTATAGAAATGCGCCCTGTATTCCAGCATAAGTGGGGCATTGATCCATGGACATCACGTGGACATCTCGTGTTTTTAGAGCAGATACTTAAAGATTTTTCCATCGGAGAAACTCCGTCACGCGTTTTTGTTTATTGAACCGATGTTTGGGGAGGGGCTTCTGACGGTTCGCAATTATTTTCGACGTCTCCAAACACCTGTTATTATTGACGCCATTGTTACGCGTGAGCAATATATGATGGAAGCAGCGTACATGGCGGATTCTGTCATACGGTTGACGTCACTCGATCACTTGCCGGATCGAGTAAACGGGACGTATGATATGGTCATTTTAGGTGCGTTTCTTAATGTCGTGCCGATTTCGGATATTATCTCTTTTTTTAAGGAAACGTATGGCTTATTGAACGCCAAGGGGGTTCTCTATGTATCCCTTACTGAATTACAATAGTTTCGAGCATGTGATGGAGAATCTTCCGAATGATGTTCCTCATTTAATATATGATAGCATTTTGCCGTTGAATGGAGAGCGTGTTTTTCCTGTTCCTCGTCTTGTTCATGCGCTGAAAAAAGAATTTTCTAATAAGAGCGTGTGGGTCGGGTACGGTGTTCAGTCACATTATTTCGGAGATATTTCTCTCTTCGAGCAGACCATGAACGAGATTCTTGGTGCATCCGATGATCTGCATTATCTTCTGTCAGGTGATATGGTCGCCTTATGTATTCGGTAATCTTAGGGAAGCATTGATAAATTCAGCACCGTCATCTTAACGTATCTTTTTCGCCTGCACTTCGGTGTAAAATCTAGTTTGGAAAATATTCTTTGGTCGGTATAAATGGAGCTCTAAGGGCTTTTGTGAATAGGAGGAAAATTTTATATGAAGGTTGTAATCTTAGCAGGTGGCTATGGCACCCGTATTACTGAGGAGTCTGTATTTCGTCCAAAGCCCATGATCGAGATCGGTGGGCAGCCGATTCTCTGGCATATTATGAAGATTTACTCCCACTATGGCTTTTCATGAGTTTTGTTATTTGTCTCGGCTATAAGGGCTATATGATTAAGGAATACTTTGCTGACTACTATTTGCACACATCGGACGTCACCTTTGATTTTACACAGGGAAATCGCATGACCGTGCACAACAATGTATCAGAGCCGTGGAAGGTAACGCTTGTCAATACGGGGCTGGATGCACAGACAGGTGCGCGTATCAAGCGGATTCAGAAGTATATTGACAATGAGGCCTTTATGCTGACCTATGGCGACGGGGTGAGCAATGTAAATCTTCAATCATTGCTTGATGCCCATCAGAATCACAAAAATGCCATTGTGACCATGACAGCGATTCAGCCGGGGGGGAGGTTCGGTGTCCTCGATATCGATCATGGATCAAACGAGATCAATCGTTTTGTTGAAAAAGGCGAAGGAGGATGGAGGCTGGATTAACGGCGGATTTTATGGTTGTTGAGCCAGCGGTGTTTGACTATCTACGTGATGATGATCAGTGCATCTTTGAGACGACGCCACTTGAGAGTATTGCGCGGGATGGCGGCTTATTTGCCTATAAGCATGACGGCTTTTTGGCAGTGCATGGATACGCAGCGAGATAAAGTCCGATTGAACGATCTTTGGAGTCAGGGCAATGCACCGTGGAAGCTGTGGGCATAGCGGAGATTGTGAGGTAATCAGGTGGCAAAATTAAGCATTATCATTCCGGTTTACAACATGCGGGAAAAAGCTGGAACGCTGCCTCTTTTTCTGTACGAAATACGGTGCGTATTCCGTATGAAGTGATCGTTGTCGATGATGGTTCGTCGGCAGATGAGCAGATTTTTTACGTCTGATGCGATGGACTATGTTCGTTTACTTCGCAGTGAGGAGCATCATGGCTATGCACATACAGTGAATGAGGGATTCGGGCATCGGAGGGGAGGTTCTTCTCTTCCTTCATGCAGATGTGATGCTCGCGCCGCATACAGTGGAAGATATGTTGGATATGCTTATTGCAGACCCAAACGTTGGGGCAGTGACTGCCGTTGCCCCTGTGGCATATCGGAGGGCGCAGCTGATTCCGCCGAACGACTATCTCTCATGCGGATGACTATGTGCATGTGGCAGAGGAGATTCGTGCGCAGGCAGCTCTTCCTTGTCCGGAAATTCTTGCGGAGATGTTTGCGCTGATGGCGAGGAAAGATGCCGTGTCGACGGCAGGAAATCTCGATGAGCGATACTCTTTTCCCGCACTCGCGTCCTATGATTTTACGGTGAGTATGACACGGGCGGGCTATGGAATAGCGACCCTGCCGAGCACCTATGTGCATCGTGATGGAGAAAAATCCCGATACGTCGTCGGACAGCTATCGACGGGAATGCGTTTTCTTCCATGAAAAATGGGGCGTTTCACTGGACTATTCATTTTTCCCGCGCAGGGATCTTATGTCTTTGATGGACTTCTCAAAAGCTGGTTTGCGTGTCCTAGAGATCGGCTGTGCCTGTGGGGCAACACTGCGGGAAATCGGTGCACGAAGTCCATCGGCACGTCTTTACGGTGTGGAACTGAACGAAAAGGCGGCAGGAATTGCGGCGCCGTACGCGACGATTCTTTCGATGGATGTAGAGTGTCTTAATCCATCACAAGTTGCCGAACGCTTCGACTATATCGTCATGGGCGATGTCATTGAGCACTTACAGAATCCATGGAAAGCAATCGAGAATATGCGGGAGCTGCTCGCTCCCGGCGGAGAAGATTATCGCGAGTATTCCCAAATGTGGCCCATATTAGCAACGGCTTTACGAAGTCTTCTTTCCGGTTGTTGGACCTACGAAGATATGGGAATTTTGGATCGGACCCACTTCCGTTTTTTTACGAAAAAAGAGATTATCAAACTCTTTCAGGAAGCCCAATTTGATATACAGGATATGAGATACGTAACCGTTCCATGTCCTGAGATAGGGAAGCGGCTGCGCGAGGAACTTCTGGCACTCCAAACGATCTCTGTGGATGCCGAGGATCTCGATGCCTATCAGTGGCTTGTTCGGGCGAAGCGGGTGTAGAGATCTGATGTATCGTTCAATGTTTTTGCAGCGTGGGCGTGAAAATATTTTTTGAAAAATCAGCGTCGGAGCTGTCTTGAAAAAACACGCTGTGTCTGCTATGATAGAGGTACAAAAAAGAGAGACATCGCAAAGCGTCTCCTCTTCACGAATTACGGATTAACCGCTCACGTTTTGAAGGACAGGGCGGTTATCTCTTTTTTATGGCAATCATTAAGCCAGTGACGAGTACAATCACTAAGATAAACTCGTAATAACCCATATTGCACCACCTCCCGCTTATAGAGTTGGAGAGGTGAAGAGTGTAGACGCCCCTACTTGTTGTATCTCTTTTGACATTATACAAACGATGGCGGGAAAGTGCAAGCAGCAACGCTTTATAAGAGCATCAAAAGCCGTGTTTGATACACTTAGAAAATGTTGTTACTGTGTGGCATTCTATATTTGACTAATAGGACGAGAAGTATAAACCTACC
>BNJS01003152.1_pt1 | contig 34010 bp, 42 predicted proteins | sample 8540461 | NCBI WGS metagenome assembly BNJS01 (sample SAMD00202454, study PRJDB9452) | human saliva metagenome | isolation source: human saliva | place: Japan
TTCTAACAGCTTTGTGTAAGTTCTTTATTTTATAGCAAGAGAGCTCAATTTCATAAATTTTTCAAATTCCTCGTCATCTCATACTAATTCATCTTTAATGAACTCTTCAAGTGTGTGTCTGTGGAAAATAGTTTTGTAGATATGATTAATTTCTTCAACAGTTTTATCACCATCGAAGAAGGCTGTACTCTTCCAGTTATCAATAGGACTCTAATCTTCTTAGTAACACTGCATAGTTTTATAGTCAAGCTCAGGGATTTCTTACTATAACCTTTTCTTTTTGTAAAACTTAAAAGTTTCACCATCTGGTTTTAGTAGTTAACACCCTCCAGCCTTTTCTCTAGTCATAATTTTATAGGGCATTCTCTGGCTCTCTATTGGCTGTCTTTAAACATCTTGAAAGAGGAAACTAATTTCACTCTCTTGATAGAGCAATAGCAAATTCATCAAAACTAAGACCAGGGCATAATTTCTATCAATTAAATCAATCATATTATTAATCAAAATTCTAGCATCTTAACCCTCCTATTACTAAGCAGATAAATTATCTCATTTGAATATTTATTTAAAACTTCTGCTACATACCATCATAATAAACTCTAAAAATTCTCTCTTACAGCAGCGTCTCCTCCATTTTTAGTGGAAATAAAGTCACAAATTTCTAAAACTTCTAGCAACAGAATCTAGGACAGCAGTTAGCCAACTCATAACTCCAGCTATCATTTAAATCATCTCCCGTTGATAGGCTGTGTCTCTCAAAAGTTATGTCTAATCTCACTCCAGTCATTTCTCCAAGTCTTGAGTTTTATTTCTTTTGAACCTGTATAACATATGCTTTATTCCTAACTCTTGCTGCTTCTTCACTATGTTAGATCCCTGTTAGTATAGCAACTTCTCCACCAAGTTTTAGCCAATTCACAAGAGCAAAACCGTTCCTTTTGATTAAAAGCTTTAAAAGAATTATCTTTTATCATATCTACATAAATCTTTCCCATCAGTTAAACTTCCATCAACATCTAAAACCATTTTTATATCCTTCATAAAACTTCCTTATAATAATATATATTCTTTCAAGAGGATATCTTATTTTGTATCAGAAGAAAGAGTTATGATTACTTGTTCCTGTAAAACTTATATTAGAAACTTCTTAAAGAATTGATATGAGTAATACATATTGCTAAAGCATCGGCAGTACCAGTAGGTTTAGGTATTTCTGAAAGTCCTAAAAATTTCTGAAAATTACCAAGGTTGAACTTGCTCCGCCTTTCCATAGCCTGTAATACTCAATTCTTTACTTGTAGTGGAGCATAACTCTGACATAGGGATATTATTTTGTTCATCTGCAAGTAAAACAACTCAGCTTCTGAGCAATGAAACTACAGTTTTATTATAAAATAAAAATAAGTCTTCTATTGCCATAAACTCTGGCTTTATATATAAAATCTTATTTAATCTCATTGTATACAATTTCTAATTCCTTTTCTTCATTACTTAAATCTTTTGAAAGCATTATTACCTCTGCAGTCAACTATTGAATATTTATTTTATTATAATCTATAACTCCATATCCAACTATTGGTAGCTGTGGTCTCATCCCTTATAACACGTGCTTCTACATCCCTTTACATATCTCAAACATTTTGTATATAGATGAAAGTGAAACAACCACATCTGAAAATATTATTTCTACCTCATACCACACAGTAAAAGTAACTAAAGCATCGTCTGATATTTATCTATTTCTGAAGTTATTTTTATAGATCTTTGTCTCAAACACTTCATAGCTTCTATAAGTCCACGTGTGCAAATCTTTCTCGAATCAAAAACTTTGTCATCTCAAATTTTAAAAGTCTAGTCTTTTAACCACTTGATTCAAGTTTTTAAGAGTTACTATAATTGTTAATCATAAATGTACAACTATAAACTGCAACAGTGAGCCATGGTATTATAGAATCCCCAACCTATACCTAAAACTGTCATCACAAGCAGTAGCTCATATTCCAGCAGCTGTAGTTAAACCTCCCAACTGTCTCACCTTTTCTTTTCATTATACCTCCAGCACTCTAGAAAAACCAACCCCCACTGCCACTTGAGCCTCCAAGTCTTCCTAAGTTCGTCTTTTTATAACAGAAGCTACTGCAGAACCTTTCAGTACTAGCTAAATCTAAGATATTTAATCTCACTGGTCTTGTACCATTATGATACTATGAAGGCTGCTCCAGCAAACTCAAAATATGAGTTCTAAAACCAGCAGGACGGTTATCTCTTTCATAACCAAACTAATATTTCGCACAAAAGTATGCATTATTAGTCTAAAGGAAAACAATCTCAACAGTTAATTCTCCTGTGAATTTGATTTTAAAAACTTGTCAAGTATATCAAATATGTGCATCGTAAAATTAAAAATTTCTCCTTTCTTTACTTCCTTTACATCTTTTCTCCCGCAGCTTGTTTTATCTAAGATAGGTTAAAAGTCTTGTAATTTTGTAATTACTGCACTGATCTTTCATACTTCCTTAAAGGATATATTACCTTTCTTTTTGTCATTTATAGCTTTAAACTATTATATCTGTAGATTTCTCCTCAGAAAGAACAGTTGGCTTATTCGTTATGTCTCTTTGCTTAAAGATTTTAACTTGTCCGCAGCTATAGCAGCCAGGAACTATAGTAGTTATATTTATGCTAGTACTCTCTATGCTGCCTGGTATGTTTCCTTACAAACTCATTATCGCATAATTTTGTTCTTGCGACACATGAGGCTTTAGGATAGTGGACAAGACCTGCAAATGGATGAAACAATTGCACTATGCCCTTTATTATTATTTGTAAACACTCACATCTCTTACTGCTCAAAAAGTATTGATAACTCCTGTTAAGTTTATGTCTCATCATGGCAAAGGCTTTCGCCATTTGTCAGTTTTGTAGTTCCGTTGTTAGTATATACACCTGCTGAATTTATGATTAGATCTAAATTTCTGTGAAAAATCTTCAATAGCACTTTTTAAATCACTTTTGTTTCTAACATCAACCTTATACAATTTTTAATCTTATTAACTTCTTCAATCTTTTAATTTTTCTTCGTTTGTTCCACAAATAGCAACCTCATTGCCCAAGGACAACATCTTTTTAGCAAGAGAAAGACGTCATACCGGAACTTCCACCCATACATAAAAACTTTCATTAAAACTCTTCTTTTTATTATTATACTATATGATATATAAAAAGTATAAAATTAATTTTATCGAAATTAAATATTATTATTATCATATAATTGTTATAAAAATATATTTTTACTAATTTTTAAAAATTATGATATAATAGAGGTGGGATTATGATTATAAAGAAGATATAAAACAACTTGAAATTATTTTCCATTTTGGTCTGAATCGAAATCAAAATGATAGAGCTAAAATAATTCTTCAAGTCGGGTTTTATCTTTTAAAAAGAGGCTATCTTTTTAATTCACATGAATTAGATGGACTTTATTTCAAAATCAGGAAGATTAAGATATCATCTTTAGAAGCAAGAGATTTTACCTTTATACGATTTAAAAGATAATGAGAGAATCTTTGAAGATTTTAATAATAAGCTAATCTTCCAATTTTAGATATAGCTTTTTGTTGTTTGGAAAGAAATAGTGAAGTTCTTTTAATACCTTATACCATATTAAATCTTTAGATATAGTATAATGGAAAAGATTTTTACATGATTTAACAAGAGAAAAATTATCAAAAATCCTTATTATCTTTACAGAATATTTTATTATCACCACTTATATGAGAAAGGTTATTGAATTTTTATACAGTCTATGAGACATCTTTAACTCATGAAGAGATTAAGCATAAAAATTAGGAAGTTCTAGAGAAGTTATCAGTAGAAATTTAAAAATTCTAGAAAAAGAAAAATTTCAAAATGAATAGGATAATTATAATAGGTCGAGGTGAAGTATTATGAAAAACCAACTATTGAATTCTCTGCAAGTATGATATTTGAAGAAAAGATGAATTATTTTGGGAGATAAATATTCCTGTAGTTGCTCACTCTTATGTTGATGCTATTTATAAATCAGGTGGGATACCTGTAGTATTACCTATTTTAAAAGATGTTTCGCAATAAGAGAACAAGTTAAAATTGTTAGATGGTATAGTTTTTATCTGGTGGACGTGATGTAGATCCTCACTTCTATGGAGAAGAACCACTAGAAAAATTAGAAGCTATTTTCCCTGAAAAGAGATGTACATGAAACTGCTTTAATAAAGGCAGCTACAGACTTAAAGAAACCTATTTTTTGCAATATATGTCGTATGCAAATACTTAATGTTGTTTATGGAGGAACTTTATATCAAGATATTTCTTATGCTCCAGGAGAACATATAAAACATTATCAAATAGGAACACCTTATCGCACAACACATTCTATAAAAATTGATAAGAGGCTCAACTTTATTTAGAATGGCTGATAAATTAGAAGTTGAAAAGAGTTAACTCTTTCCACCATCAAGCATTATTAGCAGATGGACTTAAAGTTGTAGCTACTGCTCCAGATGGAATAATAGAAGCGTTGAAGGAACTAATGAAGATGGAATGTTTATACTAGGTGTACAATTCCCACCCAGAAATGATGTATGATAAAAAGTACTTTTTGCTAGATCAATGTTTTAAGAGATTTATTACTATTTGCTTAGAAAGCAGACCAACAGATGTAATTCTAAAAGATGGACTTCATCATGAAGAAAGGTATAAAAGCAAAAAGAAATAGCTGATAGAATAAAAGAGCTTGAAGAAGAAGAAAAAGGAATTTTTAAAGGGATCTATAATCCCTTTTTCTTTGCTATTAAATTAACCTAAAAACAATTCTCTTTTAATTCTTTTATATTATTTCGACTTACAGGAATAGCTGTGGGTAATTTTTAATTTTTATTATCCAAGATGGTTAAGCCCATTGTTCTATCTCTGTTATCTTATCTAAATTTATTATGAAAGAACGATGACAACGATAAAAATTATTTCCTTTTAGCATTTCTTCCCATTTTGAAATTTTAATTTTGTTTATATATATGATTAGAGAAAATTAAAGTTTCTTTTTCATCTGCTTCTATATAATCAACATCATTTGAAAAGAAATGACGTAAAAGTCTCTCATCCATATTGATAGTGATTTTCTTTAGATTATTATTTTTAACCGTATTTACAGTCTCATTTTTATATTAACTAGAGATTTTAAAAAGATTTCTTATTCTACTTTCCGAATAAGTGCTCTTTAAAAGGTAATCATGTTTTTATTTCAAAAAGCATCAACAGCATAATCTTATAAGCAGTAATAAAAATAATTTTTTGTATCAGGACACATTTTTGTAATTATTTTTCCTAAACTAATTCCATTCATATCAGGCATATTGATATCTAAAATAGCATCAACAGCATCCAAAAAGTTAAAGTATCTAAAAGGATTATCGAGATTCAGCAATAAGTTTAATTTCCTTTTTCTTCATCTATAAAATATTTAACTCTTCCTTGCAGGTAGCTCATCTTCAACTATAATGCAACTAATCATATTTTACACCTCCAAGTATTTTAAATTTTATCCTTGTCCCTTGCTCCAATTTTGTTTTTGTATATTTAGACCTTCACCATAAAGATAGTTTCAATTTTGGTGAACATTCTTAGACCTATATTTTCTTCTTATATCTAAATTATCTATTACGGCTTGTTCTATCCTAACTCCATCATCTTCAATTGCAACTTCTATATCCTTATCAATACAATAATTTTACAAAGCCCTTATCTCTTTCTTTAAAATACCATGTTTTTATACTATTTTCAACAAGAGGTTGTATGATTAAACTAGGTATTTGAAAATTATATGCTTTTCATCAACATCATAAATTATATTTAGTTTTTCACCAAATCTAGCTTTTTCTATCTTAATATAGGTATCGATTTGATTTAATTCCTTTATCAATTTCTACACTTTTTAAATTATTATCCAAATTATATCTTAAATAGTTTGATAAATCTATAGTAACTTCTCTAGCTTTTCAGGATTAGTTCTGATAAGAGAAGTCATGGTATTTCAAAACATTAAATAAAAATGTGGGTTTATTTGGGATTGTAAAGCTTTTTAACTCAGAATATTTGAGTAAAGATATTAAATTTTCTACCTTACTAATTTCCATTTGAGTTGAAATAAGGTGGGATAGACCTATCATTATAAATATCTATCTGTTATTTTTCTGCAGTATCAAAGAATATTTTTAAAGTTCCTGATACATCATTTTTCTTTTAAAGGTAAGATGATACAAGACTTTATATGAGAAATATAAAAGAAATCCTCTATAATTTCATCTTTCATCATCTTTTATAACAAGCATAACTTCACCTGTTTTCAAAACTCCCTAGTATTATTACTTCTAATATTACTTCTGTTTATTACAGACTTATCTGTAGAAAAGCCTGCAATAATTTCTTTTTGTATCTGTTATTACAGCAGCTCTTGCTCCTAAAGAATTAGCAATTATCTTGCAAACCTCACTAAGATTTTCAGTATTTCTAAAAATAAGGAAGAGTTTTATTTGCTATTTCTAAGGCAAGTTTTGCTTTGGTTACCAGCTATAAGTTCACTGAATGATATCTTCAACAAGTAGAATAGAATAGCCGCTCCAACAGAGTTCATAAACACCATAGAATATAAAAGTTTTTAACTATACTTTGAGCTAAAGCCTTATCTTTTTGTATTAATCAAAATTAAAGCCATACTTAAATTTTCAACAACAAAGGCTAGAAGAAAAGCAAAAACATTCTATCTTTATTTTTAGCAAAAACGTGAAACATAAGCAGTTAAAAATCCACCTATTATGAGTTGCAATAGCACAAGGGATAGCAGTTTCTCTTCCAAGATTAACAATAGCTCTATGTATTCCAGCAACAAGACCTGTAAGTGCTGCAACATACGATCTCCTAAAAAGTCCTCCAGCTACAACTCATATTTCTTGTGTTTAGAAATGGCACCGTTAAAAATTTAGTCCCCATATAAGTTCCACTGATGGAGTAATGAGAAGAAAAAGATAAAAGCTATTACATCTTACTCTTGCCTTACTTTTTATAATTATATTTGCCTTATCTATTTTAATAAAGAAAAAGGCAATATTGCAGAACAACCAATATTACTTATTAGTGTGAAATAAATTGTATATTCATAAATTAACTCCAAATCTAAATTTAAAGAGAAAGGACTATGAAAAATAAAATATTAATAGTTTTTAAAAATATATCAAATTAATTATGATAGTTCTTTCTTTTTATTATAGTATAACAAATTTTTAATTCTTAATAAATACTTGTGATTTACATTTCAAGCCAAAATAATAACATCTTATTCCAAATGGTATGATAAGCAAAAACAGTGTATAATAAAGAAAAATTTTTAATTAAGGGGCAGATATTATGTATAGTTTTATAGGATCGATAATAGCTTTAGTGTTAGGTTACTTAATTTATGGTAAATTTGTTGAAGGAGTTTTTTGTATAGATTCTTCAGCTACACCTGCAGAAAGATTAGCTGATGGTGTTGACTATATGGAAATGAGTTGGACAAAAGGCATTTCTTATTCAATTTCTTAATATAGCTGGTATCAGATTACATATTTGAGAGCAGTTGCTGGAGCATTATAGTAATACAGCTGCATTTATTTGGATAGTATTTGGGTTGTATCTTTGCAGGTTCAGTTCATGATTTCCTTTTTAGGAATGATGTCTTTGAGAAGAGATGGAGCCTCTGTTTCTGAAATAGTTGGAGAAAACTTAGAAATGTGAGCAAAAACAAATAATGAGAGTTTTCTCTGTTGTACTTTTACTATTAGTTGGAGTTGTGTTTATAATAGTTCTCCAAATCTTAAAAAGATATAACAGGAATAAGCTATGAAGTTTGGTTGGCAATTATCATAATATATTATCTTTGTGCAACAGTTTTGACCAATTGATGCAATTATTGGGAAAATTTATCCTATATTTGGATTATCACTTAGTAATGGCATTGGAATTGGTGGAGGATTAATTGATTACAAATGCAAATATTCCTGAAATAGCTTTTTGTAAATATGAATCCAACAGGAAGATCAGTTTTTCCTTATCTATGTATAACAATAGCTTGTGGAGCAATCAGTGGTTTCCATGCTACTCAATCTCCTATGATGGCTAGATGTTTAAGAACAGAAAAAGATGGAAGAAAAGTTTTTCATGGTGCAATGATATCAGAAGGAATTATAGCTCTTATTTGGGCTGCAGCAACAATGTCATTCTTTGGTGGAATACCTCAACTTGCTGAAGCAGGAACAGCTGCAGTTGTAGTTAATAAAATATCAGTTGGAATTTTAGGAAAAGTTGGAGGAGCGCTCAGCATTACTTGGAGTTGTTGCTTGTCCTATAACTTCTGGAGATACTGCATTTAGAAGTGCAAGACTTACTATTGCTGACTCTTTAAAAATATAAACAAGTATATCGTAAATAGATTTGTTGTTGCAATTCCTTTATTCGTATATAGGTATTGCATTATGTTTCATCCCATTCATGTTATCTGGAGATGCTTTGGTTGGGCAAACCAAACTCTTGCTACAATAGCTCTATGGGCGGCTGTTAAATACTTAGCAAACAGAGGAAAGAACTTCTGGATCGCTTTAATACCAGCAAATGTTCATGACAGTGGTTGTAACTTCTATATCCTTGCAGCACCTGAAGGATTCGTAAGATTCTTTTGGAGATAAAGATATAAAAGTTGTGAACACATTGCAATAGTTATTGGATGTTGTATCTTTTTAGGATGTACAGCTGCATTCTTTATGTCAAATAAAAAGCAAAATTTAATCACTGAATAACAGAACTCCCATTATTCACAGGGAAATACTCCCAGAGCAAAAGCTGGGGTATTTTATTTAATAGTTGTAATTTATTTTTGTGATATAATTCATTTGTTACTATAATAAGTAAGTATTATAAAGCTAAATTCATATAAAATTCATAAAAATATAGTAATATAGTTGTGAAAACTTAGCTTTGATAAGGAGGAAAAATGAAAAACAGAAAAATAATAGCAAGTTGTATGCTAGCTTTATCTCTAGTAGGATGTACTGGTTTTGAAGCTGGTAATGGTGGATATACTACTGCAGGAGGAGCAGGAGGAGCAGCTGTTGGTCGCTCTAGCTGGACAAATAATAGGAAAAGATACAAAAGGAACTCTTATAGGAGCAGCTGTAGGATCACTACTTGGAATGGGTTGGGGAGCTTACAAAGACAATCAAGCAAGAGAGTTAAGAGCTGCACTCAAAAGGAACTCAAGCTGAAGTTAGAAATGATGGAAATGTCTTTTAGTTGTTAACCTACCAGGAGGAGTAACTTTTGCAAGTGATAGTGCAAAACATATCATCTGGTTTTCTATTCTGCATTAAATGGAGTAGCTCAAACTTTAGTAAGATATCCTGAAACAAGAATACAAGTAAATGGATACACTGATAGTACAGGTGGAGATGCTCATAACCAAGAATTATCTCAAAGAAGAGCAAACTCTGTTGCTCAATATTTAATATCTACAAAGGTGTTTCTTCTAACAGAATTGTTGCTAATGGGTTCGGAAGTTCAAATCCTATAGCTTCTAATGCAACTCCAGAAGGAGAGACAAGCTAAACAGAAGAGTTGAAGTAAGAATACTTCCAGCTCAATAATCCAATAATAAATAGTATTTAGTAAACAATTGAGCAATTATCTTCTCCCATTGATAATTGTCAAAAAATACAAATAATAATATAAGTTAAGTTATTTACTCCATTGATAACTTAATTAAAAGTGGCTAGAGCAACAATCCTGCTTCTAGCCTTTATTATTATAGTATTTCAAATTTTTCTATAGCTCTTTTTCTAATTCTCTCTGAATTTTGGATGAGCTATTTCTAGGAACTACTCCCACTTATAAAAGTGGGAGCTTGGGAAGTATGTACTTTGTTAGCCACATGTATTTACAAGCTCTTCGGGTAGTCCCTACCCTGATATATTTTTAACTTATTTTTCTTCTCTTAATATTTCTAATCCTTTTTCTTAATATGTTTATACTTGCATTATAATCTCTATCTATTTCTAGTCCACAACATTCGCAATGATATATTCTTTTCTGATAATGTTAGACTTTCTTTTTATATTTCCACAACTAGAACAAGTCTTACTACTTGGATAAAATGTAGGTACTTTTATAATCTTTCTTCCATACCAATTTGTTTTATATTCTAGTTGTCTTACAAATTCACTCCAACTTTACATCTGATATACTTTTTGCTAATTCGTGATTCTTTAACATTTCCCTTTATATTTAAGTCTTCTATACAGATTATATCGTGTTATTGATAATTTTTGTACTCAACTTATTTATAAAGTCTTTTCTTTTTATTTTCCTAATTTTATTATGTATCTTTGCTACTTTTTCTTTTTTGCTTTTTGATAATTCTTACTATCTGATAGTTTTTATCGCTATCTTTAGCAAGTTTACATCTCTTTGATAGTTTTTCTTTCTTCTCTTTCAGTTTTTCTCATATTCTTTTGATAGCTTCAAAATTTTCTACTTTTTGCTACAATCACTCATTGTTGTACAAGTCTTTTTATTCCTAAATCTATTCCAATATTTTTATTAGTCTTTGCTACTTCTTCTATTTCTTCTTCACATAATATTGAAACAAAATAATGATCAAGACTATTTCTACTTATTGTTGCTGATTTAATTATACCTTTTATTTCTCTATGTAGTCTAATTTTAACTAGTGATTTTTAATTTCAGGAAGTTTTATGTAGCTGTTCTCTTTAATGTATATTGTGTTTTGGGTTATTTTGTAGTATAGCTTTGGACTGAGTTAGATTTACACTTATATTTTTGGAAAACCAAAATCTTTACTTTTTAAGAAAATTTTTAAAAGCTTTTTCTAAATTTAGTTATGCATTAGCAAGAGCTAAGCTTTATCTACTTCTTTTAAATAAGGATATTCTTCTTTATATTTGCAGGAGTAGGATATTCAGTTTTTAATTCCTGTTGATTTATATTCTTCATAACCTTTCTTTTCTGTCATCTAACATAAGATTATAAATTTTCTAACACAACCAAAGTTTTTGAGAAAAAGGTTATTTGTTCTAAGGTAGGATATATTCTAAATTTATATGCTAACTATCTTCATTTTTCTCCTCCTTGCCCTTGAATATATTTTTTATAACTTCTATACTTGCTCCACCAACACTAAAAACTTCTACTCCAAAAATATTCTTTCCACAACTTAGATTTAATAATAGAAATTTCTTTTTCAGCTGATTTAATTGTATCATATTTTTAATAAAAATTCAAGAAAATAAAGAGACATTCATCCACTACTTATAGAAGTAGTGGACTCTTGTTAGATATTGTTAAAAATATTTTCTTGATTATCGAAAATAAATATGTTAAATTAGAATTATAGAATATTTTTAGAAAAGGAAAAATGATATGACGAATATTTTAAAGAAATTGAAAAATCTATAAGGAAATAAAAGTTGATATAAAAGATTAGAAGAATTTAAAAATACTTGGGAAAAAGGTTCTAATAAAGATATACATTTAGAACTATCTTTTTGTATATTAACACCTCAATCTAAAAGCATTGAATGCTTGGCAAGTTATAACAAACCTATAAGAAAGACGATTTAATTTTAAAAGGAAGTGCAGAAGAACTTGTAGAATATTTAAATATAGTGAGATTTAAAAATAATAAGGCTAAAGTATCTTGTGGAACTAAGAGAACAAATGACAAAAAGGTAAGATAATAACTAAAGATTTCTTTAATTCACTTCCAACTGTCTATGAAAAAGAGATTGATAGTAAAAATATTAAAGGAATGTCATATAAAGAGGCAGGACATTTTTAAGAAATGTAGGTTTTGGTGCAGATGTTGCTATACTTGATAGACATATACTAAAAATTTAGTTAAATTAGAAGTTATAGATGAGTTGCCAAAAACTTTAAGTCCTAAGCTATATTTAGAAATAGAAGAAAAATGAGAAAATACTGTGAATTTGTAAAAGATTCCTATGGATGAGATGGATCTATTACTTTGGTACAAAGAAGCAGGAGTGATATTTAAATGACATTTGGTGAAGAAATTGAAAATGAAATAAAAGAATTTATAAACGAAATAGGAAATATTCGTTATTATCCAGATAGTAATTATGGAGTAGAATATTTAAATAATAACTTTAGTTTTCTAGGAACAAAATAGATTTATCAAAAGAGAACAATTATACAAGTTATGATTTTTAAAGAAAATGATTTTTAGATATGATGAAATTTTTTGAATTTAAAAGATATAAAAGAAAAATATTGGAAAGTCAAATGAAATTCATTATGTTGGAGATGGAATAACAAACAGTGAATTAGTATTTTCTGGAAAAGAATTTTTTAAAGTTCTAGAATTTCTTTTTATAAATATACCAGAACATCATTACTTTTTGATGTGGAGAAAAATGGTGTTTACTTATAGCAACAGAAGGCTGGATAGATTATGGTGAAAAATCTATAAAAGAATAATTATAAAATGGAGATATAAATATGGAAAAATTTTTATTGGCACTCAATGTAGTATTACCAATTTTTAACCATGGCATTGGGTTTTTATTAAAAAGGCTAAAAATGGTAGATGAGAGCAGTTTAAATACTATGAATAAATTAGTATTTAGAGTATTTATGAGTACCTTACTATTTTTAAATGTCTATAATATTGGAGATTTATCTAAACTTTCAATTAACAATTTAAAATTACTAGGCTATGCCTTTATAATTATTTTTTTATTATAGTCTTTTTTTAGCTTGGTTAATCTATATGCCAAAGGTAAAAGAGAAGAAAAATTATCTGTTTTTAATTCAAGGGGATATAGAGGGAACTTTGTTTTATTTGGTCTCAGCTATTGTAGATAGTATCTATGGAAAGGAAGGTTTAGTAACTGTTTCACTTTTTAACAATTGTTGTTATTCCAACTTTCAAATGTCTTAGCAGTTATAATATTAGAGTATTATTCAGGTAGAGAGATAAGTAAATTAAAAGCTAGTAAAAACAAGTATTTAAAAATCCTTAATAATTGCAACTTTATTAGGAATAATATTTATTCTTCTAAGAATAAATATTCCAAAAACCAATATATAAAACATTATCAGATATTTCTAAAATTTCAACTCCTCTTGCCTTTTATAGTCTTAGGAGCTGAGTTACAGTTTGGAAATATGTTAAAGAATATAAAAATATCTAATCTCAGTAAATCTATTAAGGCTTATAGTAAATCCATTAATTACTATAGGAATTGGTAAATTAATAGGTTTTTCAAGGAATAGAATTAGTTGCATTGTTCTCAATGAGTGCCTGTCCTACAGCTGTAGCATCTTATACTATGGCAAAAGAAATGAAGGCTGATGGAGATTTAGCAGGTGAAATTGTTGCAACAACAAGTATGTTTTCAATACTCACTATTTTTCTGTTGGTATTGATATTGAAAAATATGGCATGGATATAAATAATAACAACTCTTTTTAAGGGGGACAATAGTGGAAGAAATGAATATAAAGAAAAAGAGTCATGATGTATTTCCTATAGAAGCAACTCAAGAATTAATATTAGATGAAGGCTTAGAAAAGTTGTCTATTAAAAAGATAGCAGAAAAAGCAGGATATAATAGTGCTACAATCTATAATTATTTTGAAAATTTAGAAGTCTTAATATTGTATGCATCTGTAAATTATTTAAAAAGACTATTTAAATGAATTAAAAAAATGAAATAACAGCAGATATGAAAGCGATAGAAGTCTATGAAACAGTTTATAGGATTTTTTACAAAACATTCTTTTTGAACAACCTGAAATATTCCATACTCTATTTTTGGAAAATATAGCTATAAGCTTGAAAAATATTATAAAAATACTACGAAATCTTTCCTGATGAAATTGAAGGACATATAGACTTAACAAAGGCTATGTTGATCCAAGGAAATATATATGATAGAGATTTACCTATTATAAATAAAATGGTTAAAGAAGGAAGCATAAAAAGAAGAGGAAGCAGAGTTTATAATGGAAACTATAATAAGAGTTCATCAAAGTTATTTAAGTGATTTACTATAAAAAAATGATGACTCATCAATAGAAAAAAATATACAGAAGGCTTCTTTAAAATTTTTTTAATTTTTATTAAAAAGGGAGGATACATGGCAACAATAATTAGATTAGAAAAAGATGGGTACATGAAAGATGCTTTTGTTGGCTATAGTTATACAACTGCTTTTATTTAATATTTTTGTGCCAGCAGCAAGACAAGATTTAAAAAGTTTCTTATTTATGGAGGAATTTATTTTTAAGTGCTTTTATATCAAATTTTTATAAAATATATGTACAAAGAAATTTGATACAATATAAATATGGTGGTTTAATTTCATTTATAGCATTAATAATATCTTGAGTTATAGCATTTTTCTACAATAAATATTATACTCAAAAATGTTAGCGGAAGGTTTGGAAACCATTAAAAGATGATGAGTATTCTAATGTTTTGTTAAAAAATACAATTATTTTGAATACACAGATAATGATTTTATAAGTGATGAGAGAACTAAAGAAATTTTAGATGAAGTTAAAAACAGAGAAAAAGAAAGCGTTAATGTTTGTAGTAGCTGCTATTATTCAAATACTTCTTTAATGTTTATAAAAATTAATTGAAAAGGATTGCCTATGTCAGTAAGAATAAACTTAGAAAAAGATGGAAAAAAAGAAAAGTGGATTTATGGGTTTTAGTTGGACATTATTATTTTTGGGGTTTTTTTGGGTTCCATTATTTAGAGGAAGAAAAAGATTTTTGGATTATTCTTTTTATTTTTCTTGTAAAAATAGGTTTTATTATTTATGGAGTTAATAGTTCTGCTGAAATTCAAGAAGCTATAAAAATATATGGATTTTTATAAACCTTCGTATATTTCATTGATTCAACATTGCTTTTTTGTAATTGTTCAAGGAATTGAAATTTGGTTATCATATTACTATAATAGATATTGCACTAGTAGTCTTTTGGCAAATGGATATTATCCAATAGAAAATGATGTGTATTCAATAGCTCTTTTAAAAGAGTTCACTTATATTCCATATACAAAAGAAGAGTTAGAAGATAAATTTATAAGAGAAGAATATAAAAACATTCAGATTCTGCAAGAAAAGAAGAAAGAGATAAATTCAAAAACTGTTTTTATAATTTGGTTTATAATTTTTGTAATACTAATGATAATAGGAAGATTTGAATTTTCAGTGATTTGAAGTGAAATAAGGGGCTATATGCCCCTTTATCTTATATATTAGCATAGATATGAAGTGAAAAAAATTGTTTTTCATATCTAAAGTAAGTTTTTCCTGCATCTCTAATATCTATCCATCTTGTGTATAGATTTTCAGTTTCATCTAAGTCAAGTTCTAAAGGAACAATATCATCAGATTTTTAATTTTATGATATAAATAAAATCTTTTCAGTTGTATAACCTGGAGAAACTAAAAATCCAGTGTTGCTATCATAGATAATGTCATAATCTTCTCTTCTATAACCTGTTTCTTCTCTAACTTCTCTTTCAAGAGCATGAATAGGCTCTTCACCTTCATCAATAAGTCCAGCAGGCACTTCATATATATAATTATGAACCCCAGGTCTATACTGATTTACAAATAAAACCTTATCTCCAGCATGATTTACTATTAAAGCAGCAATTGCATTTTGTTTTTCTAAATATTCTAAATTATTATTGTTTAATGGATCTCTATCAACTCCAACTTTTAAAAATTTTTAAATTAGGGATATCTAATAATTTCATTTATCTTCACCTTCTTCTTCCTTCATTTTATTTTTATATTTTTGTACAGCTTTTTAAAAAAATTCATATGTTTCTTTTGAATATTCATTTTTCTTTTGATTGTTATTATCAGTTATCATATTGAATATAGGAAGTAAAAATCCAGCAACAATACCTGCTGAGAAACCATTATTATAAAGGTTAAGTCCACCATGAACCAAACCTACATTTTGTACAACTGCTAAGTGTAACCAACCAGCAATTATACCTGCAACAGAGCTGAATACACCCTGATATAGGAGCAAGAGCTGTTCCAAATAGTCCTGAGATAGCTACAGTAAAAGTATTTCCCTTTACTTCCAAAACTTGCAAGAAGTACTCCTATAAATATAGGTATAGTATTAAAGATAGTTTTTCCATTTGCTGAAAATCCAACGACAGTAAATAGTCCTGCTAGTATAATTCAAATTAAAAGTTTGTCCTGTAAAAGTCACAAAAGCAACACTGATAAGTCCCATCATACCCATATTAATATAAGTTAGACCATAGCCATATTTTTTTGAGTGAAATCAGATTTATATCCATCATCTCTCATTAGTTTTAAAAATATCCTGAGAAAGAATTATTATTTATATAGAAACCTACAATTATAAAGGCAACAAACACAGAAGAACATATAATTTTTCAATGCCATATCATACTCAGAAGATACAAGAAATTGTGGATTAATTTCAAAATGATACAACTTCAAAACAGCCATTATAACTGAACCTAATATTCGGCTGTAAAAACCTAAGTTATATAAATCATAACCTTCATGAAAATCGTAAAAGGCTCTTTGCTAAAGGTACAACAATAAATCCAATTAAAAACCCCAATCAAAATTGCATTAATATACGATGTTTCATAAGCAACTTCACCATAAAAAGCTACACTACTAATAAAAGGAGCTAGAGCACTTGAAAATGCAATAGAGATAAGATGTTCTGAGAAATCAGTTGAAGTGTATACACTGTAGAGAATACCACCTAGATAAAAAGGTAATATATTTAAAATATTTTTTCCAAAAAAATGAAAAAAACCAAAAACTGTAAAGAACATTGCTATAACTACTCCAGTTATTTTTTTATCTTAAACAATTTTACTAGAAAATAGTTAAAAGATAAAAATTAGAGTGCATTTAAAAAGGCTGCTCCTATACCACCAACTTTAATAAAAATCAGTTACTAAAATAGCTGGAGAAGTAATAATTCTAAATAAACCTAAGAATATATTTTTCACTTTCATTAATTATATATGTTAAAAAAACAAACTAAAATTATCATAAAAAGAGTAAGTGCTAAAATTTCAATTTGTCTAATTCTCCGTTTTATGTTATCCATCATTCACCCCTTATAAATTATTTTCAAAAATCATTTATATAAATTATATAATATTTTATTATCTACTGCAATAATAATATTATATAAAAAGAGGTTATTAAAAAAATAAAATGATTAATAACCTCATAAATTATTTAAAATTATTTATAAATTGCGGCTACTGCTTCCCAATCTTTATACTCAACACCATTAATAGCACAACTTATATGTGCAGTACGAAGGGCTAGTCCATCTTTAAATTTTTCTTTCAAAAATCTCAAATTTTATCCAACTATGCATATTATATCCACCGTCTTTTTGGCCATCCTATAGAGTAATACAATTTATTGCCTTCCACAATAAGCTCTTCTCTAGCAAATGAATCAGTATCAGCTTTACTAGCTAATTGACCAATAATATCATTTAAGTAATAGTATGTTACCTTATCTTCTGTAACATACATAGTATCTAAAATTTCATGAAATTGCGCTCTTAAATATTCATACTCTAAAGCATCTTCTGAATTTTTAATAAAGTTTATTAAGCTACCACCCACATATTTATCTTTTGACAACTTTCCCAAATTTATTTCTAATTTGATCATAAACTTTATCATCAGTTTCAGTTTGGTAAGCAGTACTACCAGTAACATTTGGAAGAAATTCTTCAGAACTAGAGTTATTAGAAGAGTTCTCATTTGAAGTTGAACTAGTATAGTTAGTATTTGTTGAAGTAGTGTTAGAAACGGTTTCATTAATAGAATTTGTAAATGGAAAATCCATAATATTGTATTTGTTTCCATCTTTGTCTCTAAAATCAAGTTCTAATGGTGTAATTTCAACAAAATCTCCATTTTTTTAATAGCTCTTATCTTTACATAGGCATCTTTAAAAACTTGCTTTGTAACATTTGACCATTATCTAAGTTTTCCTAACTTTTTCCCATTTAATATTTTTCTTTTGTAACATCACTATAATTTGACTTCAAAAAGTCATAAACTAAATCCTCAACAGTTATAATATCCTTACTATTGTAATCAAGTGAACTTACCTCAATCTTTTTTACTGTCCCAATATAATCAGTAGTATTAAAATCACAAGCAGAAAAAGATAGTAAAATCACCAAATAAAAAAATAGCATTTAAAAAAATTTTTCCCTCATTTAAATCCTCCTATTAAAAATAAAAAAATAATATATTTTTATTTTTACTATAAAAAGAATTGTTACATATAAATTTTTATATATAACAATTCTTTTGAAAAATTTTAATTATAATGCAGCATTAACTATTCCCATTATTCTTTCTTTTTTTCTTTTTCAGCAGTAGCTTTTTATATCGTAGATTTCTTTTTGTTATTTTTTTCTACATATTCAGCATCTTTTTATTGAAGATAGGTTAACTTTAACATTTAAGATTCCACCTTCAAGTCCTACCATTAATAACATAGTTCCTACACCGATATCAGTTATTGCATTTTGGTTTCCATTTGCTAAGATTTCTCCTAGTAAAGAGATTGCTTTTTCCTGATAAAACAACTATATCATAAGGAGTTTGAATAGCATATTTTAAAGATTTTTTTGAATTTCAGCACTTCTTGCAGCTTTTTTTCTTTGTCAGTTTCTTTAGGTAATTTGTATGCAGCCATAACTGTGTTATATGCTTCAGAGTCTCTATCAATTAAATCGTTTAATTCGTTTTTAATTTTTTTAATAATTCATCAAAGTTTGCAACGAATTTAGCTTTAACATCATCAGCTAGAGCTTCATAGTTTTTTTCTTTCCAAAGCTTAAATGAGCAACCATTCTTGCTAAACTTGCTCCTAAAAGATGATGCAAGAGCAGAAACTGATCCTCCACCAGGTGCAGGTGAGTTTGAGTCAACTACATCCAAAAAAATTTTAATACATCTAATTCTACTAATTTCATTTTTATTCCTCCTAAAATTTTAAATTACTCACTAATTAAATCTCTAACTTCCATAAGAGCAAAAACCTAAAAGATTTTTCTCCATTCCAAGTTAAAGGGTTTTCAATATTTTTCTTGATCAGCTGAAAGTCCAATCCCCCAAATTTTATCATAAGGGCTAGCTTCAACCAAAACTTTAGTACCTGTATTTAAAAAGAAAAAGTTTTTTTAATTTTTTTCATTTTGAGAAAAATTTAGCAATATTTCCTTTTTAAAACTATTTGATACTTATTTTCATTCCATTTTAGAATCAGAGAAATTTTTAATTTTTTTCTTCCTAATTCTTTATATTCTTTTTGGAGATTTTTGAACTCATAATTTTATGGAAAATTTCATTATCACCAAATAATAATGCTTTTTTTGAGCCATCATATATTGTTCAGCAGTATGATATGTGATGTCATCTACAACAAATTTACAGCTATACCACTGACTGAAACAAGCTTTTTGTTATCTCATCTCCATTTTCTGTATGTCCCCAAAAAGAATAAAAAAATTTTTAATTTTTTTCTTTTGAATTAAAAATCTTTTATTAAATTTTTCTAAATTATATTTCATAATATCCTCTTTCTTTTTATCTTTTTGAAAACTAATTTTTCCGTTTTTATAAACACTGTCAGTATGATTTATTCCAAAGTGATATAAGAAGTAAGCCATACTTGGAGCATCAAAAACAGTTATATCAGCTTTTTTACCAACTTCAATAGAACCTATTGTGTCTTGTTTATCCACAGCTTTTGCAGCATTTATAGTAACTGCTTTGAAAAACTTCTTTAGGAGTCATTTTTTTAAATGAGCTGCTCCAATTTGCATAACAAATTGTAAGTTTTTCAGATGGACAAGAACCAGGGTTATAGTCAGTAGACAAAGCTATTTGTATTCCAGCTTCTATCATTTTTTTCTTGCTGGAGCATAGTGTTCCATTAAGTTAAATGAAGTTGCAGGAAGTAAATCAGCTATTACATTACTATTAGCAAGAGCATTTATTCCTGAGTCAGTTATTTTTCATTAAGTGTTCAGCAGAAGTTGCTCCTAATTCAGCAGCAAGTTCAACTCCACCAAGTGAAACGATTTCATCAGCATGTATCTTTTAATTTATATCCTAATTCTTTTTGCAGCTGTTAATATTCTTCTACTTTCATCAACAGAGAAAACTTTATCTTCACAGAAGATATCACAGAATTCTGCTAAAGTTTCTTTCTTTAACAATAGGTAACATTCTTATAACTTCTTGAACATATCCTTCTTTTGTTATCTTTGTATTCAGGTGGTGTAGCATGAGCTGCCATAAATGTAGAAACTAAAGTAACAGGTTGTAAGTAACCTAAAATTTTAGTAACTTCTAATTGCTTTAACTCATCTTCTAAATTTAAACCATATCCACTTTTTAGCTTCAACAGTTGTAACACCAAGTTCTAACATATGTCTTAGACTTTTTTAAAGTTTTTTTCTATAAGCTCTTGTTCGCTTGCATTTCTTGTAGATTTTTAAAGTACTTAAAATTCCTCCACCTTTTTTTCTAATATTTCAAGGTAAGGTACTCCAGCAATTTTCATAGCGAATTCATTTTCTCTTGATCCTCCATGAACTAAGTGAGTATGAGAATCTATAAGTCCAGGTGTAACTAATTTACCACTTAAATCTACCATTTCTGTTGCAGGAGAAAGATATTCTTTTGGAACTTCTCCACTACCAACAGCAACTATTGTATCTTTTTTTCTATTACTATATATCCATTATTTTCTATTACTTCAATATTGTCCATTTTTTTAGTGTTATCAAGTTCTCTTGATGTAACTAATTGTCCAATATTATATAAAACTAAATCAGCTTGCATAATCCCTCCCTTTATAGTTTATTAAGATAAAGGCTGTTGCAAATTATTTCTGTAACAGCCTTTTTTTGTTTTTTATCTACTTATTAGATGTTAGCTTCTAAAACTTTTTTTAACATCGAAATCAGTTAAACCTAAGTATTTAACCATTAATTCAACAACTTTTTCCATAGACATAGCATCTACATCATCTTTTATTCCATCACATGCTAAGTAGTATTTTTAAAGAATCAGTTAATGATGCGAATGGAGTTGCTCCTATGATTTCACAACCAGTAACTTTTTACTCCCCATCTCTTAGCTTCCATTTTTTTACAGTTTCCATAATTCTGTAAATAGGGTTTTTTTAGTGTAGTCTTTGATGTTCATTGTTACTTGAACAAATCCTTTATCTAAAAATTTCAGCTGGTCCAGCTTGAATGAATCTAAATCCTCCACTTGAGAATCTGATAGCTTTTAGCTATTTCTTTTGGTATATCCATATTTGTTGTAGCTAAGTTGATGTTGAAAGCTATTAAAGGCATTCTACAACCAATAGCTGTAACTCCTGCAGTAGGGTGAGGAGCTCTTTCTCCGAAAATCTGGAGCCCATTCAGGTTGTTTTAATTTTTTTCTGCCATTCCTTCATATTCACCTTTTCTGATATCAGGTAGAGACACTCTGTTTGGAGCAGTTGCTGTACTTTCATATAAGAAAACAGGTAATTGGAATTGTTCCCAAACTGCTTTTAGCTACTTCTCTTGAAATTTCATTACATTCTTCAGTAGTCATTTCTTGAATTGGTAAGAAAGGTACAACGTCTGTTGCTCCCATTCTTTTGTGTTCACCTTTATGAACATTCATATCTATTTCCTTAGTTGCAATTCCTATTGATTCAATAACAGCTTTTTTTAACTTCTTCAGGATCTCCTAATATTGTAACAACTGTTCTGTTGTAATTTGCATCTGGTTCAACACCTAGAAGTTTAACTTTAGGATTATTTTTTTATATGGTGCTACGATTCTTTCAATCTTTGCTAAATCCTTACCTTCACTATAATTTGGAATACATTCTACTATTTTTTTGCCATTTTTTTCCTCCTTAGAAATTTATATAATTTTTTTAATTTTTTTAAAGTCATTTTAAAAAAATAACCTTTACTTATTATAATGATATAACAAACTTTAAATAAAATCAAGTAGATATTTAAAATTTTCTAATAAAAAAATTTTAAAATAAAAAAATATAATTTATTATTGACTATGATCTACAATAATTTTTTTATTATCATACTTTTATTGACTTCAAAAACAGAATTTAAAAAGTAAATTTGTATAGGGATGTTTTTGCTTTAGTTTTTTTAAATCAATAGAATTTAATTCTTCTACTATTTCTCCCATATACATGACAACGATTTTTCTGGCTAATATTCTGAACAACAGCTAAATCATGTCCAATAAAAAGATATGATAAAGCTAAATCTTTTTGTAATTTTTTTAAAAGCTCTAGAATTTGTTTTTTTGAACTGAAACATCTAATGCACTTGTAATTTCATCACAAACTATTAATTTAGGTTTAATTATTATTGCTCTAGCTATTGTAATTCTTTGAAGTTGCCCTCCTGAAAATTCATGTGGATATTTTTTTCAAGTGCAGTTTCATCTAAACCAACATCTACTAAAGATTTAATTATGAGAGGATACTCTTTTTTTAGATAATTTAAAAATAGTTTCTAAGAGGCTCCCACATATAGTCAATAATTTTTCATACGAGGATTAAAAAGATGAAAGAGGACTTTGAAAAATCATTTGAATATCCTTTGTTTTTAGAAATACCATCTATTTCTTTGTCATCAAAGATAATTTTACCTGATGTTTTCTTTTCTATTCCAACTATTATTCTAGCTAAAGTAGATTTTTCCACAACCAGACTCTCCAACAATTCCTATACATTCCCCTTTTTTAATCTAATATTTATATTTTTTTAAGAGCTTTTAATTCTTTATTTTTTTATCAACTGTAAATGATTTTTGAAATGTTTTCTATAATTAATAAATCTTCACTCATAAGCTCTCCTTAGTTCTCTATTTTAAATTTATAACAGCATTTAACAATGATTTTGTATACTCTTTTTTTGAGGATTATTAATAATCTGTTCCTTATTTCCAAATTCTATAAGTTCCCCATCTTTCATAACAGCAATTTTATCAGATATATATGAAGCTACTCCCATATTGTGAGTAACTAAAATAATAGCTGTTTTAAAAATTTTTCTCTTATTTTTTTCAACTCTTGAATAACCTGTGCTTGAACAGTAACATCAAGAGCACTAGTTGGTTCATCAGCCAATAATAATCTTGGACTTTGAGCCATTGACATAGCAATTGCAACCCTTTGTTTCATTCCACCTGAAAGTTCAAAAGGATAGGATTTTAAAACTCTATCCACGTCAGTTAAATTAAGTTTTAATAGATATTCTTTTGCTAACTCAATAGCTTCTTTTTTTAGGCATATCATTATGCTCTAAAATATATTCAATAAACTGTTTTTTTCAATAGTTTTTTTATTGGATCCATAGTTGAATTGGGATCTTGAAATATCATTCCTATATCTTTTCCTCTAAGTTTATTGAGTTCTTTTTATTTAAAGTAAGAATATCTTTTTCTAAAAAAAGATATTCCCACTTTCTATTTCTCCCCTGTTGGAAGCAGTTTGAGTATTGCTCTTATAAGTGTACTCTTTTCCACTTCCACTTTCACCAACTATTGAAATAATTTGATTATCTTTCAATGTTAGACTAACATTTTTTTACAGCCTTTTATAGAGTTTTTTTATAATTGATATTCAAATTTTTTTAATTTCTAATAGAGGTTTCATAAAATCACTTTCCTATTTTTGTTATTTTTTTGTATCTGCTGTCAAGAAATAATAATCTATTGGGAAATTATGCATATTTTTCCACTTTATTATTTGAAACATTTACATTAGCTTGACTCACTATATATGTTCCATAAGCTTCATCTATTATTAGTTGACTAGCTTCTTTTTGTTATTTTTTTGACGTTCTTTTACATCAAATGTAGTAGCAAGTTTATTAATTAAGTTATCTAATTCTTTGTTACTATATTTACCATAGTTTCCACTTCCATCAGTCTTGAAAGCATTATCTAGGAACCATTGAGAATCTCCAGTTGAAACTGTTTGCCAGTTTTTGGAATAAAAAGATCAAATTCTAAATTCTTTTTTTAATATCTTCAAGATTTTCAGCAATTTTAATATTAGCTTTTTATTCCAGCTGTTTTTTTAGTTGAGATTCTAAAAGTTCAGCTACAGTTGAGTTTGCTCTAGTATTTCCACCAGCAGTTCCATAGATATTTAGTTCAAGATTTTTTCCATCTTTATCAACATAACCATCATTATCTGTATCTTTATATCCAGCTTCTGCTAAAAGAGTTTTAGCTTTTTCTAAATCAAAAGTTTGTTTATTAAGTTCATCATAGCCATAAGGTGCACTAGCTGGGAAAGGTGCTCTTGCTGCTACTGCTCCTCCACCAACAACTTTTGCAATAGTATCATAATCTACTGCTGAGTTAACAGCTAAACGAAGATTTTTATCCTTTAGAACAGATTTTACTGTATTCATTGTCAAAAATTCAATACGAGTTCCTGTTGTTGTCTTAACAATATAGTCTTTATTATCAGTAAATAAAGCTATATCTCCAGCTCTTATACCTTGAGCCATATCAACATCACCTGATTGTAATGCAAGAGCTCTTGTATTATCATCTTCTATATTAAATACAGTTATACTGTCAAGTGCAGGTTTTTCCTCCCCAATAGTTTTTCATAAGCGACAACTTCAAATGAAGTAGCAGGTTTAAATGAAGTTACCATATATGGATATGTACAAACTGGTGTTTCTTTAAATTTAGAAGTATCAACACTAGTGTCAACAATTATAAACATAGGATCAGATATGTTTGCTAAAAATGCACCATAAGGTTCTTTTTGTTTTTTTATAACAACATATTCTCCATCAACATCTATACTAGCTAACTTTAATGCAGATTCTCCTCTTTCATTCATTTTTTACTGTTCTTTCTATAGAAGCTTTAACTGCTTCTGGAGTTAAAGGATTTCCGTTTTGGAAAGTTACTCCTTGGCGAATATGGAATTTCCAAGTTGTTTCATCAACGTTTTCCCAAGAATCAGCTAATTGACCAACTAATTGTAAATTTTCATCAACAGTTACTAAAGTTTCTCCAACAGCAGCTCTTGTTAATGTCCAACCGTCCCAGTCTAATGCTGGATCCAATGTTTCTCCAAACCAGTAAAGAGCGATATTCATATGCCCTCCAGTAGCTTGAGCCTCTGTTGAAACTTCTTCTTTTTCCTTTTTTAGTCCCACAAGCTGTTAAGACTCCAATTGAAATAAGAGCTAAAAAGATTCCTAATAATACTTTTTTTCTTCACAATTACCTCCTGTACATAAATAAAAAAATATAAAAAAATTACTTTTTTTAGGATCAAGTATATCTCTTAAACTGTCCCCAAGTAAATTAAAAACAACCACACAAATAAATATAGCTAAACCTGGAAAAAAAATAATATCCAGGGTGCTGTTTGAATAAATTTTTTTACCTTCACTTAACATAAGTCCCCATTCTGCTGTTGGAGGTTGAACTCCAATTCCTAAAAAGAGATAAACTTGACAATGTCAAAAGATTATTTGCAATATCTTGTGTTGTCAAAACAATTAAATAAGGTAATACATTGGGTGCCAAATACTTATACATAATTCTAATATTACTAGCACCACTCAATTTAGCTTGATTTATAAAATCATTATTTTTTTAAAGATATCACCATAGCACGAGTAACTCTTGCATAGTTAGTCCAACTAATCAAAGTCATAGCTAAAATTAAATTCTTTAAGCCTCCACCAAAGATAGTTACAACTGCTATTACAAAAACTATATATGGAAAAAGCCATGATCATATCAACTATTCTCATTATAACAATATCAACTATTCCCCTAAGTAACCAGATATCAGTCCTATTACAATTCCTATAAAAAGCAACAAGCAAAGTTACTAATAGAGCAATAAGTAAAGAATATCTACCACCATAGAGTATTCTTGAAAAAAATATCTCTACCAACATAATCTGTTCCCATAAGATAAGTAGAGTTTGGTGCCTGAGAAATAGCTTCATAATTTTGATAATCAGGATTAAAAAGGAGCTAAATAGTTTGCAAAAAAATGTTATAAAAAAATTATAATGACAGCTAATGTTAAAATTATAGAAAACTTATAATTAAATTTTTTTATTTATCATAAACTATCATCTCCTATTTTAATTTTTAGGATTAAGATATTTATAAAGAATATCAACAAGAAGATTTATAACAACATAAATTATAGCTGTCCATATTACATAACCTTGCATTAAAAAAATAATCTCTATTTGTTATAGCATCTGCTGCCATTTTTTTCCAAGTCCACGATATTCAAAAAAATTGTTTCAATAATTGTTGTTCCACCTAATATAGAACCAATAGACATTCCAAACATAGTAATTATTGTTAATAAAGAGTTTGGTAATATATGGAATAACATTATTTTTTTGAAGATGAAATTCCTTTAGATTCTAAAGCAACAACATAATCTTTGTTTATTTCTTCCAATATACAAGCTCTTATTCTTCTTATATATACAGCAACCAGCCATACAGAAAGTGTTACTGATGGAAGAATAAGACTCTTTATTCCCTTACTTCCAACTATAGGTAAAAGTTTAAATTTTACTGAAAAAAATATACATCAACATCAAACCTAACCAAAAAAACTAGGAATGGAAATCCCAGTGAATGAAAAAAATCTAATTATATAATCTATCCATTTATTTTTTTATATTTAGCTGAAATTATTCCCAAAGGAAAAGCTAAAAAAATAGTTATAAGAATAGATGTTCCTGTTAAGGCTAATGTCTTAGGAAGTCTTTTTGCTATTTCATCTTTTTACAGGTACATTGTATTTAGTAGATATACCAAAATCACCAGATAAAACATTTTTTTAGACCATCTAACATATTGTTTTTATAAAACTGTCATTTAAACCCATTTCTTCTTTTTTTCTTCTATGTATTTTTGAATCTCCAACGGTAGCCATTGAACTGTATTTCATTGAAATTGGATCAGAAGGAGCTAAATATAACATTAAAAAAAGTTAGGAAAGTTACTCCAAATAATATAGGTATTAAATATAGAAGTCTTTTTTTATTGTATATCGTATCAAAGTAATAACCACCTTTTTTTATTTTTTTATTAGCTTAATATAGTAATATTAACATAGATTAAGTATTTTTTTCAATTAGATTTTTAAATACCTTAGTAATAGAAATAGAGCTTTTTTTAGAAAAAAATAAAAAAATATTTGATATAATAAACAAATAGATGTATTATAAAAAAAGTAAATTAAATTAGAAAGAGATGAACAAATGAAAAGAATTTTTTTATTTTTATTTTTTTATTTTTTTAGTTTTAATATTTTTTTCACATCCACATGTTTTTTTGAAACTGCTTTAACTCTTAAGACTGATAATAAGAAAATGGAAGGTGTGGAAATACAATTAATTTTAGATGAGTTGAATACAAAGCTTAATAGAAAAGTTTTTGAAACCTGATAAGGATATGAATGTAGAAAAAGGGAAATATTGTTTTTCCTAAAAGCATTTATATAAACATATAAGGATTAAATATAACAATAAAACATATAAGGAAAAATGATATAATTTTTTTGAACAGGCAAAAATTAGAAGATGATAGTTTAGAGATTTATTTTTTTGTTCCTATTGATGAAAAAGATAGATAAGAATTCTAAATTAACTATAGCTTTATACGATACAAAATACTATTATAATTATGACTATGATCTATCTTCTTTGAGAATGGATAAGAGTAATAAGAATGATTTAAAGGCAAAAGTGAAATTTTTTTACAAATGATAAGATTAAATTTTACTTTTAATTTAGTAAGTCCAGATGAATATGAGGTGACATTTGAATGAAAGATATAATGGGAATAATACTTAAAGTGGTTGGGATATTTTTACTAGCTTTTTTTGGAACTCTTCTTATATTTAAATTAATTTTAATGCTAAAATAAAGGAAGTGCTCTAAATGAAAGAGTTTATTAAAAATATAATGTTTGCACTTTCTTTTGCATTTATTTGTTATATCATTTTTTTATTTATATGCTATGTATGTGACAATTGGAATGATGTAAAAATTTTTAGTTAGAGGTATATTTTTAGATGAAAAAGATTATTAAATATTTAGTCGGAATAATTGCTATTGCATTAGTTTACTTATTAATTTCAAATTTTAATTTGATTATGTATAAAAATAGCAATATACCAGCAAGTAATAGTTGAAAAAAATAAGTGAGTTAATAGAAAAAGAAAAATAATAAAGTTGTATACACGATACTATTTTTTTACTTTCTTATATGGAGTAGTCCATTCTTTAGGATCAGGTCATGGGAAGACTTTAGTTTTAACATATTCAGTAAAGAAAAAAATTAAACTTTTCCTAAATTACTTTTTAGTATCGGCTTTTGATAGCATATTTACAAGGTTTATCAGCTTATCTATTAGTAAAATTTATTATAAATCTATCTGATAAAAGCTTCTATGCTATTATTCTATGATTTAGATAATAGAACAAGAATGATAGCTTCTATTTTGATTATCTTAATAGGTTTATACAATATTTATTCTATTTTTAAGAAATAAAAAGTTGTGAACATTGTCATGAAACAAAAGGTAAAAAAATATTTTTGGGTTTTTTTCAATTGTTTTAGGACTTTGTCCTTGTCCTGGTGTAATGACAGTGCTTTTTATTTTTTTAGAAAGTTTTTGGATTGAGTGAAAATTTATTCTTATTTACTTTATCCATGTCAACTGGAATATTTTTTTAGTGATATTATTCTTTGGGATCTTAGCTAATACCTTTAAAAAAATACTTTAGTTGAAGATGAAAATTTAAGATTACATAAAATTTTAGCTTTAGTTGGAGCCATTCTTATGATTCTATTTGGTATATTTCAAATATTGATTTTAGGAGAGTAAGTAAAGGAGAAATAAAATGTATCTAATAATAGAAAATATACAAGAACAATTTGAATTATACTTCAATCATGAAAAAAATATAGAACTTATTAAAAAAATGGGCAATAAGATATATTGGATATGGAGAAGATCTATGCTTTTTTTATCAGATGAAAAGTATATAGTTAAATGGTTAGAAATTTTTTTAAGAATATTTCAGATGAAATAAAAGATACTGATATGAGAAAATTATATAATGAATTTTTTTAGAAGATTTAAAAAAATAAATATTGAATATGATAAAAAAATGTTGATGAATTAACTAAAAAAATATAAGGAAGAAAATTTAGAAATATATAATTATAAAGGAGTAACATTAGGAGATAATATAAAAAAATTTATCCTCTCATGAAAAATTTATCACGCAGAATATTCTGAACATGGTATAGAAGAAGAATATAGTTTGATAACAAAAAAATAGAAAAATTCATATATTTTTTTATAGATATATATTCAAGAAAAGTAGTAAAAATAGAAATTTATGATGAGAGCTATTCACTAGGGGAATTTAAAATTGGAAGTGAAATTACTACAGAATTATGTGATAAATATGAACTCTTAGATTTAGATGATGTAGATACTGGAGAAATATGTTATTTTTCCTCAAAAGAACTATATGCATGCAGTAATTTATGTAAATCCTGAAGATGATGTATCAAAAATTACTAAAATAGTCTTTTTCTATAAATGGAGAAAATCCTTCTAAAAAAATAATGTAAAAAGATATTTTTAAAAAGCTAAAAAAATAGAGGATATTTACTATTCTTTATATAATTTTTGGAAAAAAATAGAAATAGATATAAAAAAATAAAGAGATTATTGGTAGACTAGAAGGTAATACATTTATATTTGATTTGTTTAATGGTAATTTAATAGATATAAAATTTAAAGAGTAGAGGAATAAAATAAAAAGGAGATATTAAAATTATGAAAAAAATCTATTTTTTTATGTTCGTATTTCACAGGAGTAAAAGAAGTATTTAAAAAAATTTAGAAATGGAAGTAGAAGATCTAGAAATATAAAAACAAATAGTTGAAAAAAATATAAGGATAAATTAAACATTATTGCTATAAATAATAGTCAAGCTATTATTTTTAAAAAAATGATAAATTTGAGATTAAATAAGTAATATTTTAAATATACTTTATCCTATCTAATTATAAAAATGAGTAGTTAAAAACAACTTGGGATATTATTTTTTTGGAAAAAAATTTATAAAATAATATAAAAAAATATCTATGGAGGATAAAATGCAAAAGCAAGGAAAGTAATATAAAATTACTATTACTAGGTAGAGCAATATCTTTATTTGGTAATACAATATATCTAATAGTTTTTACCATTATATATATTAAATATTACTCAAAAATTTAAAAAAATAACAGGTTTCTTCTTCGCAATGGTTAATCTTCCAACTGTTGTTATTTCAATTTTTTTATTGGAACAATAATTGAAAAATTTAATAAAAAAAATATTATTTTTGATATGTGATTTTTTTGACCTCTATTTTATATTTTTATTCTATTTTTTTATATTTTTAAAAAAATTTTTAGTTCTTTAACTTTTTTTATTTTTTTAATTTCATTGATTGTTAATATTACTTTCAAAAATTTTTTTGAGATAGCTTCTAAGGTATTATTTTTCAGAAATTAATACTACTGAAACACTTGAAAAAAATATAATGGTTTACAAAGTTTTATAGAAAATACTATTATGATTATTGGATCAGTTATAGGAACTTATTTATTTGCTACATTTGATTTTAATTTAATTTTTAATAATAGTTTCTTTAGGATATTTTTTTATCTTTTTTTACAAGAATTATTAATAAAATATGAGAAAGATAGTAATTTAGTCAAAGAAGATTCTAATTTCATTAAAGACTTTTAAAGAGGAAATAATTTACATAAAAATAATAAAAATTGTTTTTAATTTCTTTATATTAGTTATGTTTTTTTAAATTTTTTTATAGCTAATAATGATGAAATAATTAATCCTGGAATATTAATTCAAAAAAATATAAAATATCAGAAAAAGTTATTTGGATTTTTCAGCTACTGTTTACGGAGTAGGGAGCGTCTTTGCAGGAATATTTATTTATTATAATGAGAAATTTAAATTTCTTCAGAAATTAAAAATTATTATTTATATTAAATAGTTTATTGATGTGTTTATTGGGCTTTTTTTATCCATAGCATTGTTTAAGTATAACCATTATATATATTTTTGTGATATTTATATTTTTTTCAATTTTTTTATTGGAATAATAACTACTCTTGTAAATGTTCCATTAATATCTTCATTCCAAAAAGAATGTTGAAATAAAATATCAAAGTCGTTTTTTTCTCATTATTATCATTTTTTTCAGGTGGATTGATTCCTTTGGGAGTTTTTGTATGCAGGTTATCTGTCATCATATATTGGTGCAGATATTACTTATATAATTAATAATGCGACTATTATTCTTATAGTCTTTATAGTTTTTTTAGAAAAAAACAAAAAAAGAATTATAGATTAGAAAAAAATTTGATTTTTAAAAAAATTTTATTATAGTAATAATATTTGAATAATGAAGAAAAAAATTTTTTTATAAATTTTTAAAATAATTTTTTTATTTAAAAAAACTTATATATACCAATATAATTTTATGAAATAATAATATTAAAAAAATTACTTTATAAAAAAATTTATTAAAAAAATCAAAAAAAGTTGTTGACAAAAATAATTAAATAATGTTATATTTATCTTGTATCGTTTCCTTAATTATAGTTTAATTTCTACAAAAAGCCCGAACTTACAAAAAGTTGAGGGCTTTTTTTGTTGGGGAAGGATATTTTTGTTGATAATTTGTTGATAGTAAATTTGGTTTTTAAGAATAAAAAAATCCTAATAACTTCTTTGGTTACTAGGATTTCTTTCAATTTTATATTTGATTAATTGCTTTTTTTCATATCATCATAATTCTTATGAACATAGATGTCTAAGGTTGTTTTATATCTTTTATGTCCTATCATCTTAATTATTACCTCTTTATTTACTTCAGCATTTACCAATAAAGTAGCAAATGTATGCCTTGTATCGTGTAATGTATGATATTTCAATTTAAGGTCTTTACATAGTATTCTAAAGTGATTATCAAATGAATCATACTTATAATGCTTATTATCAGAAGTAGTAAATAGATATTCATTACCTTTATACATTCTATTAGTTATTAATGGAAGCAATTTATCATGTATTGGTATAGTTCTGATACCATTTACAGTCTTAGAATTTATAATCTTTATGGCTTTTTTTCTTTTAAGTCTATATCCTTGACTTTAATATTTAATAGCTCCCCTATTCTAAGCCCTGTATAACACAGTATAAGGACTATATCGACGATTTTTTTCTTTTATCTTTGTATAAATTATTCCATAAGATTTCTAATTCTTTATTACTAATAATTCTTTCTCTTAAACTTGTTTTTGTTACCTCTTTCAATGGTTGGTAACTTCAATAACTTAGGATAATTCTTTTTTTACTGCATAAATCATTTAACATTGCGAAATCCCATATATTAGCCCAAAAAAACTTTTTTTAAATTTCTTAAGCTTCCTTTTTGTTAAATCAGCCTTATTTATCATATTTTTGAAGAAATAAGCCATTAATAGTATCTATTGGCATTTTTATGTAAGATAGAACTTCTATTAAAAATTAGTTATATTAGTTTTTCATAGTTGATTTTTTTACATCTTTATTTTTCAAGCCATAACTTATATACTTCCTCAAATGTCAATGAATCTACATCATTATTACTTTTTTTAAAAGATTTATATTGTTGGAGAAATAAGCGATTTTATACATTTTAGCTTCTTCTAATGTTGAAAAAAATATCCCAATGTAGACCTTTTTATATTTTTTTGGCTGATACTATCATAAAAAAATAAGGACTATAAAGTACATAAGGTCTTCTTCTATTACCTTTTAATTTACTGATAGAGCCAGTTTTTATTAGCTTCTTTCATTGATTACCTCCTCATATAATAATGTTGTAGTTAGTTACTAACTACATACAATATATTTTTTAAAAGCTCATTTTTTTATGAGATAATTAACCCTAACAGATAGAGGTTGTAGTTTCCCTCCTTGAAGTTTTTATCTTCCTTAATTAGACTGACACCTCTTCTTTACTTTGAATATACATATAAGCTGGATAGTACACATATTACTGCATATCTAATGAGGTTGTATGATGTAAAGTTTGAGGTTTTCTCTATCTGATTTCTTTTTTTAGTAGGTGATTTTATGTTTTTACATTGATATTGATATCATACATCTCTTGTCAATGAATGCTCTACTTGAAAAAGAAAAAAATTATTAGTATTTTTAGATCAAGTATTTCCAGAATATTCAGATTTATTTTTCAGATACATTTGGAGTTACTTCTAAGGAACTTTTATCTAAATATCCTTTACCTGAAGATATGTTAGAATTATCAACTGAAGAGCTAACAAATCTTTTAACTAAAGCAAGTAAAAGTAGACTTGGAAATGAAAAAGCTCAAGAAATCAAAGAATTTGCTAAAAAAATTTCTTTTGGTATATCTTTTGCAAAACAAACTTTTTTTCATTTTAGATAAAACAAATTATTAATCAAATTTCTTTTATAGAAAATCAATTAAAAGAACTTGATAATGAAGTATCAAATATGTTGAAAGTATTAAACTCTGAAATAACTACTATAACAGGTATAGGAGATGTTTTTAGAGCTTGTATCCTTTCAGAAATTGGAGATATCTCAAGATTTGAAAAAGCTTCACAGTTAGTCGCTTTTGCAGGACTAGATGTAGCAGTT